>Ga0134123_10000105_pt1 | contig 50780 bp, 33 predicted proteins | sample KB303_FD_96460 | JGI IMG/M metagenome (GOLD analysis project Ga0134123, IMG submission 96460) | Terrestrial soil microbial communities without Nitrogen fertilizer from Kellogg Biological Station, Michigan, USA - KB3-0-3 | ecosystem: Environmental > Terrestrial > Soil > Unclassified ...
AGCGGCTCGCATATTTCTGACGGCACGGTGACTTCTTCGGGAACTACCTTAACAACTACTGCTACTGCAGTTACTGTTAATTTCGGAAGCACTTCGGGTAACCTCAATGTGAAAGCCAATAATGCCTGCGGGGCGGGGAGTAATAAAACCCTTACAATAGGATTTACCTGTCGTGATGCTGACAATGAAATTGCAGGGCAAAATTTTATCGTTTATATTTACCCTAACCCGGTTCATGAGGAACTGAATATTTCTTATGATTCGGAGGAAAACTCCCCCTTTATCATCCAGCTTATTGACATGGTTGGAAAAGTTATTTTACAATCTGGCGGAATATCAGCGAAGGGTGAAAATAATTACCGGCTCAATGCAGATAAAATTGTTAAGGGCATTTACTTCCTTGAAGTAACCAATGGTGGAAGGAAAAATATTTCAAGAGTAACCATTAATTGAAAAATTAATGCAAGAATATTAGCAGTTAATAAAAAGGGTTGCTCCAAACAAACAACCCTTTTTTTATTAGTTTACTGTTTTTTATTTTCTTTCAGATTTTGAGAGTGATCAGCAAGTTTTGTTAACATGTCCTCCCATAAAATATCATAGGGAATTACTTCGAGGGTTTCCAATTCTCCCTGGTTGCCGAGCTTTGCCTGCTTAAGCTTGATAAAAAATTTATTTGCAATGCTTTTAGTTTTCTCCGGATCAAAATCGTATTTAACCATTTGTAATAACATTTTCACAAAATAAAAGCTGCGCGGATTCCTGCTTTTGCTTACATATCGCCCTGAATAACTTTTTAAAGGATTAAACTTATCCATCACTTTATCAAAATCGCCCATTTTAATTAACAGTGCAATTTGTGCAATGATGATAGAAAGATTGTAGCCTCTTTTATCTTTAGAAAAAATCGGTACTTCATTGATAAATTTAAAAACATTAAATTTTTTTTGCTGTGCATTTTCAGGAAGAATATAAAACAAAAATGCCTCAAAGATTTTCCACTTTTCTAACCGCTCCGCAGGATAGCTTGCAAATTTTGGATGTTTAACAACTTCATAATATATTTTTAAGGCTTCATCATAATTTTGAGTGTGTAAACAAAGGAGAAAATAATATTCAAGAAATATTAACCAGTTAAGATAACCGGGATTAAATAAGGTTCTGCACACTTCAACATTTTCTTTCCCTAAATCATAATTTCTTAAGTATAATGACGTGTCTAATTTTTGAAGCGCCATCTCCGACAGAAGAGCATAATCAATAAAAACCGGGTTTGATTTAAGATTTTTTTCACACGAATTGCACATCTCTATTACTTTCATATGTTCACCATGATTGTGGAAATAATAAATTGCAATTCTGTAATAATTCGCCAATAAGCTGAATGAATTATTTTTTCCAAGTATTTCCTTTGATTTTTTGTAAGAATCGGAAGTTGTTTTCGAAAGTTTTTCTTTTGGTGCAGCTGTTTTCCTGAGCTGCACATAAATTCGTTCAAGCAGCTCTTCCATCCTGGTTTCTGCAATTAACAAATCATTTTTACTTTTTATCAGTTTATCATAATAGTTCATTTTTTTTTCAGTTCCGGCAAAACTTTCGTGCGTGCGAAGCAGGCGGGCAGCTAAAATTTCAAGCTCTGTAAACTGAAACTTTCCGGCAAGAATTAAAGCTGTTTTAAGATAATCAATGGCAACATTTCTCATCCCTCGCAAAATCAACAACCGCGCTGCAATTATGTTACGCGAGCAGACATACAATGCTTTTTCAAAAGCAGATTTCATCCTTTTTCCCCTATCCATTGTAAAAATTAAATTCAGCAAATATTCCTTTGTCCTGCTTTTCAACATCAAATATTTTTTTGCATCAGGCGAACAATTGTATAATTCATTGGAAGCGTCATTGTCATTTTTATACTTTCCACTCACAATTCCATTGAGAAGTGTGTATGCTTTTGGATCATACGAATCCTGGCTAAAAAGAATTTTTAACGCCTTGTCATCAATAAAATCTGTTACTAATTGTGACATTTCAATCAATTTTTTCATTTATTAATCAATTAAGTTATTAATCCTCAGTTATTTAATGTTTACAACTTATGTAAATATATCAAAATACCATGTTACCAGCGTGTAAGGTTTGATTCGTTTTTTCTGAAACTGTGCATGCACCTTTGCGTTGAAATTCATCATAAAATATAAAACAAAATAAAATGATGGATTTACTAATGGCGATCCTGATAGCATTGGGATCATTGACAAGCAGAGCGGATTTTAACGATGAATACATAAGAACTCATGAAGTAGAAGTCGCAAAAGCAAGAACAATTATTGACAACGGTCAATATACGATTAGAGAAAATGACGGAGGGGTTATAGTTGAACCCGGAGTTGGGCTCTAAAAAAAAAATATGAAGTGTCGGGGAGAGAAGCGACAACGGTCGCTGAGATTGAGGATTCTCTCCCTGATTTTCTTCTAAAATATGGGGTTAGTATTTTAGCCTGCAGTTTGTTGTTTCTGCAGGCTTTTTCTTTTTCTATCCCGAAACTTTTCCTGCAAAGTTCACCAACTTTGCAGAATGATTCAAATTGATTTTTTCACGTTCAACCCTTTCCAGGAGAATACTTATATCTTGTCAGATGAAACAAAAGAATGTCTTGTCATTGACCCGGGCTGTTATGATTCTTTTGAAAAAGATGAACTGGAGCGTTTTATCACGGATCAAAATCTGAAACCTGTAAAACTTTTAAATACGCATTGTCATATTGATCATGTGTTGGGGAATAAATTTGTCGCTGATAAATATAAACTGCCGCTCGAATTAAATTCCAAAGAAGTTCCGTTGCTGAAAGCTGTAAAAGAGTATGCTCCTCAATACGGGATTTATTGCGAACCCTCGCCCGAGGCCGCTGTTTTTTTAAATGAAGGGGATCGGGTCCGATTCGGGAACAGTGAATTAAAAGTTTTATTTACACCCGGTCATAGCCCCGGAAGCATTTGCTTTTTTAATGAAAAAGAAAAATTTATTATTTCAGGAGATGTTTTATTTCAAATGAGCATCGGCCGAACAGATTTGCCCGGGGGAGATTATGATACTTTAATTAAAAGCATTCGCGAAAAATTATTTGTGCTGGATGATGATATTAAAGTTTACCCGGGCCATGGGCCGATGACCAACATAGGGTTTGAAAAAAAGAACAATCCATTTTTGTCCTGACGGTATTTGAAATAACTTTTCCAAAATTTCAGACTTTGGAAAAGTTGCTCTATTTTCGCCTTCCTTTAAAATAATAAAAGCATGTTGCGATCACATACCTGCGGGGAATTAAGAATTAAATCAGCCGGGCAAGAAGTTACTCTTTGCGGCTGGGTGCAGCGTTCGCGTGATATGGGCGGAATGACATTTGTTGATTTGCGCGACCGTTATGGAATTACGCAGCTTGTTTTTAATATGGAGATTAATAAAGAACTGTGCATGAAAGCGCGTGAGCTGGGTCGTGAGTTTGTGATCAGTGTGAAAGGAAAAGTTGCTGAACGCAGTAATAAGAATTTAAAAATGCCCACGGGAGAGATCGAAATCATTGTTGATGATTTTACGATTCTCAATGTTTCCAAAACTCCTCCCTTTACCATAGAAGAAAATACGGATGGCGGTGATGACCTGCGGATGAAATACCGTTATCTCGACATCAGGAGAAATCCTGTGCAACAAAATATTTTATTGCGGCATAAGATGGCACAGGAAACACGGAAGTACTTAGACTCAATAGGCTTTATTGAAATAGAAACTCCTGTCCTCATCAAATCAACCCCCGAAGGTGCGCGCGATTTTGTGGTTCCTTCACGGATGAACCCCGGGGAGTTTTATGCTTTGCCGCAATCACCTCAAACGTTTAAGCAGCTGCTGATGGTGGCAGGAATAGATAAGTATTTCCAAATAGTAAAATGTTTCCGTGACGAAGATCTGCGTGCTGACCGCCAGCCTGAGTTTACACAGATAGATTGTGAGATGAGCTTCGTGGAACGCGAAGATATTTTGCAAACTTTTGAAGGTATGACGCGGCATCTTTTTAAAACAGTAAAAGGAATTGATGTGCCCGCATTGCCAAGAATGACCTATGATGATGCCATGAAATATTATGGCAATGACAAGCCGGATATTCGTTTTGAAATGAAAATTTCAGAATTGAACGATCGCGTAAAAGGAAAAGGATTTAAGGTTTTTGATGATGCGGAATTAATTGTTGGTATTTGTGCAACCGGCTGCGGTGAATATACCCGTAAACAATTGGATGAACTGACTGAATTTGTAAAACGTCCTCAAATAGGAGCCAACGGATTGGTGTATGCCAGGTGCAATGCTGACGGAACAATAAAATCATCCGTTGATAAATTTTACAATGAAGAAGAATTAAAAAAATGGAAAGCTTTTTTGAATGCAAAGGATGGTGATTTGATTTTAATCTTAGCAGGAGAAAAAAATAAAACCCGCAAAGCCATGTCGGAGCTTCGTTTAGAAATGGGTAACCGCTGCGGGTTACGAAATAAGGACAACTATTCGGTTTTGTGGGTAACAGATTTTCCGTTGCTTGAATGGAATGAGGAGGCAAAACGTTTTCATGCCATGCATCATCCGTTTACATCTCCTTCGCCTGAAGATATTCCTTTATTAGATTCAAACCCGGGAGCTGTGAAAGCAAATGCGTATGACATGGTGATTAACGGTGTGGAAGTGGGTGGAGGTTCCATTCGTATACATGATAAAACTTTGCAGCAAAAAATGTTTCAGGTGCTTGGCTTTTCTGAAAAAGAAGCGCAGGAACAATTCGGTTTTTTAATGAATGCTTTTGAATTTGGCGCTCCCCCGCATGGAGGTATCGCTTATGGCTTTGACCGTCTGTGCTCTTTGTTCGGAGGCACAGAATACATTCGTGATTTTATTGCTTTCCCGAAAAATAATGCCGGTAAAGATGTGATGATTGATTCGCCTTCGGTGATTTCTGAGGAGCAGTTGAAGGAGTTAGGGATTTTGACCTTAAGTGGAATTAAAAAAATGTGATTGAAAAAAAGCCATGACTTTTTTATATTTGCATTAAAATAAAGGAATATGACTGTTGCATTTAAGAAGTTAATTGCCCGTATAAACAGGCTAGCCTCACACGAACAGGATGCAATAGCAAGTTTGCTTGAAGAAGAACTTTCGTGGAATAAGAAATTTTCGAAATCACAAAAACAGCTTTCATCGCTGGCTGATGAAGCTCTTTCAGAATTTAACAAAGGGAAAACACGGTCCCTGAAAATCTGAAATGACTTCAGTTACTACTGAACGCTTCAGAAAAGCATTTGCCCAACTGCCGCCCCACGTAAAGCAATCAGCGGGAAAAGCATACAGGCTCTGGAAGAAAAATCCGCTGCATCCATCTTTACATTTCAAACAAATTCACAAGTCCCGTCCAATTTATTCAGTAAGGATAGGCCTTGCATGGCGCAGTATAGGAGTTAAACAATCCGGAAAAATGATTTGGTTTTGGATTGGATCTCATTCCGATTACGATAAGTTAATTGATGAAATGGAATGATTTTATTGCTTTCCCGAAAAACAATGCTGGTAAAGATGTGATGATTGATTCGCCTTCGGTGATTTCTGAGGAACAGTTGAAGGAGTTAGGGATCGTGAGTTTTCCGGGAATTAAAAAATTATAATTAAAAAAACTTTTGAGATTATTATAAACCTCTCAGGTGCTGCGCGACCTGACAGGATGTGGGTTCAGGAATTGGGAATTGCAACTATTAATTATTCTCATTAACTGCGTTCAGGTTAGCCTATCGGACTTGCCAGAGGGGGCAGATTTTATTTCTCTTTGTTATTAAAAACATTTCTCATTTCATTAAGAAATTTTTCAGTATTCTCAATGTATTTTCTTAAATGACCAGAAGTTGTAAAACGTAATTCTTTTACATGGTTATTAAGTTCAATTGCTTTCTTTTCCTGTGCTTTTTTAACCCTTCCAGGCTCAGTTTTGCTTACATAACCATCCATTGGGAATATGATCAAATGATGTGAACTGCCATTCTTTAAAGGACATAAATAGTTATAAATGAATGGAGGAAGTGTATGTTTTGAAATTGCCAATTCTGCACTCGCATGTCCTATTATACCATACAAGCACAACTCATCTTGGAGTAAATATGCATCAATTAATAGTTGACCAAAAAAAATTGATTTTTCGGTATCCAAAGTCATTTTACCAAATGCAAATGCACCTTTATGAGGAATGGATTCAAGAAATAGATCCGCATTTAATGATGAAATTGTACAAATAAATGCATATAACGACTCAAAAGAGGCGTTTTTCGATATATCATTATGCTATCCGAGTAAGTTGTTGTTCTTATCAATGATTCATCTCGTCCTCCCCAAGCCATGGATTCATTAAATTTAATTTTAGTGTCAAGTTTTTTCATCATCTCATATATTTGTTCATGGCTATTTCTTGCAACCATGTCTTTAAATCCCATGATATCAATATATCCAACATAACGCTCAGTAGTTGTTATCCAGTCGTTATTTTTATTCTCCATATTTTTATTTTTTTTGTACAAATCACTTAACTCCGGCTAACCCGTCAGATTTCCGCCAGAGTTATCCGTAGTTTAATATTATATCGGTGGCATCACTGTATAATATATAAGTAGCAAATCATCACTTCCATCATTCCTTCTGTGCCATTCTTTTTTTGAAGTTAATACGCACTGAATATTAAATTCTTGAGTCACATGGTGGTTTTCAATTTTTAGATTTATTTTTTTTACATTTCCAAAATCAGGTATTAGTTTAGTTGAGCGCCAAAGAATTGTATACTCATCTGGATTAAAGCTTTCATCAACTTCCATTTCTATGCTTAAATAATCTCCTGGTCTTAAATAAAACTGTGGCTTATTGATGTAATTTACAATTTGTGTAGTCGAATTAGCCAGATCAAGATATTTTTCGTTGCCGAATGAATCTTTAAATTCCACAAAACGGGGTACATTAAAAGTCATTTGCATATTATTTGATTTGTAATATTCTTTTATTGAGTCAATAATATCATGAGAATAACAAATAACTTGTTCGACTTGTCTTATTGAAATCGGATTTGCATGAGACAGGTGATTTCTTGGTACAATCAACCGTTTAAAAAATGTTCTTGCTTCATCATTGCCCTCAGGAAATGCATATTCAAATATCTTTCGAAAATATGTTTGGTACAGTCGCGGATTGCAAATAATGTCAACTAACGTGTCTAATAATGAAGCGTCAATCTTTCCGCCATATCTATTTGGATCAATTTGATACCTATCCTCTATACCTTTTACTATTTCTTTTTTTATTACTCTATCCCCATTTCCATCATTAGCATTAAAATAATCACTACCAAATGCTTTGGAAAGCTCCATGTCAACAATTCTCCTTAACCAATGCTCTAATGTTTCCATTATTTCTTTGGAAGCATTCCTTAGTTCTGATTCACTGAATTTGTTTAGAAGCATAGTTCAAAAATTAAAAGTTCGCTTTTCTACCAAAGGTATGCACACTACCGAACTTTTGAATTTCTTCTTCCGCCTATATCACTCCACCCTTTTTCACCCCTGACCCCTGAAGGGGAACCCTCGAATTTAATTTGTGCGGTTGTCCCCCTTTAGGGGTCAGGGATAGCGAAGGCGATTTGAAAAAAAATTCTCAATCCAACCTCTCCACAACCCATCCCAGGCCGTTCATTGTTTCATAAATGCTGAATTTTTTGGTTGTAGTTTTTTCAATCTCGAGAATGAAAAAATCAGGCGTTCATTTTTTCCAGGTAAATTCCGTTTTGGTGATTTAAAGGTTTTCGCCAACCTGCATGTTTTCAAATGCCACACGCACCTCATCAACCCCACTCCGCAAACGTTTAACAAACCGGTGCTGGACGGTGAAGTAAATTCGTTTGAGATTACCGTTACGGCTTAATTTAAAAAACAACATACTTTTTTCCTTACCGAAGCCTGCGTTGGCAGGCTTTGGGTTTCTATATATGGCGGTTCCGGGAAATCAAGAATATAGAGTACCTTCGGTGTAAATTTCTAATCCATGAAAAAAATAATTTTAGCACTTCATGTTTTTTGTTTTTTATTTTCCATGACCATTGCCCAGCAGATCGAATGGCAGAATACGATTGGCGGGATTGACTTTGACTACCTTTATACTATGCGTCAAACTGCAGATGGAGGATATATCCTGGGCGGAACTTCCTATTCAAACATTTCAGGAGATAAAACAGAAAATAATGCGGATACAAATTGCTTTCCGCTTTGCATGTATACTGATTACTGGATTGTAAAAACCGATGCTGCGGGAAATATCCAATGGCAAAATACCATAGGGGGAACCCGTAATGATATTTTATGGTCTATTGAACAGACCAGTGATGGTGGATATATTATGGGAGGGTACAGCAGCTCGAACATTTCAGCGGATAAATCGGAAAATAACTGGGACCCTTCATTACAAACTCTTGATTATTGGATTGTTAAAACAGATGCCTCCGGCAATATCCAATGGGACAATACTATTGGCGGAAGTGACATGGACTATTTGCAGGTGGTAAAGCAAACCTCTGACGGAGGGTATATTCTTGGTGGCATGTCTTCATCCAATATTTCAGGAGATAAAACAGAAAATATGATGGGAGGAATTAATGATTATTGGATTGTAAAAACGGACGGATCAGGAAACATTCAATGGCAAAACACCATTGGAGGCAACGGAAGTGACGAACTCTATTCCTTACAACAAACATCAGATGGCGGCTATATTTTTGGAGGGCGTTCATCATCGGATATTTCGGGTGATAAAACTGAAAACACGATTGGCGGAAACGGAAGTGCGGATTATTGGATTGTAAAAACAGATGTTTCAGGGAATATCCAATGGCAACATACGATTGGGGGAAACAGTCATGACTTTCTATACTCACTTCAACAAACGACTGATGGAGGATATATCCTGGGCGGGTGGTCAAATTCAAATATTTCAGGCAATAAAACAAAGAACTGCAATGGATATTATGATTACTGGATTGTTAAAACGGACCTGACAGGCAATGTTCAATGGGATAATACCTTTGGAGGTGATACTTCTGATTTTTTAAATTCTATCTGGCAAACCATTGATGGAGGTTATATTATCGGTGGCTCATCCAGATCAAATATTTCGGGTGATAAAACAGAAAACAGTCTTGGCGGAGACGATTACTGGATGGTTAAAACCGATGCATCGGGAAACATTCAATGGCAGAATACCCTGGGCGGAAGCGATCAGGATGAACTTAATATTGCCCTGCCTACTGCTGACAATAGTTATATTCTCGGTGGTCAATCACGATCAAATATTTCAGGAGATAAGACTGAAAATACGAATGGCGGTATAGATATCTGGATCGTAAAATACCTCGATAAATACAATTCTATTACAGGTAAATTATTTATTGATGGCAATAGTAATTCAGTACAGGATGCCGGAGAGCCTGATGCGGATAACAATAAAATTATCGAGATAAATAATGGAAGGTTTACCTTTTCAAAACCAGACGGAGCATACAATTTGTTTGTCGCAGATTCGGGAAATTTCACAGTGAGTTCTTTGTTAAATTACTATAATGCAGTCCCGTCAAATCAATCCTCATATTTTCCCGGCTTTTATCTCACTGATTCTTTGAACGATTTTGCATTTCAGCCAGCAGGAGTGTATAATGATTTGTGTATTACCATCACACCGCTTGGAAATTTCCGTGCAAACATGAATGCAAGTTACATGATCAATTATGAAAACGTGGGTACCACAACATTAAATGGAACAGTAATTTTCTTTCCTGATAATGATATAACTTTTGTTTCAGCTAATCCAATTGCAACATCTGTGACAACAGATTCAGTTGTGTGGAATGTGGGATCATTAACTCCTTTTCAAACCGGAAGTATATTAGTAACCGTCCATGTAAATATTGTTCCAATTGGAACTTTGATAAATTCAAGTGTAAGAATAGAACCTGTTGCCGGTGATGCAAATACTGCCTGCAACTATAATGCATGGGAAGTTTTTGTTACAGGAAGCTTTGATCCCAATGCCATCCTCGTTGACCGGGATACCGTTTTAACAACAGAACTTTCATCACCGCCTTTTCTTGAGTACATAATTTATTTTCAAAACACAGGAAATGATACAGCATTCAATGTAAGGGTGCTTAATCCAATTGACACTTTCAAATTAGAGATTCATTCGTTTGAATTTGTTGCTTCATCTCATCCTGTAAATATTGAATACAAAATCTGGAAAAAAAATTTACACTTCACTTTTGATAATATTCTTTTGCCCGACAGTAATATAAATGAACCCGCAAGTCATGGATTTATAAAATATAGGATAAAACCTTTTTCAACTCTTGCTGCCGGAGATTCTGTAAAAAACAATGCAGCTATTTATTTTGATTTCAACCAGCCGGTGATGACAGATACTGTGGTAACGGAGATTGTGCTGCCTACAAACCTCACCCCCGGCCCCTCTCCAAAAGAGAGGGGAGTTGCCCTCGCTCCTAACCCTGTAATAAATTTACTGTCTGTTTTTTTAACTCCTCCTCCGCTTAAGGCGGACCGGGTGGGGCTTGTGGTTTATGATTTGTTCGGAAGGGAAGTTTTTAAATCTCAAATCTTAAATCCCAAATCCCAAATCAAAATAGATGTTTCCCATTTTTTGAAGGGAATTTATTTTGTGCAACTGAACTCAGGCGAGCAGGTTCTTAGAGGGAAGTTTTTGAAAGAATAGAATTTGTGGTATCTTCGGTGTAAATTTCTGACCTGTGAAAAAAATAAGCCTGTTGTTCCTGGTTTTTGGTTTCTCGTCCCTGGTCTGTTCCGCCCAGGAGATTGAGTGGCAGAATACGATTGGAGGGAGTGATTATGATTTATTTACTTCCGTAGAGCAAACTGCAGATGGCGGTTGTATACTTGGAGGAATTTCTGTCTCGGGCATTTCAGGCGATAAAACAGAAAACTGCATTGGAGATAATGATTACTGGATTGTAAAAACCGATTCTCTTGGAAATATAGAGTGGGAGAATACGATTGGGGGAACTTTGAATGATAATCTGTATTCAATAAAGCAAACCAGTGATGGAGGGTACATTTGTGGTGGAAATTCCCTTTCATATATTTCAGGCGATAAAACTGAAAACTGCATGGGTGACTATGATTACTGGATAGTAAAACTTAACTCCAATGGCTCCATTCAATGGCAGAATACCATTGGTGGAAATTCTGCGGATTTTTTTATTTCAATTGTCATGACGGCTGACGGTGGATATATCTGCGGAGGGCATTCCTGGTCGGGTAGTTCAGGTGATAAAACAGAAAACAGCAATGGAGCTAATGATTACTGGATAGTAAAGCTTGATTCTGCCGGAAATATTCAATGGCAAAATACAATGGGTGGAGATGATGAAGATTATTTAACTTCAATGTTTGCAACCGCTGACGGAGGATGTGTGTGTTGCGGAAGATCAAGGTCCGGTTTGTCAGGAGATAAAACAGAAATTAATTTTGGATTTGATGATTACTGGGTTGTAAAACTGGATTCAGCCGGAATCATTCAATGGGAGAATACTATTGCAGGAGATGACGATGATATACCGGAATCCGTTATCCAAACTTCAGACGGTGGGTATATTGTCGGTGGCTCTTCTTTTTCAAATATTTCATTCGATAAAACGGAAAACCGTATAGGCAGTATTGATTGCTGGATAGTAAAGCTCGATACAGCCGGCATCATTCAATGGCAGAATACAATTGGTGGAAGTGCGATGGACCGTACAAATTCCATCCTGCAGACTGCTGACGGGGGTTATGTCTGCGCGGGAGGCTCCTGGTCCGATATTTCAGGAGATAAGACAGTAAACTGCCTGAATTCCATAGATTGCTGGATATTCAGGCTTGATTCAACCGGAACTATTCAATGGCAGAATAACATCGGAACTTCTGAACATGAAAGTGAGTTTTGCGTGTCTCATGCTGCAGACGGAGGGTATTTCCTGGGGATGACTTCCACGTCTGACATTTCCGGGGACAAATCGGAAAACGCTATAGGCGATAAAGATTATTGGGTATTAAAGCTTACAAATAAGTTTAATTCCATAACCGGCAAATTATTTATTGATGGAAACAGCAATGGCATGCAGGATGCAGGAGAAACAGGTGCGGGTAATAAAACAATCAGAGAAATAAATACAGGCAGATTTAATTTTTCGAATCAAAATGGAGGATATGCAGTATCGGTTTTAGATTCGGGAAATTTTTCTGTTTCTCCCGATTTAATAAATTATTATAATACTCTGCCTGCAAATCATACTGCATATTTTTCCGGAATAAATCAAACCGATTCCCTGAATGATTTCGCACTGCAACCTTCTGGAGTTTTTAATGATTTGTGTGTTACCATAACTCAACTGCAGGCTTTCAGGCCGGGGTTTGATGCAAATTATATGATCAATTATGAAAATGTTGGAACCACCACATTAAACGGAACAGTAATTTTCTTTGCTGACGCCAATGTTGTTTATGTTTCATCCACGCCCATTGCAACATCCGTAACAATGGATTCAGTAGTATGGAATGTCGGAATATTAGCACCATATCAAACAGGAAGTATAATAGTAACTGTTCATGTAAACAATGGAGCGCCTATAGGAGCCCTGATAAATTCGAGTGTTGAAATTGATCCTGTTACCGGTGATGCAAATACTGCATGTAATTATAATGCCGGGGAAGTTTTTGTCACAGGCAGTTATGACCCCAATGCCATCCTCGTTGACCGCGATTCAGTTTTCACAACTGAATTATCATCCCTGCCTTATCTGAACTATACCATCTATTTTCAAAACACAGGAAATGATACTGCCTTTAATGCGAGGGTGCTGAATAACATCCCGACAAGATTAGATATAAACAGCTTTGAGTTTATTGCATCATCACATCCCGTGAATTTAACATATAGCGCACCTGCACGATTGATGACTTTTACTTTTGATAATATTCTTTTGCCTGACATCATTGCAAATGAGCCGGGCAGCCATGGCTTTATCCGTTACAGGATAAAACCAAAAACAACTCTTGTGGCGGGAAATAAAATATATAACAGGGCATTTATTTATTTTGATTTCAATGCATCCGTGCCCACTAATTATGCACTGACGGAGATTGTGCTGCCAACGGGAATCGGAGGACAGATGGCAGAAAGCAAAGGGCAGTTGGCAGTATATCCGAATCCGGCAGGGGATGAGTTAATCGTTAACAGCAGGCATTTGAAAGAAAAGGGGACAATAAGAATTTTTGATTTATTTGGAAGGGAAGTTTATCAACTTGAAACCAGGAACCAGGAACCAGAAACTAAAATAGATGTTTCCCGTTTTTCGCAGGGAGTTTATTTTGTAGAATTAGAAGCAGGGAATCAAGTTCTGAGGGGAAAATTTTTGAAAGAATAAAAATTCGGGAATAATTCATTTGCTTCCTTTTCTAAAAAACTAAAAACAGGTATCAGGATTCCGGCAGCGGAAACCAATTTTTAAACTTTTCGTATTAACTCTGTTAATTCTTTAATCATTTAACCATGAGTCTAATGCGCATTTCACTCTGCCTTCAAATTTGTTTCTGGCTGCTGATCTTTTCTTCTTCCCGATTATTTGCACAGCAACAGAATTCAAACAGTTCAGGAATTCAAACGAAAAAGCTTGAATTGAAAATACCCGGAAATATTGAACGAAGTGATATTTCAAGAATGAATAATGCTTTAACAGGTTATCCCGGAAAAATAATAAGCCACAGTTACAATGAAAATAAGAAAACACTATTTGTTTTTATAACGGATAAAGTGGACCCCATTGACATTTTACAGGTATTAAAAAAAACCGGTGTTACTGCGTGTTATCTTGACAGCGATAATGGTTATGTAACCCTGGAAGCGGACGGGCGCTCAACGAGGAAACTTTATTTTAAAGATTAAATCAACCATACATTTTTATTAATTCCATGATACTTATTTTACCAGGAACCATGTCGAAATTTAAAACGATGGCAAAGTATTGCTTCCTTTTTTTTCTCTTATATTTTCTTGCATTTAAAGCGTTCAGCCAAAACCCTACTGACAATTGCAACACAGGTGGAACCGCACTTACAGTTGAATGCACATGTAATAAAATTAATTGGGACATCGGGACTAATGCAGGTACTGTCGGGGCCTGTGGCGGTACTGGCGAAGACGGATGGGGATGGTTTACTGCTGTTTCCACATCAACAACTGTTCAGTATACTAATACAGACAGAGATGCGGTTTTATACGTATATAAAGATAACGGATCTTCGTGCAATGGCCTTTCAGCAGCCACTACAATTCCTGCAGGTGGTTGTGTAAATGCCGTAAACGGAACAGGAACAGAAACATTAATTGTTACAACCGTTATCGGCAGCCGGTATTATGTAAGAGTAGTAAGACTTAGCGGAACAAGTAACGACATGAATGGTGAGATATGTGTGTTCAATACTAACAATCCTGCTCCGTCAAACAATGAGCCTTGTGGCGCTATAGATTTAGGTATACCTTCCACAACATGTTCTTATTCCACTTACAGCAATTGCGGTGCAACCGCATCAACCGGCAAATTTGCAAACCCCGGCTGTGCAAATTACTCAGGTGGCGATGTATGGTTTAAAGTTACCATGCCCGCGTCAGGACAGATAACAATTAATACTACAACCGGGATTATTACAGACGGGGGTATGGCAGTTTATAAGGGAATTTCATGTTCAGACACATTGATTGAGGCCGCCTGCGATGATAACTCCGGTGCGGGGAGCATGCCTTCCCTTTCCATTTCACAACCTCCCGGCTCAGTAGTATTTATCCGCTTCTGGGAAAATGGAAATAATACATTTGGAACTTTTAATTTATGTGTGCAGAACGCGTGCGGGAACGGTTCAGCGCCTTCTAATGACGACCCCTGTTCGGCCACAGTTATTAACCCGGGCACCGTGTGCAACTTCACCACATATACTAATAATTGTTCAACAGGAAGCACGGGTATTCCTAACCCGTCATGTGGTAATTACCAGGGAGGTGATGTCTGGTTTAAAGTGACTGTTCCCGCTTCGGGTCTTTTGACAATTGATTCAGATGTAGGCAATATTACCGATGGAGGAATGGCGGCATATACAGCTTCTGCATGTAACGGAACTTTTACAGAAGTGTATTGTGATGACGATGGAAGCAACAATGGCCTGATGCCCTATATATCGGTTGCACAACCTCCCGGAACTGTTTTATACTTACGCTTATGGGAAAATGGTAATGATAATAAAGGGACGTTTAAATTATGCATCTATGACCCCTGCCCGGGTGGAACGGGTGTTCCTTCCAACAATTTGCCATGCAATGCAGGATTCCTTCCATTTGGGATTTACATCTCAGGAAATAATGAATGTTCAAATAATGCAGGTGAGCCCGCAACTCCAAGTTGCTTTGGTACAGGGACTGTAAACACTGTGTGGTATAAATTTATTGCTGCTTCGGCCTGTGCAAAAATTAAAACTAACGTTGGAACAATAACAAACACTCAGATTGCTGTTTATTCGGGTGCATGCGGAAGCGGTATGACAATGGTTTCGGGAGCCTGCAATAATGACGTTGTTCCGTGCACAGGCGGTTATACTTATTCATATTCTCAATTGGATTTGACCGGCCTGACTGTCGGCACCACTTATTATATAATGGTTGACGGAAGAGGAAACAGCATGGGATCGTTTTCAATCATTGTGATAAACGGCTGTGGTGTTTCATTTCCCCCGATACAGGGGCAGGACTGTGCTTTGCCCAACCTGCTTTGTAATGACACAACGCTTGTTGCTGATCCCGGTTACCAGGCAGTAGGAAATATTTGTGATTATCCGGCACCAAGTCCGTGTACCGGTGGTACAGCAGGGTGTAATAATTGTGCGACCTCGTGCATGTGTACCGGTGAAAGAGGTTCTGTGTGGTACACCATTAATATAACCGGGAACGGTGATCTTGAATTCTGGATTGTTCCGAATGATTACCCGGCATCTTCTCCGGAAACGGATTATGATTTTGAAATATTCGGTCCCAATCCCTCTTGCGGCATCCTGAATAATCCCATCCGGTGCGATTGGGATCCTAATGGTGTAACAGGTGTCTATGGTGCTGCTGATAATACAGCGCCCCCGGGATATGCCGGCAATAGTGCTGCATTCCGTCAAAAAATAATTGCATCGGCAGGTGAAACATACCTGATAAACGTTAGTAATTACACAAACAGTTCTTCCGGCTTCATGCTTGTCATTAACCAGGCACCCGGAACATGCGCCATCGCTTCAACAGTTACTCCCGGAGGAACTGTGATATGGACAGGCGCTGCAAATACAGATTGGTTCAATATAAATAACTGGGGAGGATGCCAGATTCCCGATTGCCAGGTGAATGTTATAATTCCAAGCTTTCCGGCAAACCAGCCTTTGATTAATGGCCAAAATGCAAGCTGCAGAAGCATTGACATAAATTTCGGTGCAAGTCTTGCCATTAATCCGAACTGGCAATTAATGGTGTGCAATGATTATATAAACAGCGGCTCTTTTACCGCAGGAAATAACAGCATGGTCCTGTTCCAGGATACCTGCACTATTTGCCCGGGTGGAATTAATCATAACCAGAACATGACCGGAAATATGACCGGTGCCAATAAGTTCTGGAACGTGACCGTTAACAAACCTGCCGGATTCAGCGTTACCACTTTTCAGAATCTTGATATGGCAGGAAATTTTCTTGTAAGTGGTGCGCCAGCTTTCGGAGGAAATTTTAATGCGGCTAATCAATATCATAAAATTGCGGGGAACTTTACTATTGAATCTTTACCCGTTCTTTCCACATACACTGCGGGAACAACTTTAGAATTCAACGGAAGCGCACAAACTTATTTGAACAGGGGTTTACTCAATAGTGCTTTCATGAATCAAAGCGGGGTTGGAACTCTTACATTGCAGGACCATGGCGGAACACCTGCATGGATGCAAATTTCAAATACTGGAACTTTAACGCTTACTTACGGAAAAATTATTGCTGCAATAAGCGGAAACAACCGGGTGGATGTTTTTAACCGGGCTGCCGCTTCCGTTACAACAGGTAATGTTAATAGTTATGTTGAAGGAGCCTTAAGAAGATATATGCCCAATACTGGCGGAATTGGTTCTTACGATTTTCCTGTTGGCACATCATTGAGAGGATATGAACGCATTAATTTTAATTTAACGTCTGCGCTGTCAAACACGGTGGATTATTGGAATGTTTATTTTAATAATACTTCACCCGCAACTAACACAGCGCTGGGAAACGAATGTTCTGCCAATTACCATCCTGGCGGATTGCTGGCATTAAATCATGGTTTCTGGAATGTGGAATCGTCACCTGCTTCTCTTGGAAACGGAATCATGAATGTGACAAATTATAACAGGAGCTACTCAAATCCTGCCGGTGCCGGGTGGACCGTTATGTATAATCAAACCAGCAACAATATTCCTTCTGACTGGTTGTTAAACCCGGTTCCAGCCAATCCCTGCATAGCTTCTCCAATAACAGCAGTACAGAGAAATAATCTCAGTATTTCTTCTCTCTTTACAGGCACTCCTGTTTGGTTTGGTACTGCACAGTCACAAACACCCTTACCGGTGGATTTGCTGTATTTGGAATCAGAGAGCAGAAAATCCGATATAGTGGTAAAATGGGCAACGGCTTCAGAAAAAAATAACAAAGGTTTTGAATTGCAAAGAACACTTTCGCCACCTGGTAATTTTGAAAAAATTGCATGGAGTGATGGGCACGGTTCAACGTCAGAAATCAACTACTATGATTTTGAAGACAAGAATGTAAAAAACGGGGTGACTTATTATTATCGCTTAAAGCAAATTGATTTTAACGGAGCTGTTGAATATTCCAGGATTGTTGCAGGTCAGGTCTCTGTTTATGATTATGATTTCAATATAATGCCAAATCCTTATGCAGGCACCACAAACATTATGTACAAGCTTAATGAAAACACATTGATAAAAATCGAAGTGTTCAATGCCATGGGACAAAAAGTAAAAACGCTGGCTGATGAAACCCAGAAACAGGGAACCTATTACTATCAATTCAGTGCAAAAGAATCAGGCTATTCAGCAGGTATATATAATGTGAGGCTTTTAATTGACGGGAATCTTTACTCGAAGAGAATACTGGAAACACAATAAAGAATTATCTTTTTTAATATAATTGAAACAAAAAAGGCTGCCTTTTTTGAGGCAGCCTTAGGAGTTGTTTTTTAGCCCTGAAAAAAATTTTAGTAACGGTAATAATCCGGTTTAAACGGCCCGTTTTTGGACACTCCTATGTATTTTGCCTGTTCATCAGTAAGCGAATCCATCTCTACTCCTATTTTCTTTAAATGCAAGCGCGCAACTTTTTCATCGAGCTGCTTTGGCAATGTATACACCTTGTTTTCATATTTACTGGTATTTGTCCAAAGCTCAATCTGCGCCAGCGTTTGATTGGTGAACGAATTGCTCATTACAAACGAAGGATGCCCCATGGCACAGCCAAGATTTACCAAACGGCCTTCGGCCAGTACAATGATGTCTTTGCCGTCAATAGTATATTTATCCACTTGCGGTTTTATCTCTTCTTTTGTTTTACCATAATTTTTATTGAGCCATGCCATGTCAATTTCGTTATCAAAATGCCCGATGTTGCACACGATCGCATTATGTTTTAATGATCTGAAGTGGCGCTCACCAATTATATTAAAGTTCCCGGTAGCTGTTACAACAATATCCGCTTCTTTTGCTGCATCATCCATCTTTTTCACTTCATAGCCTTCCATGGCTGCCTGCAGCGCGCAGATGGGATCAATTTCAGTAACGATCACACGCACTTTTGCTTCCTTTAATGATTCTGCAGAACCTTTCCCTACATCTCCAAAACCTGCTACCACAGCCACTTTGCCGGCAAGCATGAGGTCAGTAGCCCTTCGGATGGCGTCTACAAGAGATTCGCGACAACCATATTTATTATCAAATTTTGATTTGGTAACCGAATCATTCACATTGATGGCCGGAATGGGAAGCGTTCCTTTTTCCATACGCTCATACAAACGGTGTACACCCGTTGTAGTCTCTTCGCTCAATCCTTTTACTCCTGAAATCAATTCAGGGTATTTATCAAAAACCATATTGGTAAGGTCTCCCCCATCATCAAGGATCATGTTCAAAGGTTTTCTTTCTTCACCGAAAAATAAAGTCTGCTCAATGCACCAGTCAAACTCTTCGGCATTCATGCCTTTCCAGGCATAAACAGAAATTCCTGCGGCAGCAATCGCGGCAGCGGCATGGTCCTGTGTGGAAAAAATATTGCAGGACGACCAGGTAACCTCAGCGCCAAGCTCCTTTAAGGTTTCGATCAAAACGGCAGTCTGGATGGTCATATGCAGGCATCCTGCTATGCGGGCGTCTTTCAGGGGTTTTGTTTTTCCAAACTCCTCACGCAGAGCCATTAAGCCCGGCATTTCTGCTTCGGCTAATTTGATTTCTTTGCGCCCCCATGCAGCTAAGGAAATATCTTTTACTTTGTATTTTACGAATTTTTCGACAGTTGTATTTGACATTTTTAATGATTTTTGTGCAAAGATATTTAATCGGGTTTTAACGGCCAAATTGTATAAGTAAAATACGAACATAGTATGAATTTAAAGTAACAAAATGCCGGTTTATTATAGCAAACAAATTAACGAGGATTCGCAAATTGTAATTTGGGAAATCACCGAATCACTTAAAGACCTGTTGCAAATTAGCCGGATTACAAAGGAGGAATTGGAAGATGCCGGAAAAAAAAATCCGAAACGGCAGTTGGAATGGATTGCTACCCGATTGCTGGTAAAAAAAATGCTGGGAGAGGATAAAAAAATTGAGATTTTTTATGATGACTATGGTAAGCCACACCTGAAAGGAACAGCAAAGCACATTTCCATTTCACATACAAAACAATTTGTTGCTGTTATCATGCACAACAAAAAACATGTGGGAATTGACATTGAAATAATAGCTCCGCGAATTGAAAACATCAGCCAGCGGTTTTTAAGTAAAAAGGAAATGGTATGGACAAAGGAAAATTATTCTCTTGAAAAATTATTTGTTGTGTGGGGAGCTAAAGAAAGCGCGTTTAAAATTTATGCAGAAGGCGGGATAGAATTCAGAGAAATGCTTGAAGTCGGGCAATTTGATTATGCACAGCAGGGAGCCACAGATATAACACTTCATAAAAATAATGTAACTTGCGCATATCCTGTATGGTGGGAACAGGTTAGAGAAATTATGTTGGTGTATGCAATAGAAAATTGAAGATTTATTTGAACCTAAAACTTATTTTCTCTTGAAAATTTATTCACAAATAGTAAAGGGCCATGAAACCGGTAAAAAACAATTTGCCATTTTGGTGGATCCCGATAAAACGGATGATGCGAAAATTTCCGAATTAGGAAAAAGGGCAAGTGATTGCGAAGTGGATTTTATTTTTGTCGGAGGAAGCTTGTTAACAAACAGCAACCTCAGCAACTGCATTTCTAAATTAAAAAGCAGCTGTAATATTCCCGTGATAATTTTTCCGGGAAATATTATGCAGATTGATAAAAATGCTGATGCCATACTTTTTCTATCTCTTATCTCGGGTAGAAACCCGGATCTGCTTATCGGCAAGCATGTGATTGCTGCACCCATCCTGAAAGAAAATAATCTCGAAACCATTGCCACCGGATATATGCTTGTTGAAAGCGGAAATTTTACAACCGTTCAATACATGAGCAATACACGCCCGATCCCTGCTGAAAAAAATGAAATTGCCGTTTGTACGGCTATGGCAGGAGAAATGCTCGGATTGAAAACAATTTATATGGATGCCGGCAGCGGGGCAACGAATCCTGTGAGCGAAAAAATGATTGAAAGCGTGAGAAAAAATGTTTCTATTCCTATTATAATTGGTGGCGGGATCAGAACTCCTGAAAAGGCAGTTTCAATTTGTAAAGCGGGCGCTGATGTAGTGGTGGTAGGTAATTCAATTGAAAAAGATTTTTCACTTATAAAAACAATTGCTGATGCGGTTCATAAGAATTAAACATCATAATGCCGTGTTTTACGGATTTCTTTTGCATTCTCATTAAACCTTAGTTTGAACCTCCTGCTGAAATAAGCAGGGTCTTTGAACCCTACCCGGTGCGCTATTTCCTGGACATTATCATTGCAGGTTCTTAACAGAAAATGCGCATGCTCAAGTCTTCGGTTTTCTACATAGTCCTGGATATTGTTTCCTGTTAAAGTTTTAAAAAACTGCCCGACATAATCACGCGAAACGTAGGCCACCTCTGCAATTTTTTCATTGGAAAGATCTTTCCCAAGATTATTTTGGATGTATTCAATGATTGTTATCAGCCGTTTATCGAGTAAATAATTTATTTTTTCAAGATTCTTTTTGAATTCAGGATGACGGAAAATATAGCGGCAAATATGAATCACCAGTTCATTCAGCAGGCACCTTGTCAATGCACTGCTTCCGATTTTCGATTGGGTGTCTTCAAGAATAATATTACGCATCAGATAGGACAGTTCTTCGTCAAAAGGTATGTGAATGCATGGCAATTCCAGGATAGAAAAAAAAGGAATGGCACCATAAATCAACGCTTCAAAACCAATAATTGAAAAAACACTTTTTCCGCTTTTAATTTGGGATGAAATATCAACAGGCTTTAAATATGTTTCTCTTTCTTCAATGGAGGTAAAGCCTGTGGTGTTAAAAATTCTATAGTTTTTGCTTTTACCATGTTTGAAGTAAATAGGCTGATCGCTTGGAATAAAATAAAATGTTCCGTTCTTCATCAGTTTGCTTTCTTTGCCTGCGTAAAACGTCCCGGCAGCAGATTGCACCAAAACATTTTTCTGTTCTTTTGTGTTAACTAATTGAACAGGCTGAATAACTTCGCGAATGCTTGCCTTGTAATAATGAACTTCTAAGGCTTCAATAATGCGGTTGAAATTTTCAAGTTCCATAAATAAGAATGTATGATCCGGTTCAGTGAGAATTTAATTTCTGTAAATATTACAATTTTTTACTTTCCAACAAAACCCGTGCTAAAAAATTATTAAAGGGCGAAGAAATATTAACATTCAGAAAATAAAATCAATCATATTCTTAATTAAATACAAAATCAATAAATAAAAAATGTCACTGCCTGAAATTATCGGGTTCATTTTTGGAGTTGCCGGAGTCTGGCTTACTATCAAAGAAAATACCTGGTGTTTTCCGGTTGGGTTGATCAATGTAGCCGTTTCACTCGTTTTATTTTACCAGCAAAAACTTTATTCAGATGCCATTCAACAGGCAGTTTATATTGTGTTGCTGTCTTATGGATGGTATAAATGGGTTGCGGGCAAGGACGATCAAAAAGATTTAAAAGTCTCATTCTCTTCCGTAAATTTATTATCTGCCTTGCTTATATCCGGCACGGTCTTTACGTTATCTGCGGGGACTCTTTTCAAAAAATATACAGATGCCAGTTTGCCGTATTGGGATGCTTCAGCAACCGCGCTGAGCTTTATTGCTCAATGGATGATTGCAAAAAAGAAAATTGAAAACTGGGTTTTATGGGTGATAGTTAACATTATGTATGTGAGCATTTATCTTTACAAGGATCTATACCTGTATGCATTTCTTTTTTTCATTTATTTAATTCTTGCAATAAAAGGATGGATAGAATGGCGAAAAGTTTATGCTTTAAATCAACTTCCGGCTACCCATGACTGATAAAGAAATAAAACGAATTGCTCTGATAGGGCCTGAATCCTCAGGGAAAACTACACTTTGCCGGCAACTTGCCGGTTATTTTAACACACGCTGGGTTCCTGAATATGCAAGAAGTTACATTGAAAATTTAAATCGTGCTTACACTGCGGATGATATCTTATTAATTGCGAAAGAACAATTTAAAACAGAAGAAAGCTTGATTCAAACTGCGAATACTTTTTTATTTACAGATACCGAATTTATCAATGCAAAAGTTTGGTGCGAAGATGTTTTTGGCTTTTGTCCTGGTTGGATTTCTGCAAAGATTGCAGAAAAAAAATACGATTTATTTCTGCTTACAACACCTGATCTGCCATGGGAAAAGGATGCTGTTCGCGAGAACCCCGACCGAAGAGATTATTTTTATGAACTCTATTTGAAAGAATTGGAAACGAGAAATTTTAGCTGTAAAATAATTTCCGGGAGCGGAGAAGAACGTTTTCAAAATGCTGTAAGGGCCGTTAAATCTTTTTTGTAAGTTCGGGTAAATTCCCTATTTTTACCGGGATTTTAAAGGGGTGTTTTCTCGCGACTGACATCGGGAGAATTCTGAGATCATACCCGTTGAACCTGATCAGGATAATGCCTGCGCAGGGAAAAAGGTAAATTTTTTTTATAGAGTGCAACGTTACCCTTGCCTGCACCCGGTTTAGCTTTAAATAAAAGACAATGAAAATACTCTGTTCATTATTCCTGCTGCTTATACCTTTTTTTGCCTGGCCACAGATGACTATTTCCGGGATTGTAAAGGACAGTGTTTCCGGCAATCCTTTGCCGGGTGCAACTATAGTAATTGAAAATTCATTCGCGGCAGCGATCTCTGATCCCCATGGAAATTTTATTATAAAAAATGTTAAACCGGGAAAAAATAAAATTAAAGTTTCTTATATCGGATTTTCACCCGCAGAAAAAGAAATTGATGCAGCTGAAAATATTTCCGTAGCGTTCCATCTTTCCAGGTCTGCCGTTCTTGCTGATGAAGTACTTATTTCAGCCACCCGCGCAAGCGTGAAAACTGCAATGACTTATAAAAATATTGATAAATCTGAAATAGAAAAAAAGAATTTCTGCCAGGATTTCCCTTTTATTCTGTCATTGACTCCTTCTGTTGTGGTCACTTCCGATGCCGGCAATGGTGTCGGTTATACCGGCATTCGCATTCGTGGCAGTGACGCCACAAGAATTAACGTAACTATAAACGGAGTGCCGATAAATGATGCGGAATCACAACAACTTTACTGGGTAGACTTGCCTGATATGGCGTCCTCGGTTAATACGCTCCAAATTCAGAGAGGAATAGGAACTTCAACTAACGGGGCCGGAGCTTTTGGCGGAAGCATAAATATTCAGACTAATCAACTGAGAATTGAACCTTATCTCGAAGGAAATTATTCTTTCGGCTCATTTAATACAATGAAAAATAATATTCTTTTCGGAACAGGGCTGTTGAATAATCACTGGACATTTGACGCACGATTGTCAAAAATAAATTCTGACGGATATATTGACCGTGGCGCTTCAAACCTTAAATCGGTCTACATTTCTCAAGGTTATTACGGGAAAAAATCAATTGCCAGGTTGAATATTTTTTCAGGAAAGGAAATCACCTATCAGTCATGGAACGGAACTCCTGAATCAAGAATTAACAATGATTTGCAGGGAATGACCGATTATGCTCAAAGAAATTATTTTGATGCTGCAGATTCACTGAACCTTTTTACATCCGGTCGAACTTATAATTATTACACTTACAAAAACCAGGTGGATGATTATCAACAGGACAATTATCAATTGCATTATTCACTTTCGTTAACAAATCATTTTATCGCTAACGCATCCTTACATTATACAAAAGGCAAAGGCTTTTACGAAGAATACAAAAAGGAAAATGATTTGTATGGTGAGGGCGCATTGAGTTCGTATGGATTACCGGATGTAATTATCGCTCATGATACTATCACTTCCACTAATCTTGTCAGAAGAAAATGGTTAGACAATGATTTTTACGGAGCTACCTTTTCGTTGAATTATGATTCACATAAAAAAATTTCTGCGATGCTTGGAGGTGGCTGGAATCAATATGCCGGAGATCATTTTGATGAAATCATTGCGGCACAATATTTCCCGCTTTCAGTATTTCCTTATCGCTATGAAAATAATTCAGGGTTAAAAACTGATTTTAATATTTACGGAAAAATTGTTTATGATTTAAGCAATAAAATAAATTTATTTGCTGACCTTCAATACAGGAGAATCGGATATGCTTTTTCAGGATTTGACGGAGAATTAAATTATGTTCCTCAGCATGTTGAGCTGAATTTTACAAATCCCAAAGCAGGTTTTAACTGGAAATTAAATAACGGGCAAAACGTTTACCTTTCGGTAAGCACAGGCCATAAAGAACCTTCGCGTGATGATTTTACGGGGTCCCCTCCATTGAGCAGGCCCAAATCAGAAAACATGCAGGATTTAGAGTGCGGCTACCGTTTGCAGAAAAGCAGGTATATTTTTTCTTTCAATTATTATTTTATGAATTACAATGATCAGCTTGTCCTTACCGGGAAAGTAAATGAGGTTGGAAATTACACAAGAATTAATGTGGATAAAAGTTATCGCGAAGGCTTAGAAGCGGAAATCGAATCCCACCCTTTTAACAAAATAAACCTGAAAGCCAACGCAACTTTTAGCCGCAATAAAATAACAGAATTTAATCAGTATGTTGATGATTATGATAATGGAGGCCAGGTTGCGACACAATTTAAAAATACCGATATTGCTTTTTCACCAAATATGATTGCCGCTATGGAATTAAGCTATGAACCGTTTAAAGATTTGATCGTTTCCTATAGAACCAAATATGTCAGTAAACAATATTTAGACAATACATCTGACGAAACAAAAAAAATAAAGCCATATTCCATCAGTGATGTACAAATGGGCTATACATTCAAAACAAAATTTATAAAGGAAATCGGCCTGGGAATATTAGTAAACAATATTTTCAATCAGCTTTATGAAGCGAACGGGTATACCTACAGTTATATTTACGGGGGAAAAGAAATTGCAGAAAATTTCTATTACCCTCAATCCGGAGTAAATATTTTGGGACAAATAAGTTTAAAGTTTTAATTCATTTTCGTTCGAGGTACCGGACAATTGAACTGGCCTGTTCATCGGCAGAGTCAAGAATTAAAGCACGTTTGAAATAATACAGTGCACTGTCATTGAGATGACCATTGTAGTAAATGCCGCCTAATTCTTTCAGCGGGTCCTTTAATTTTGGATTTACTTCAGAGGCTTTCCAATAAGACTCCATTGATTTTTCTTTTTCACCAATGTTAAAATAAGCGACCCCAAGATTGTAATAAGCATCCGGGTGAGCCGGATAAATTTCCACAGCGCGTTTATAGTGTACAATCGAGTTTTCCAGGAATTCATTTCGCTGATCGATTGATGCGGCACGCATAGCTTTCATTGCATATTCAAATCCGAGCCCTGAGTGAATTCGTGTGCTATTCGGAGAAACTTCCACGTCATGTCTGAATAACGTGAAGTTATCCTTCCAGTCCGCATTCCGGGCAATTGTGAGTACACTCTGCGCACCGATCAAAAAAGAAAATAAAATAAGTATGTTTTTATTATCCAAAAATGAAATATTTGCCCGCGGATCAATTTTGAAAATTTTATAAATGATAAAAACAACTGCAATGCAAAAACCCAAAAGTGGTGTAAATAAAAATCTTGTCCCGATGGTTGCGTCAATTTTGAAAAGCAGGTTGGAAGACAGAAAAAGGGTAAATAAAAAAAATAATATTCCGTAAGACACAGGATCCTTTCTTTTTATCCCGGCAATTGCATATATAAACATTGACAAATAAATCACCAGGGAAATAATTGCCATGAAATTATTCCAGTTAACCACAGGGACCTGGTTATAAGAATAATCATAACTAAGCGGGTATGGAATCAAAAGTAATTTCATATACATTCCCAGGAGCACAAAATTGGTAGCGAACATTTCCGAATTTGTTTTTGCCGCCATTAATGTATTGTCAATCAAATTTGGTTTTAATGTAACGGTGGAAAAAGGCACTGCATTAGAGCGCATCGCCAGGTATAATACCAGCACCCCGCAGGAGGAAAGAGTAAGGTAAAAGATTTTTTTTGCAGGCAACCGGGAAAAACAAAACAATGTGAGTGGAATTACAGCCACCATCATTAATGCACTTTCCTTGGATAACAAGGCGCAGAAAACAAAAAATAACCCCCATAAAATTTTTCCGGCAGACTTTTTACTACTAATTCGAATAAACTGGCGAAGTGCAAGAATGGAAAACAAAAACGCAAAAACTTCGTCCCTGCTTTTAACACTTGCAATCACCTCAGCATGCACAGGATGGGTAGCAAACAGTAACGTAATAAGCAGCGGAATAATAAAATGAAATGATGAAAAAAAAATGTTAAGCAACGAATAAAGTAACATGCACGAACATGCATACAGAAGAATTTGAACAAAATGGGACGCATGCGGATTATTATTGAACAAATTTTTTTCAATTCCAAAGCTCAGCATGACCACCGGCCTGTACAAATCTTTTTTACCGGTTTGTTTAAATCCGGATGTAGACCCTTTTGTAAACATATCTTTTATACCTGCCATTCCTTTTTGAGCAATTTTATTTCCTGAATAATAAATTTCATCATCCAACGTAAATGAATGACGGAGTGTGTTTATTCCTATCAGGAATGAAAATAAAAAAATAACTGTTGCGGTTTTTCGCCTGTGATTAAAATTTTTTGTCAAAAATTTATCTGAAACAGTATTATTTCCCTTTTTCTTCATTGAAAACCTTTCCGTTTAAAAATTATTTATTTTATTTTTAAGCTCCTTAAATTGAACGTGAACCATGTGCAAGCCGGAAACCCAAAAATAGGGTTGCCACTCTGTTTATAATCAATAATTTCAATCTATTTTCAGAGGAAAAATAATATTAAAGTATTACTTTTTTGTCAGGTCGAAATTATAAGAAAATTTTTTGGCGAATAACTTGTAATTCATGATTATTTATTCTATTTTTGTTTGCCTCTAAAGATCTTCATTTGCTTGATAATAACTTGAATACATCAATAAAGTTTTTTTGTGCAATTTTCCTTGTGCTAACAGGGATGTTGAAGTCTTTTTGCCAGCCGGTAAATGATGCTCCCTGTTCTGCAACTTATTTGACTTACGGTGTTGATTTGCCTGGTTATACCAACGGATCTACCTATAATGCGGGTGAGCCTCCTGTGACTTCATGTTTTGATGCCGCACCTTACAATACCGTATGGTATGCATTTATAGCACCGCCATCCGGATGTACCACTATTAAGACAACAACTGGAACCAATGCTGATACCCAAATTGGAGTTTACCAGGGTGCATGTGGTTCGCTTACTGCACTGCCCGGAGTAAGTTGTAATGATAATGTTTCGGGTTGCAGCACATATAATTATCGTTTTTCTTTTTTACAGCTAAGCGGTTTGACTCCGGGTGCTACATATTACATCATGGTAGACGGCAGGAGCATAATTACAGGAAGCTTTTCGATTTTAGTTGAAGACGCCTGTGCCGGCTCCAATTTACCACCGGTGCCTGGCCGTGATTGCCAGGATCCTTTTCCTGTTTGTGGTTATACAATAACCGTTGCTAATCCGGGATACCAGGATTATGGAAATATTTGCGATTTTAATAGTTCTGTAGGTTGTCTTTTAATGGGCGAAAAAGAAAGCGTATGGTACATTTTTACAATCAATGGAACCGGGAATTTGGAATTTAATATTATTCCAAATGACTGGACTTCAGGTTGCACCACACCTGCTGAAAGTGATTATGATTTTGCTATTTGGAAAGTATCTGCCAGCGGAGTAGTGTCAACATGCGGAACATTGGGAACTCCACTCAGGTGCAACTATAATAGTATGGGCATTACGGGATGTTATCAAACCGGGTTTGCTCCTGCCGCATATGGAGGAACTTGCTGGGATGCCGCGTATGAACCTGCTATTGCGGTAACCAACGGAGAAAAATATTTATTGGTGGTGAGCAATTGGGATAACACTAATTTCGGTTTTACTTTGAGCATTGCACCAACCTCTCCTATTGTAGCTTCTGTTCCTCCTGGTGGAGTAGTGGTTTGGAACGGAGCTACCAATACCAGTTGGACAACTGTCAGCAATTGGGGCGGCTGTCAAATTCCCGATTGCAGCCATAGCGCTGTAATTCCCAGTTTTCCTGTTAACCAACCTGTAATCAGTCTTGCCGGTGCAAGTGTCAGAGACCTGTATATTAATGCGGGTGCAAGTCTTACGCTTAATGCAGGGTTACAATTAATGGTTTGCGGAGATTTCAATAATCTCGGTACTTTCAATGCAGCATCAGGATCCACTGTTGTTTTTGAGGACACGGCCGTCACTCCACCGTTGACTAAATTTCATCATCAGACAATAGCTGTAAATAATATTTCTCCCAATGATTTTTGGAATGTCACAATAAAAAAACCGTTGGGTTATAACGTGATCGCCTCAGCTGATATAGACATGACCGGCAACTTTTTAGTGACTGGAGGAACGTATGGCGGAAAATTTGTTGCGACAAATATTGATCATAAAATAGCAGGAAATTTTACGGTTGATGTTACCGCGCCAAATATCGCTGCTTATGATGAGGGTACATCTCTTCAATTTATCGGAACAGCTCAAACATATCTTAATCGGGGAATGTTAAATTCAGTGATCATGAATCAAACCGGTGCAGGGACATTGACTCTGCAAAATCATGGTGGCGCCACTGCATGGATGACGCTAAATACCTCCGGTTACCTTACTTTAAATTATGGAAAGATCATAACGGGCACCAATCGCGTTGAAGTTCGTAACAGGGCCTATGATGCAATATCACCGGGAAATATCAATAGTTATATCCAGGGAAATTCAGGTCTTTTAAATTCTTGCCTGCAAAAATATCTTGATCAAAGCGTGAGTAATCTTGGCACTTATGAATTTCCAATCGGCACAATTGGAAAAGGATATCAAAGGCTAAGTCTTGAATTTACTTCACCTCTTCCTGCAGGCGTTAATTATCTTTATGCAAGTTTTAATGATAATACTCCGGCTAACAATACGGGTTTAGGAAGTGAATGTGCCATTACTTATCATACCGGGCCTGCCTCGCCCCTTAATAATGGATTTTGGCAATTACAACCTTTTCCACCGGCTCAATTTAACAGCGGAGAATTTACTCCTTACTTGTATAACCGAAGCTATACCAATGCACTTTCAGGCTGGACTGTAATGTTTAATAAGGTAAATCCTGCGGTTGCTGCAAACTGGTATGTGGAGCCTGCTGTAAATACAGTAGGCTGCAGCAATTTATGGTGTCCTGTAACCACCGTAAAACGCCCCTGGGCCACTCCCGTTAATACGATGTTTAATGCATCTGTTCTTTATATCGGGACCGCACAGTCCATAAATCCTCTTCCCGTTGAGCTGATCTTATTTGAAGCCAGTCCAAAAAAAGATTTGATTTCATTGAAATGGATCACTGCATCAGAAGAAAACAATTTGGGATTTGAATTAGAGAGGTCTGTTGCTCCTTCCCTGCATTTTGAAAAGATAGGTTTTGTAAATGGCAACGGCTCAACTTCTGAATCGCATGATTATTCATTTGATGATTATGCTGTGACGTATGACAGCAAATATTATTATCGTTTGAAGCAGGTAGATTTTAATGGAAACACTAATTTTTCCCAGGTTGTTTCTGCCAGCCTGTCAAAAGGTAATTTCTCTTTTTATGTTTTTACTGATCCTTATTCTAAAGCCACAAACCTCTCTTATTATTTAAATGAGAACGCAAGTGTATTTATTGAAGCTTACAATATGGTTGGCCAGAAAGTGGGAGTTGTATATAAAGGAGAACAGGTGAAGGGCAGTTATGCTTTTACAATCAGTTCCTCTGAATCTGTATTGGCTGACGGCATTTATATGATTAAGATGACCGTTAATGACGAAGTTCAAACAAAACGGTTTGCGATCTCAAATTAATTTTATCGCAGTTTTTAGTTCTTTTAAAAAATATTTTAAGCCCCCGGCACAGTTCAGCGTTTAATAAACTTTTCAGAAAATCGAACGTTTTTATTTAAAAGGCTCACGTAATAAGTTCCTTTAGCAAGTGCAGAAACCGGCAGAGTAATTTCTTTTGTTTTTATTTCCTGTTCTAAAATTCTTTTTCCCGTCAAATCCGAAATGATTAAATAATTAATGTCTTCGGTTATTTCTCTAAAATTAATCGTTACCAGGTCAGACGCTGGATTGGGGTAAATACGTATAGGGTTAGTTTTTGGAATTTTAATATGTGAAATACCGGTCACTGAATCCGTGTAGAGTTTGACTATCCAATAATCAAAAAGACCCTGGCTGTTTTCATTCTTATCAGCTGAAATATTTGATCTTGAATAGCCGCCCAAAATATATCCGCTGTCATTGGTTATTTGCATGGAGCGAAGTTCCTCCCAGTCACTGCCTCCAATCGTATTTTGCCATACTATGGAACCTGCACTGTCTGTTCTCACTATCCAGTAATCATAAACGCCCAGGTTGATTTCTGTTTTATCGCCTGAAATATCAGAATTTGAAAATCCTGCCATAATATATCCATGATCAGAAGTTTGATGAACTGCACGAAGCCTGTCAGATACAGTGCCTCCAATTGTATTTTGCCATTGAATGTTTCCTGATGAATCAATTTTAACTATCCAATAATCCTCAAAGCCTATTGCATCCTCTGTTTTATCACCAGAAATGCTCGAAGAAGAACTTCCTCCCAATACAAACCCCGCATCATCGGTTTGCTCAACAGAGTGTAACAAATCATAATTGGTTCCACCTATAGTGTTTTGCCACACAATCTGCCCTGTGCTATCGAGTTTTAGTATCCAATAATCTGTATAGCCGATGTCATTTTCTGTTTTATCTCCTGAACTATCCGAATCAGAATAGCCGGCAACTATATAGCCTCCGTCTGAAGTTCGCTCAATTGATTGCAGCATATCATTGCCGCTTCCGCCAATTGTATTTTGCCATTGGATCAATCCCGAAGAATCAAGTTTTACTATCCAATAATCAAAGGAGCCTAAATTGCTTTCCGTTTTATCGCCTGCTGCTGATGAATTAGAGGAACCACCTAAAATATATCCTCCGTCTGAAGTTTGTTTTACGCTGTAAAGCCAGTCTATCGAGTCACCGCCTATTGTATTTTGCCATTCAATAATTCCCATGCTGTCCAGCTTTAAAACCCAATAATCGCTTTCGCCAGATTTATTTTCAGTTTTATCTCCTGAGATACCGGACTCAGAATAACCGGCAATGATATAGCCCTTATCCATAGTTTGCTGCAACGAATAAAGATAATCATTTTCGCTTCCTCCGATGGTGTTTTGCCATTGCAGGTTTCCGGTAACGCCTGTTTTAATAATCCAATAATCATAGCCGCCTAAACTATCTTCACTTTTGTCTCCTGAAAGACTGGAGTAAGAAAATCCGCCTGCCACGTATCCGCCATCACTTGTCTGCTGAATAAATTGCAAAAGGTCATTCCCGTCTCCTCCAATCGTATTTTGCCATTGAATGATAGGTTGAGCAGTAATAGCGTCCGTTAGAATAAATAGAGCAATAATGAGTGTAAACTTTTTCATAAGACAATATTTTTTCGAAATTAAGTAATAAAATTTATTTGTAAGTTTATCAGGCGATAAGCCATTTTAAAATTACAGGAAAATCATTGCCAATAATTTAGAGTAAAATGCTTTAATCAGCTTTATGAAAGAAAGAATTCAATACTTTTGTTATACTTTAATTTTATTTAATATTTACTTATTAATAAAAAGATCATGAATATTAAATCCATACTTATCAAATCGGGTACTGCCGCATTGCTGTTATTATTTGTAACAAAAATAAGCTTTGCTCAGCAACAAAAAACCAACCCGCAAATTGAAACAGTAGTGTACAAACTTCAGAAAAGTGATTACACCACTAATGGGACTGCGTTACAACAGTCAATATCTCAAATGAATGGAATTACCATTACCAAATTTTGCGACAAGTCCAATAAAATTTTTATGATTTTACAGGTAAACCGTTCCATCCAACCCAACGATAATAGCATCACTAATGCAATTAACACTTCCGCTATCGGGTATAAAAAAGTTGAAGCCGGAAATATTCAAACTATATTAAACTTTTGTAATTGATTTTTAATTCCACAGTGTAGAGGTATACCCTGATAGGTTTACTATTTTTAATGTATTTGATTGTGTTCATTTTCTTTGTCCTGATCCCGTATTATAAAACTCATGAACGGCTCCTGAGTGATCGTTCTGCAGCTCAGTAATCTCCCTCCCAAAGTTGTATATGTGTGTTTATTGCCCTTGAAATATAATGTGGAGGGTGTTCTTGAAATGCAGTAGTTATTCCTGCTACCAGTCGTTTGTTTTATTAAGAAGCAGGTGAAAGGTCATCCACGCTGCCTTCATCACTTTTGGAGTGGAGTAAGTTCCGGTCGTGTACTTACACTTTTGTGTCAACTTATTTTGGGATGAGGCACTTAAAAATAAAAGAGGCTGCCTTTCGGGCAGCCTCTTTTATTAATATTAATAGCTTATACCATCAATGCGTCACAACAAACTGTTTGTTGCTTAGCTCATTTCCATTGTTAATCTGGATGGTATAAATTCCTGAACTTAAGTTGTGCAGATCAAAATCCTGAACAAACTCTCCGCTGAATTCATACACTTTACGCTCATATACCACTTGTCCCATCGTATTCAGCACTGAAATATTGAGCACACTACCTGTTGTTCCGGTATACTGTACTGTAAACATTCCATTGCTCGGGTTGGGGTATACATTGAATAATCCCGGCTGAGCAACGGTTGTTTCATCACCGATTTCTCTGACGGTACACAGCGGTAAATTAGAGAAACAATATGCATCAAGTGTGTAGAATCCGTTGTTACCTGTTTTGACCGGTTTGCCGAAGAATGCTCCGCGATAGTTACCGAACGTTGTATTACCCATATCAAACATTCCCTGAGCATATACATTGATCCTGAACACGTTGTTATTGCCGGCAATGACATTTGTTTTTACAAATACAAATACATCATGCGGTTGGGATGCTCCATTGCATTGCACTGTAGCCGTATTACCTGTTGTCAGGCTGTTCATATTATATACGCCCGAATTCAGTATCAGGGTGGCACCATTTGCAACCGTTACATTATTATAGGTACCGGGGTTGAGCGTAGTCGTTGTAGTTACATTAATATTCAATCCGCCTGAGAACGTAGGGAAACATGGAACCTTAGCTGTTATCGGAATAGTAACCGGTGTAATAGTTGACCCGATCACGTTTCCGCTTCCTATTGTCGCTGTATTGCGATATAAGATTGGCATCGTGTTATTATTTCCCATTTGAACATTGTTAGCAGCTACCCAGTAAGTAGTCCCGGTATTATTTCCCAAAATCAGTTTACCGGCACCCAACCTGTGACCTATGGCACCGGTTCCTAATTGTGTATTATTTCCCATATTGTCATCCGTAGTACCCAAACCCATCACCACATACTGGTCAAGTTGAGCAACAGTGGCAGGTTTAAGTATTGAAATCACATCTGAGGATGTACATCCGTTAATGTCGGTTACAGTAACTGTAAAGGTTGCTGTCTGGCCGGGACATACGGTAACAGATGTAGTGGCAGCCCCTGTACTCCAGCTGTAAGCATAAGGCTGGCAGGTAGAACCTCCTGAAGTGGAAGGTGTCAAAGTAGCACAGGTACATGCAAATTCATACGACTGATCCGGTCCCAAAGTAGTGGAAAGAGCAACAGGAGGTTGCGTAAGCGTAATGCTTTGAGTAGTTACGTGACCATTGTCATCCGTTACAGTAGCAGTATAATTACCTGCTGATAATCCCGAAATACCGAGAGTGGTTGCACCATTGCTCCACACAACACTGTAAGGAAGGCATCCTCCGCTTATACTTACAGCTGCATTTCCATTGCTTCCTCCATTGCAGGAAATATTATACCCGCACTGGAAGGTGGTGCTGGATGTAACTGCCACTAACGGTTGTGTTAAAATAGTAACCGTAAAGGATGCCGTTACCGAGTTTCCGTTAATATCAATTGCTGTGTAAATAACTGTTGTGGTTCCTTCAGGGAATTCATCACCCGGATTGTAATTTGAAGTGAATGAGCTGATGCTGCAATTATCACTTGCTGTTGGAGCAGTCCATGGTATAGAAGGAGTGCAGTCAGTTGGATTTGCTGTGAAGACAATGTTAGACGGCATATTGGCTATAGCCGGGTTCTCGTTGTCCTGAACAATTACAAATTGCTGGCACTGGGATTTGTTTCCGCTCACATCTTCCACTTCCCAGTCAACAATTGTAGCTCCTACAGGGAACTGTGCCGGTGCATTGTTGGTAATACCTAATACTGCGCAATTATCACCCGTTGTCGGGTTACCTAATGATGCAGGAGTTGCATAACAGAACCCCGGATCGTTATTAACTATAACGTCAGGAGGACAAGTGATTGACGGATTTTGATTGTCAATAACTATTACATTAAACGAACAAGTAGCTGTATTGAGGAACGCATCTGTCACTGTATAAGTAACAGGTGTGATTCCAACAGGGAAAGTTGAGCCGCTTACAGGTCCGCCTGTTTGTGAGGTGATTGCGCCTGCGCAATTATCCGTTCCTACAGGTCCGATCCATGTGGCTACCCCGGAGCAAAGATTTGGAGTATTGTTTACTGTTACATTAGGAATACAAGTGATCTGCGGATCAACAAGGTCTTCCTCTATAACAGATGCATTCATATTGCCCTCACAACCGTTGTCATCAATTACAGTAACATTATAAGTTCCTGCACCCAATCCGCAATAAATGCCATCAAGAGTTGAATTTCCGTTGTAGTCGAACAAGTACGGAGATGCACCATTTGAAGCATCAATATCAATACAACCATCGCTGGCTCCTATACAGCTTGCATTCGTTACAGAATTTACGGATAATACCGGATTTGGATTTATTATAACATTCGTTGTAGCTGATTCTGTACAACCAAAAGCATTCGTCACCGTTACTACGTAATTACCGCTGCTTAAGAGGGAAGCTGAACCTAATGTGGGGAATTGTCCTGAAGCGCTATAGCCATTCGGCCCTATCCACGAATAAGAATTTCCACTGGACTGGCCAACTGCAAAATTATCTCCGAACAATGAAAGGCTGCTTCCATCACAAACCGGAGCACTGCTCGTTGCACTTGCAACCGGTAACGCAAGGGTAGTAATTGTTACAGAAGAACTAACCGGGCATCCTGTCGGTGAAATACCTGACAGTGTATAAACACCGCCTGAGGTAGGTGTAACTGACAAGGGGACGCTGATTCCGCTGGCGCTAAAACCACCCGGACCCGACCATGAAGGACTTGTAAGTGATCCCGGGGCTCCGATACATGAAAGAGGACTGCTTGTGAAGCTTTGTCCGCCTCCTAATGTTCCGCTTACCAATGTAGTGGGGCCAACATTACATACAACCGTATATGTGGGCTGGTTATCATTAATGTTCCCTTGCGAATTAATTGAGAAAACTACAGGATAAGATGAAGGTGTTATTGTAACCGTATTAGTGGTTCCAAAACCATAAGGACCTCCGGAGAAACCGCCCGTAACTGTCCATTCTACTTCATCAAGCCAGGCTCCAATTGCACTTGAAATTGTAATGGTCAAAGATGGTGTTCCGGAACTGAAATTACCATTCAGCATAACAGACGTTCCCGGACAGGCATTTGCAGAAGGTGTGGCCGATGTAGTCAGAACTCCACCGGATGCAGCCACTGTAGTAGTTACTACATTGGAGCCCGAAGGTGTACAACCTGCACTGGCAGCATTGTTCCTGATATATAATGTTCCGGCTGCACCGGTCGTATAATTTAAAGTAGGCGAAGTCTGGCCGCTTATATCTGTAAACGGACCTGAAGCTGACGTTGTGGATGATTGCCACTGAACTGAGCTGGCGCCTGATACTGTATAAGTGAGCATGCTTCCCGTACATCCTGATGAAGGGCCGCTGGCTGTTCCGCCAACAGGTGTCGCTGCACACAATGCGCAGGTTGTTTCAAGCGTAAATGCTCCACTGCTTGATCCGAAACCTGCAACAAGCACATAATATGTACCGGCCGGTATGGGAGGAGTTTCTATGTATGACTGTAATGTAAATGCACAAGGTCCGGCTGCCGCATCATCGTTTGAAGCTACACAGGTCAATGCTCCGCATGTACCTGAATACATGCTCAACCATGTATCATATCCCGATCCGCAAAGCGACAAATAAACAATTCCCGAGTTTGGAATAGTAAGTGTATACCAAACTCCCTTATTGGCGGATCCGCAGGGAAGACCAACCTCATTAGAAGCATCAATGGTACTTCCTGTTACAGTGCTGCCGCAGGTTATCGGTAAGGCACCTGCACAAGCATCATTTGGAGGAGGCGGTAAACAGGCAACAGCTGATGCTGTCAGTGAATACGGGCCCGGTGTTACAAAACCAGGCTCACTTCCTAACACAGGAACCCAATAAGTACCCGCAGGCAGGTTATTGTATACAATAATCCAGTTGCTTCCGCCACCAGGACAAGATTGCGTAAATGAATTTGCCTGGGCCGTAAAGGTGAAGGCCGGGCAGGAAGTAGCGAGATTAATCCATACATCTCCAAACGCAGGGCTCGTTGCACAATAATTCAGTGTAACTGTTGCACACTGAGTAAGCGTAAATGCATGCCACACTGTGGGGAATGCTGTGAAAGAGCCATCAGTCGTATTTGTTGCACCCACGGTATTGCCCGTAAATGTCAAAGGAGAGCCTGGAATAAGTGGCAAAGGAATGGCCGATGAACAATCATCATTCGGAGGAGCAGGAACTGAACAATTTATCTGCCAGTTTATAGTGCCGCCTCCCGTACCTTCAATGTCAAGCAATATATAATAAGGTATACCTGCTGTCATCGGAAATCCACCGGAAGTAAGACCGTTTCCATTCATATCCTGTATAAATGTCCAGCCTGTGTTGTTACATCCGCCTGAAACCGGCTTGAAGAAATAATCAGTCCATGTACCGGTTGTTGAGGTATTCTGGGTAATTGTATAATTTCCCGTTGTAGCAGGAGTAAATGTATAAATACTTTCTTTTCCAGGCGGGAGGAAAGAACCAAAAGCCCATGCACCGGTTCCTGAAGGCACCACAGTAGTATTGGGAATTCCACACGCATTAGATGCTACTATGCCCGCACAGGGATCAAATACCGCTGCACATGTGGCGCTCATAGTAAACGCACCGAAATTGGTGCTGAATCCATTGACAAGTATAAAATAAGTGACACCACCAGTAGCCGGGAATGTAACCTCCGACTGTAATGTAAATGCACAGGGCCCGCTTGCTGCATCATCGTTACATGCAACCATTGTTCCTGCACAAGAACCGGAATACACACTAATGCGGGTGTCATAAGCGCTTCCGCAGAGAGACAATGTAATACCAATGTTTGTAGCCGGGGTAATTTTATACCATAAACCGGGTGAAAGAGCACCTCCGCATGCATTAGCATCCGCACCTGCTCCGGTAGTATTGCCGGTTGTTGTCGAGCCGCATACAATAGGTATAGCGCCCGCGCAAAGGTCATTTGGCGCCCCACCGGATGAGGTACATGTTAAGGACATAGTGAAGGCGCCTGCATTAGAGCTGAAGCCATTCACAAGAATTCTGTACTGTGTTCCATTAGTTACAGGGAAAGTCAGCTGGGACTGCAAACCGCAGAAGTCATCATTTTGACCAAGGCAGGTAAGAGCCGCGCACGTGCCTGAATAGGCGCTGACCCATGTATCATACGAGCTTCCGCAAAGTGATACAGTGGCATTTCCTGTTACCGTAGATGTGAAAACGTACCATAAGCCGGGTGATGAGAAGGCATTACAAACTGTTGCATCTGTGCCTGCACCTGTAGTGTTGCCGGTGGTTGTGCTTCCGCAGGTAATGGTGGTAGCACCTGTACACAGATCATTTGCTGCAGCCGGTGGCGGACAACTTGTACATTGTACCGTACCCGTGTGGCACACAGATAACGTACCGCATGAAGAATTTGTATTATAATGTAAAAACAATGTTCCGGTAAACGTATTAGCGAATGTAAGTGGTGAAGGGCCTGCAGCTACTATCGGACCATTAAAAGTTCCGCTGTGAACTGTAAGATATACCGGGCTGTAACTTGCCGTAGCAGTAAATTGTAATGTTTGCCCTGAAACTGCACCAAAGACCGTAGAGTACTCACCTGCAAAGGCACAGGTGGTAAGAGTAATAACGGTATTGTTGGTTGGAATAGTTCCCGAACCGAACGCTGCGCCATTAGTACAACCGGCCGGGCCACCACCGCATGGAGGGCCGCCAACAAATCCCATAGTAGTCGTCATACAGGAAGATGCCGTTCCGCAGGATGCATTTGTATTCCAATGTGCATAATACGTACCTGCTACTGTAGATGTCCATATTAAAGGAGTGACACCCGAGGCTATTACAGGTCCTGAAGGTGAGCCCTGGTGGATAGTTATAAACGATCCGGCAATGCTTGCGGTGTTACTGTATACTGTATTTGCTGCAACTGAATTAAGTGTTGAATACTCTACCTGGAAAGAACAGGTCGAGATTGTAGATACTCCCGCAGAGGGAGCTGTAACACTTCCGAATGCACTTGACATCGTACACTGGCTTGCTGCCGCACCACATGATGAACAGGCAATAGTGGTGGTCATACAACTGGAAGCCAAACCGCATGAGCTGTTTGTGTTCCAATGTGCATAATATGTTCCTGAGCATGGAGCTGTAAATTGCAGCGGAGTAACGCCTGCTGCAACTACATTTCCCGCAGGAGTACTGAAATGCATAGTGATGAATGTTCCTGCAATACTGCCGGTAACCACATACCTGTTACCTGCTACCACAGAGGATATAGTGGAATACTCCGATTGGAAACTGCAGGTGCTGATGGTGACGGGGGAAGCACCGACAGGCGCAACCGCTGATCCGAAAGAAGATCCGTTGGTACACTGTGCATTCACAGTGGCTATATTCAGCACGCTGAACCCGAGGATAAGCAGGCATGCTAATATTTTGTAATAAGTTTTCATATTCATTTTATTTTATTTGTTTAATGAGTTAGTTTAGTCTGTTATCGTAAAATCTTTTGAATTTTCTATAGCCTTTTTCTTCTCAGGCGACAAAGAATTTAATTCAGCTTTTGATATTTTATATTTTTTTACTTCCTGTACAGGTGCCTGTCCGTAACTATTTACAGTACGCGTAGCAGCAGCATCTTCAATTACAATGTAATTTGAGGGGTTATTGAGAATATGAATTTGCTTAGCGAGTTCATATCCTTTAAACTCAGATACAGGGATATAAAAAATATTATCCTGGCGATATTTCAAAGCCTCAGGCGTAGCATTTACAAGATCCATAATATTGACATTGTTTGTCATCACCTCTTTTTGTCCTGCTTGGCTTAATGTTAAAAATTCAGCACGGGTCATTTGTTTTTGATCAAGTGCCTTTAAAAGACTTGCCTTTTGAGCAGCTTCCGGGTTAGCCGGGGTTCTTTGCATTACCTGCTGGGGTTTTTGCTCACCGGCTTTGTCGGCTTTAGCCTGAGTTTTTTCCTTTATTTTATTTTCCAAAAGATTAATTCTCCTGTTCATGCCTGCAATGGTCTGCTGACTTAAGGAATTGTTTTCCATTCCGGCTTCTAATGCTGCTTTAGCCTCTAAAAGAGATAATCTCATTTGGCTTAACTCGGGATTATTAGCATCGGCTTTAAAATTTTTAAGCTCGGTTGCAGCAGGATGTTTTTGTTGTGAACTCGCTTTAGCTGTCGCCATAGTTGGAGTGGTTTCTCTCCCTGATTGTGCAAATGTCATTGGATTGCACAAAAGCACAATTGCTATAGCAAAAATGCCTCTTTTTAACTTGTTCTTACTTTTCATTTTTGTGGATTTTAAGGGTGTCTATTAATGTTTAAGTTTATTGTTATTTAGTTATTTATATTATAGTTACTTGAATTTTCAATTTTAAAGATTATAACAATTGCGTTGCTCCTAAATTTGGTAAACAACCTGTTTTCAGTGGTGAATCTCTTTTTGCTTAGTTCTTAATTATTTTTCGGGTGGTGCTTAATCCTGAATTTAAATAAATCCTGCCTATATATATACCGCGATTAAGTGAAGACAAATCGGCTACTGTATTAGCTGATGCCCCGTAGATTGTCTTTACATTTTTTCCCGTCAGATCATACACCTCGATCATTCTGATATTTTCGCTGGCGCTCACTTTAATAATGTTACTGGTTGGATTTGGAGTTATTAAAACATTATCAGCACTTATACTTGTTGTTCCTTTATCAGGAGATAATCTTATCGGTGATACCATATCAAGATTTTGCAGCACCACTTTTTCAACAGTATGGACTGTATAAGGTGAAAACCCATCGCAAAGCCAGTAAACATTACTTTGAGAATAATCCAATGAAAGACTTATCCCCGCTTTGCTTGATGCAAAATCTCCATCCACGGGCATTTCTGCATCTAATTTAAAAGCATCCCTGGAACCTGCAGGTGCAAAAACCAGCTTGATAAGATAGCGTGAGCTGAATAAACGGTTGCTCAGGTCGGTAGCCAGCATGCTTCCCGTAAGGTAAAACGCATTACCGGTTGAAACCCTGAAATCTGTCAGCTTTGCCCCATTAAGAGACAGGTGAGCCGCTGCAGGAACAGGCGAATAGATTCCCCTGCCGCCTCCATTACCCATTCCGGCTTCCAGTTGGTCCATATAAATGTTGTTACCCGAAACGGATGCTATATAAATATTATTAACATCCGGAGCCTGGATCAGCTTGCCCTCATCACTAATGTAATTGTTAAAGTCCTTATATTTTACCCAAATCCTGTTTCCGTTTGAAGCGTTATGCTTAATCACCACAGCGTCATTCCAGGTGGGAGCCGCGCGGTTTGAAGTACCCACTACATAAAGGTATCCATCGGGTGCCAGCACAAGTGCATTCCCTGCGTCATCATTTCCGACCGATCCGCCATTAAATACATTTGACCATTTAAGAACGCCCTGTGAATTTATCTTTACAGTCAATACGTTTTTTGCTCCCGAAACCAAGCGGTAACCTGTAGCATAAACGACATTCGCTTTTACATCCACTGCATTCATTACATCGGTATTGGCCGTAAAGCTGTAGAGGTCCACAGCATCCGTCAATTGGCTGTTAGCTGTAATGATCCGGTTCGTTGTATTGGCTCCCGATACGCTTTGCACCAATGCAAACACATCACCTGTACTCGCCAGCCCCATGTCTATTCCTACATCACTGCTGGTGGGGTTATACCTGCGAACCCAAAGCCGTACAAGGCTGGAATTATATTTGGTAATATTAACATCAAAATTGGTAGTGGCGTCATAGGTAATATACCCGATATAAATGTTAGCAGATGCATCTATTTCCATTCCGAATGCACCCTTATTATCCTCGCCTGATACAATATGGTTTACCACATCGATATTCTTTGAATGAATAAGTGTACCGGCTGAATTATATTTGGAAAGAACCGTATAATGATACGTATTAGAAGTGGGCAGGCCCTGCGGATCAAGGTTTGAAGTCACATCTGCCAGTATATAAGCATTGCCTGATGCATCAGAAACTACTTTCCTGCTTTCATTTGAAAAATCATTTAGAGAAGTATGCTGATAGTTTACAGTCCATACCGGATTAAACTGTGCATTGGCTCCTGTACAGACACTGAATAGAAGAATAGCTGAAAATTGTAAAAATTTATTCATTTTAATATTTAATTAATTTATGGTGGGAGTTAACTGTTTTCTGTGTGTCATAATGCAAATAAAAGTATTCAACTTCTTTTTCATCTTACATTCATCATCACTTTAAATACATCAAAATTTACCGTTATTTATCTCTCAAATATCGTGTTTTAACCTGAACGGGGACCAGTTAAAAAGGGGTAATATCACTGAATCGCGGGTGCAATTTAGAAATAGTATTTTGATTCTGCAAGTTTTTTTTAACTTTTTTACATTTTGTTGAAAAATTTCTTGTCATTAAATTGAAAAAGCCCCCTAAATATAATACTAAAGTATCATTTTTTTCTTTACATCGCTGGCTATTGGGCTTCGCTGACGTTATTGCTGACCAGTGTAAACGCCAGGCAAAAAGGGGTTTTATTAAAATTCATTTTGTCTTATTATTATCTTCCCTGTTGCGATGCAACGCTACAAGCACTTCATCGAGCGGCAAGCGGCTGTAATCACAGAATTCAGAAACGCTGATAAACTGATGCTTCTCCTTTTTCAGCTTTCTTTTTATATTATGAATTATACGCAAACTCTGCCTGTAACTTTTTCCGGTAAGTAACTGCACCTCATCAGGCTCGATAATTATTTTAGAAGACAGCATGACCACTGCCGGGGTATTGGTATTATTATCCGGTAACGTCCAATCAGTATTAAAATTATAAAAATTCCCAGCTTGTGAGCTGATATGACTAAAACATGACTCAGGCATGACGAAGGTATGACGAAGGTATGAAGGAGCCCCCTGTTTCCTGCGCCTGATCCTACCGGACAATTTGTGCCAAATATGACATTTTATGACATCCTGTAATGCCCGTAAAATAAGGGTTTGAAGGGTTGCGTTAACATATCATTATTACGGAAAACAAGTTTTTAAGTCAAACATATAAAAAATTAAACAAAATGGCACGACAAAAAGGAGTAATCAAAATTGAAGGTTCCATAGATGATGTGACCTTCTACAAAAGCAAGGATGGTTTTCTTGCAAAACGTAAAAGCGGAGTAAGCAAATCGCGTATTGAAAACGACCCAAACTTTGCACGGACGAGGGAAAATGACGCTGAGTTTAAAAATGCAGCGATTTCGGGAAAGTACCTGAGGGATATATTGCGTCCCCTGATGAAAACAGCACGGGATAGCCGTGTAACCTCAAGGCTTCTGAAACTGATGAGCCGTATCCTGCGCTTAGATACTACCAGCGCGAGAGGAGAACGAACCGTGGGCACAGCAATCGCTTCACCGGCTGCGCAGGCTTTGCTGAAGGGTTTTGAATTTAATTCGAAATCCCCGATGGGGAGCGTGCTTTTTAAACCTTACAGCGTTACCACGGCAACGGGTGTTATTGTGGTTTCAAACCTGGTTCCTATTAATGATGTGGCCATACCGGAAGGGACCACGCATTTAACACTGAGAGGAGCGTATGCCAATGTGGATTTTACAGACGGGGTGAGCGCTATTGAATATTCAAATCAAGTGAACCTGCCTATTGACAGCGCTTCCACTACCGTTACACTTACGCCAACCGGAGTTCCACCCGGAACAGGGACGAAAATTTATGTGCTGGAAATTGAATTTTTCCAAGAAGTGAATGCGGTGCAGTATGAGTTAAATAACGGAGCGTTTAATGCGCTGGTAATTGCGGAAGTGGTATAAGGGCCTGCATCGTTTACTGGAAAAGCTCTCTTGCAGAAAGAGAGCTTTTTTTATTGGTGTGAGCAAAAAAATGTAAATTTAGGTATTATGAAGAGACACATTTTCACGAGTGCATTACACACGAACCTTTTACTGATCAGGGAGTATACATTATCGCAATCTTGCGCAATCAGATGCGCGTTGCAAAATTCCTGACAAATATTGAAAACAGATGAAGCCATGAGCGAAGAAAAAATATTTTACAAGGATGCTGTTATTACGATCAGCATTATCACCAATGGGACAGAAACCTATTATAAGTTACAGGATAACCTGTTAAAGCATGATCCGGTAAGACATGCAACCTTAAGCGGGGTGCTGGCAAATTCTTTTATTTCGAGGAAAAAGATGCAGGAAGTTATTCATTATATTTTTCTGAAGTGGACATTGTTTTTTAAATTATGGATAGGGGCTGTAAATTCTAAAATTAAAATGATAGGAGAAGTAAGAGATAAAAGGAGGCTTCAAAAAGAAATAAACATAGAAATTTATAAGATTGTTTTTGACCTTGGCGGAGAAAAGAATGTGCTTGAAATAATCGAAAGTTATTGCAATAACATCAGCGATAAGGAAACACTGAAGTCATTGAAGCTTTACAATTCATCGCATCAACTGGTATTATGAATGCTGCCCTTAGTTTGTGTGTAAAAACAGACCGCCAGAGTTCCTGTGAAAACAGGAAACCCTGTCAAGTACAGAGAGCAATGTTAATTGATCGCATCCCGGGTATGATTTATGGGTAAAAATATTTTAAAGGTGCTTCCGTAATTCAGGGTGCTTTCTACTTTCACTTCTCCTCCCAGGGATTCTGCCTGAGCCTTCACTAAATTAAGACCTATTCCTTTTCCCTCTATTTTTTTCCCATGAAACCTGTTGTATAATCCGAATATTTTATCTCCGTTCTTTTCCATGTCAATACCCATTCCGTTATCTTTTACGGAGAGACAAATAACATCCTTATCCTGCCGTGTATATAGGTGAATAGTTAAGGGGACTTCAGAAGACCTATATTTAATTGCATTGGAGAGTAAATTGTACATAATGCTGTAGAGATAGCTTTTCACGGTTACTATACCTTCCAGATTTTGAAAGTCGGAAGTGATAAAAGCTTTACTTTCAACAATCTCTCTTTCCAGCACTTTCTTAATGAGGTTCAGTTCCGTTTCAAACGTGATATATTCCTTCTTCTTTTTTTCATCACGGACAGATATGGTCGCGTTCATATCTTTCACTATGTTGTCCAAGTCAGTTATTTCAATTGCCACATTTTCCAATATCGTCTTGCTTTTTATTTTATACTCCGGATCAATATTGGACAAAGTGACCAGTCCTAACACTCTTGCTATTGGCGCCCTGAGATCATGTGAAACCGTATAGGCAAACTGCCGGAGGTCTTTATTTTTCTTTTGCAGGTTCTCAACTAATTCAAGCGTGGCAACCTCTGATTTTTTTTGCCGGGTTAAATCGGTCATTAAAACGGAAATTCCGTTTTCGGTGGGAAAAATATTTACAATGTACGTAAAAGTATTTTCACCCACTGTAAAAGTGGAAACAAAGTTTTGAGCTTTACCTGTTTTCAGCACTTCTTTATACTCGTGAAGAAAAAGCGGTTCGACAGAGGGGAAAACTTCCTGTATTGTTTTGCCTATTATTTCCTCTGCTTTTCTTCCTGTAAACGTTTCGCATGCTTTATTGAAGCTGGTGTGACGCAAAGAACAGTCCAGGGAGAAAAACATATTAGGCATATTTTTCGTCAGCTCATCATAACGTATTTCACTTTTTAAAATAGCCTCCTGTATGGCAATCTTCTCCTTCATTTCAATATTCTTTTTACTTTCTGAAATATCAGCCGATATTGCACATACTGCATAAATTTTATTTTCATCATCATAAAGTGGAAATTTTGAAGTATGATAGTCATGAAGGGTTCCATCGGTATGTTTAATTAATTCCTCGTATTCTATCAAATGTTTTTCCACTATAACCCTGGTGTGGATTTTCTCTGACAGGGTTGCCTGTTCCTCTGTCAGGTGCACTGCTGATTTTTTCCCGATCAATTCGCTTGCCTTAATATTATACACCTTTTCCTTTTGCCGGTTTATCAGCAGGAATTTTCCTTCGAGATCCTTTATGTAAATGACCAGGCTTGTATTTTCCATAATGCCATTCAGCAAGCCCTGGCTTTCCACCAATTTTTTCTGGTTAAGCGATTGCTCTGTAATATCACGGAAAATTAAAGCCCCGCCAATAATTTCTTCATTATCGCCATGAATGGGCACCGCGCTGTCAACAATAATACGTTGCGTTTTATCTTTCTTTATTAATATGGTATGATTGGCAAGCAGTATTTCTCTCTCTTCCTTTATGGCAATTTTGATTGGATTCTCAATCGGAAGAAGTGTGTGATCATTTATAGCGTTAAATATGCTGTCTATCGGTTTTCCTTTTGATTCAGAAAATTTCCACCCGGTTAGGTCCTCTGCAACCTGATTCATGGATAATACCACACCTTCCTGATCTGTGGCAATAACTGCATCTCCCATTCGCAGGAGGATTTTTGAAAACCATTCACCGTTGTTGTATACATCAGCTCCCGCATCATTGATATTGCGTTTCGGAGCGAAGGCGACCCGTGGTATTTTACTTGCATCTTTTTTATTTTCCATGTAATTTAAATTTTTATTGGGGGAGGGTAAGAGCTTTTCTTTAAGGTTGACTTTCCAGTTCCGGTTTCCTGCAACGGGTGTAGCAAGCTTCTTTTTAAATACGCTGAAATTTTTTTTTAACTTTATAATTTTTTTCTCCGAAAATAAATATATAGAAACCAGCAGAGGGACAACGATTTCGGCAATCGGATGAATAACTCCCATGTAAAAAATCCTTGTAAGAAATGAAGGTTTTCTCATTTTATTTAATTATAACTATGCAAATCTGCATATGATTAAAGAGATAAGCATTACACAATTCCACATATAAGTTACATAATTTCGTTGTTGGAAAACGTTTTTAGCAAACGTTACCTTTTGCCTGCTTAATGTTATATGACCTTTAACTAAAGCCCAAATTCAGGTTAGAATGAAAAATGGAGTATCCCATCCTCCCTTTCTAAACAACTAAATTAAAAAAATTAAAAAAATTAAAAAAATAAAATTTTTAACTTAATTTTTCAATCATGCAATACAAATCTGGGCATGTTTAAACGAATGATCGTTACATAATTCCCAGATTTAAAAAAAATGAGAAACAGTAAAAACATTTACAAATTCTCAAGGGTACTTTGTCTTTTGTGCTTCATCTTTTTAAAGAATGAAGGAGTTAAGCCTGTAACCTTTTTAAACTGGTTGGATAAATGCGCAACGCTGCTGTAATGAAGCTTCCAGGCGATCTCTGAAAGCGTAAGCTCATTATATACAAGCAATTCTTTTACGCGCTCGATTTTATGAGCAATGATGTAGTGCTCAATGGTAGTGCCCTTTACTTCTGAAAAAAGACGTGATAGATAACTGTAATCATGATTTAATTTTTCGCTCAGGTAATCAGAGAAATTTGTTTTAGGCACATCATCTGAGTAATGAATCATTTCAATAATTACTTTTTTTATTTTTTCAATGATCACGGATTTCTTGTCGTCCATCAATTCAAGACCTGATTTACGCAAAGCAATTTTCAAAGCAGTATGCTTTTTACCTGAAATGTCTCCTTTAATTTTTACTTCGCCTAATTCCACAAAAGTGAGGTCCAGTCCCAAGTTTTTCAACTCAGCCTGCACAATCATTTTGCAGCGAATGCTCACCATATTTTTGATAAAAAGTTTCATTCCTGTTTTTTAGCAATGCATCTTCAGCAATTCTTCCAATTGACTTAATTCACATTTGCCCATAGAAAGACGGAGAGAGCAACATCAATGATTTTGCACAGACTATGAATGTAATAAGAAAAGTTTTCTTTAATTTTCCCTCCGTAACGCAGGCGGCCTGAACCCGGCAATGCTGTACCTTTAGCGCCTCCTGCAAACCCTCTTCGGGTCCTTCTATACAATATTAGTACACGTATTATTCAAGATTAGAATAAGGTCAACAATCTTCAGAGAAACAGTATCTTCTTCGGTCCAATTCGTGCCGGGTCAGTACCAGTGCTTCTTGAAATTACCAGATAAAGACGGGGATCTTTACCTTTTTGAAAATCTTGTTGTATAGTTTGTAATATTCAAGAATTACAAAGATTATAATAAAAAACTACAAAAAGAATTCTAACCTCGCTATTTATTGACATAAGTATGTTAAAAGTTTACCTGTAATTTATCGGAAAATGACGGAAAAAGCTGTATGATTGAATCCCTGCCCTTTAGCAAGAGAAACAATAAGTAAAAAGCACAGGGTAAGTTTTTTCATTCATTTATAACAGCAATTTTTTTACTTACCCTCTCCTTACCAGAAATTATCACACAATTATAAACTCCATCACTCAACTCGGGCAACTTAAAACTCTGCTCATTGCTCCAAGGTGGTAAAGTATATTTAAAAACTACCTTGCCGGTAATATCAAAAATCTGAAACAGGCCGCTTTCGTTTTGAGGTAATGAATAAAAAATTTGCAATTGTTGTTTTGTGACAGGATTTGGAAATATTTTAAATTTAAAATCATGTTCCGTTAAATTATCTATGCTTGTTAGCGTATCACACGGGCTGCCTTCATCTGCGCCTAAACGATAGTTAACCATGTTAGGTAAAGACACAAGAGTTCTTTTACCTCCCAGATAAAAGCTGTAAGAGGCAACATTGCTTCCCATACCGTAAACATCAGGATTATTAATAACGGTACAAGAACACGTTGAGTATTTCATGAACACGTTCAAGTGTTTCGTGTTCCAATTGAAGAGAGCCGAACACACGTTGAAGTGTTTCAAACACTCGTTAAAGTCATACAAGAACACGTTCAAGATTAACTTAAACACATTCAAGTGTTCCATGCTCACGTTGAAGAAAGAGGACCACACGTTGAAGTGTTTGAAACACCCGGTTGACATCAGGCAGGAACACGTTGAAAATCAGATGGAATTCCGCCATAAAGCGGCTGTTTAAAGGCGGCACGTTTGTCACTGTGGGCTATATTGATACCAATAATTCAATTTTTTTATAGAACATTTTTACATCAGGATTTTCTGACAATAAAAACTCCAAACGGAAAAGAAAAATTCAACTTACTGAAAAACTTTTTCACGATGTTTTCGTAGACTATATAATTACTAAAAAATTTATGAAAAAATGAGTACTGGAAAAAGGCTTCGATTTGTACAAGGACAAAAAACGAGAATTACTTTTAAACAAGTTGCACTTGCATCTTCAGCATTCATTTTTCTTCTCGCATCAGGATTGTTTGTTTATTTCAATTTTTCAAACCCAAAAGAAGCACAGGCAGCAGTTGCCGGTGACTATCGGTCTATTGCAACAGGTATTTGGAACAATATCGCAATATGGGAACGATATAATGGTTCTGCATGGGTAGCAGCACCTGCCGCACCGGCAAGCGCAGATGGAACTATAAGCATTCAAAACGGCAACACGGTTAGTGTCACAGGAGCAGTGACGGTTGACCAGGTAGTTGTGGACGCAGGTGGAATACTTACGATCAGCACAGCGACCATGACACTTGCGAATGGAGCAGGCACTGATCTGACAGTAAATGGAACATTAAATATTTCAAATACGCTTTCACTGCCGCTGCTGGCGAATGCAGATATAAATGGTTTGGCAACGCTGAAAGCCGGAGGTACAATATCTTTTGCATTAACAAGCTATATCAATGTTAACGGAAGATTCAGAAGGGCGGCTGGTACCATGCCTACTACAGCGGCAAACTGGTCTGTTAACAATGGAGGAACATTTGAACATGCCATAAATGGAGGCAGTTTGCTGCCTTCAGGTTCATGGAAAGCAGGATCAACATGCGATGTTACCGGAATTACCACAACCATGCCGGCAAACATAACACAGGTATTTCACCATTTTATCTGGAATTGTCCGAACCAAACAGCAGGTTTTGATTTTAATGCAAAATTCGATTGGGTAAATGGAAATCTCA
>Ga0134123_10000110_pt1 | contig 49563 bp, 71 predicted proteins | sample KB303_FD_96460 | JGI IMG/M metagenome (GOLD analysis project Ga0134123, IMG submission 96460) | Terrestrial soil microbial communities without Nitrogen fertilizer from Kellogg Biological Station, Michigan, USA - KB3-0-3 | ecosystem: Environmental > Terrestrial > Soil > Unclassified ...
CGGATTCCGTGCCAAGCCCCACCCTCCGTAGCGCTTGATGAGGGCATTTTACGACCGTGAGTCTTGCAACGCAATTCCGTTTGTGGGTAAGTTCGCGTTATGGGAGCCGTTCGCACGCCGCCGAAGCTTGTCACGCGATCGCTAGTCGAATCGTCGTCAGGGACCGTCGGCAGCGTGGATCGCGAGAAGCGAATCATCCACGGCACGAAGATTCTCGGCAAGTTTTCGCAGAACACGCACGGCCTCGAAGGCATCGAGGGAACGGAGTACACCGATGCGGCGCTTGACAAAGCAATCACTCTGTACGAAGGGAAGAAGTCGTACGCCGATCATCCGTCGCGGACGAATCCGAATACCGAGCGTGCTACGCGTGATCTTGTCGGCATTCACCGCAATGTGCGGCGCGAAAAGGATGGCCTCTACAGCGATTTTCATTATCGGTCGTCGCACAACTACCTAGCCGACGACGCGGAGCAGATGCCGGACGCGTTGGGGTTCTCGCACAACTCCGTGGGCAGCGGCCGGATCGCGAATCGCAAGTATATGGTCGAGAGCATCGACAAGGTGCGTTCGATCGACCTGGTCACACAGCCCGCGACGACGCGCGGCTTGTACGAATCCGAGGAAACCATGGCCACGAAAACAGTCGCCGAAGCCTTGAAGCCGCTCAAGTTGGGCGCCAAGATCGAGAAGCAACTCTTCGAAGACTTCGGCATGGCGTCGGACGCCGCCTTGGCCGCGCCGCCGGCCGCAGGCGAGGATACGCCCGACTACCGCGATCACTTGGGCGAAGCGATCAAGACGGTGCTCGCCGACGACTCGCTCGACATGGCCGCGAAGAAGGCGAAAATCATGGCGATCCTCAAAGCGTCCGACGACACCACGAAATCTGACGCCCCGAAGTCCGATAGCGACAGCGGCGGCGGCGATGATACCAGCAAGGCGGAGAAGACGAGCATGGAATCGCTGCAAGCGGAAATCGCGGAACTCAAACGCGACAAGGCGATCACAGACCTCTGCGAGAGCGAGTCGTTCAAGCCGTCGAAGAATCAACGCAAGGCGCTCGCGCTGTTCGAAAGCGAAGATGACCGCCTTGAGTTCATTACGGAAGCCAAGGCCGCCGAGAAGCCTGCGGAGCAGCCGAAGACGGGGCCGCGGTCGCAGTCGTCGCGGACGCTGCAAGAGTCGAAGAAGAACGACGACAAGCCGGCGGACAGCAAAGGCTGGTTAACGCGGCTCAAGTCGTCGACATTGAACTAAATGAATCTTCGCACGCGGCGAAGTCCGTCCGCCGGGTCGCTCCGGACGTAAATAAATCGACCCGCCTGCTGGGTGAGTGCGAGGTGCCGACCGGGGCTGATATCTCTGGGGTGCCAGGTTCGACTCCTGGACCCAGCATTCTGCGACTAGAGGGTGATGCCACTAGGAGCAGGAACCATGGGCGCGATTCTGACGAAAATTCCTCCCGGCATGGACATGCGGCAATCCGCCACATGGTGGAACGACATGTACGCCGTGCCCGGCGAGTTCACGACGCTGGCCGCGGACACCGCCGCCGCGGTCGCCATCGACGCCGGCGTCGAGAACGGCGTCTTGAAGCTGACGGCGGGCTCGTCCGACAACGGCGAAGCGTCCGCGTACACTGCGTCCGTTTTCAAGTTTGCCGATAGCCGCTCGATCATCGGCGAGGCATTGATCAAGTACACCGAAGTCGCGACCAACGCTGCCAACGTCGCGTTCGGCTTTTGGTCGGCTCCGGGGGCTGACCTGCTTGTCGATAACGGGGCTGGACCCGCAACGTCGGCGAGCGGGGCGATGTTCTACAAGCTCGACGGCGCGCTGGTGTGGAAGTGCATCAGTTCAAAGTCGACGACACAGACGATCTCGACCGTCAAGACGTCTGGGCAACCGACGACGTCGGTTCCGGGCGTGGCTCAGTACGTGCGGCTGCGGGTCGAGTTCAGCGCGGTCGGCGACATGGGCCAGGACCAGGGCGAGGTCACGTTCTGGATCGACGGCAAGCAAGTTTACGACGCCAATGACACGAGCAAGAACACGCCCATCAAGCACATCGTTACCTACACGAGTGCCGCGGCGATGGCGTTGGTTCTGTACATCAAGTCGGGTTCGGCCGCGAGCGAAATTCTGCGGGTCGACGACGTCGGGTTTAGCCAGACGCGCACCTACGGCGTCTAGGCGGCGGGGACACGGGACAAGATTCTGCGACTGGAGGGTGATGCCCCAGGAGCAGAAGCGATGGCCACGAAGAAAATCAACCGCAAGGAACTCGTCCGCCTCTTCGAGAGCGAAGGCGTCGAGAAGGGTGCGCAGGTCCTTCAAGAAGGGCTCGAAGCCAAGGAACTCCGCCTGGATGACCTCTCGATCCGCGACCTCTTCGAAGCCGCGGTCGTGGACGGCAACGGCAAGCCGTGCGGTCGCGATCTGCTCTACGAGATGGACCCGAAGCGTGGCAACTGCGATGCCCGCAAGATCGTGATCCTCGAAGCCAAGGGCGCGGTGGATACGTCGGCGTTCAACAACATCACCGGGCAGTACGTTTTCAACCGCGTGAAGGAATCGTACGACGACCCGGAGTTCATCGGCGACGAGCTTTGCACGACGCAAGACACGCACCTGATCGACGGCGAGAAGATCCCCGGCGCCGGCAATCTCGGCGACGTGGCGCAGGTCGTGGCGGAGCGGGAAGAGTATCCGTACGTCGGCCTCAACGAAGAATGGACGATCACGCCGCCGACGGACAAACGCGGCTTTATCGTGCCGGTGACGCGCGAAATCGTGATGCTTGACAAGACGGGCCTCGTCGTCGCCGCGGCCCAGAAGACCGGGCGGGCGATGGGCCTCAACAAAGAGAAGCGAGTGCTCGACGTCGTGTTCGGGATCGTGAACACGTACAACCGCAACGGCACGGCGACGAACACGTACCTGACCAGCGGGGCGTACATCAACCAGCAGGCGAACCCGCTCGTCGACTGGACCGACATCGAAAACGTCGAGTTGCTTTTCGACGCGATCACGGACCCGAACACGGGCGAGCCGATCACGGGCTCGATCGACACGATCATCGTGCCCAGCGCTCTGCGGCGCACCGCCAACCGCATCCTCATGGCCAGCGAGATCGCCCACGTCGACAACCAGGTCGCCGCGTCGACGATCCGCACGTGGAGCAAGAATCCCTACAGCGGCGAGGTATACCGCGTGATCTCCTCGCCGTACGTGAAGAACCGCACGTCGTCCGCGTCGACGTGGTTTGCGGGGCGGCCGAAACGGGCCTTCCTGTACATGCAAAATTGGGGGATCGAGACGTTGCAGGCGGCGCAGAATTCGGAGGCCGATTTCCTGCAAGACATCGTAAGCCGCTACAAGGTCAGCGAGCGCGGCGCGGCCCACAGCTACGAGCCGCGGTACATGACGAAGAACACTTAGTAGTCCGAAGCATCACCCTCCCGGCCGGCTCGGCGCTCCACCGGCGACGACCGGCCACTTTTATTTGAGAGGCGATCAATGGCGAAGTCTAAACAGCAAAACCCGTGGGAGGACGCCCGCGAGGTCAGCGGCCCGGTTGGGACGCCGGACTTCACTGGCGAAACGCCGCCTGCGGACGTCGACCTCCGCGCCGAAGTTGCGCGGCTATCCGGCGAACTGGCCCGCGTGATGAAACTGCTCGGCGAGTCGACTGAGGGGCACGAGACGCCGGAGACGAAGGCGTACAAGGCGTGGGCGCAACTCAGCGCCAAGGACAAGACGCAACTCGTGCTCGCGAAGGAATTCCCCGATAACGAGCCGGGCACGCGGCCGTTCGACGTGCGACTCGTCGGCCCGGACGGAAAGCCGACGGAGCACTTCCCGCTGCGGCTGCCGGCGCATTCGGTCGAGGAGGCTGAAGGGCGCTACCGCAAGATCATGGGCATTAACAAGACCGACGGCAAGATAGTTGCCGTTGCCGCGGCGTAAACGAAGCAACGTTAGTTCAGTTGTTGCAAATTATGCAACCACTTTGGAGATCACGACCATGAAACAGAAATACTACGAAGCACTCGAAGCCGGCATGGACCTGGATTGCGACGACGTCGAGCACAAGCTTTCCGCCGCCACGGCCGTCGCCATCGGCCGCGGAGTCCACCTCAAGGAAGTCGTCCACGCGTATATCGGCGGCAGCGTCGAGAACGCGGGCGGCTACGCCAAGGGCATCGATGCCGTTAACGCGTTGCAACCACCGCCGCCGCCGGAAGGTGCCAAGGCCGCCTCGCACGCGCACGCCAAGGCGGCCCCGACTCACGCAACCGCCGCCCACGCGAAGTAATCCATGGCCACGTACGCCGAAAATCTGATTGCCGTCCGTGACGCCGCCGTCGCGAAGCTGCTGGCGCTTGAGTCGTCGATGAAGTTCGATCACTCGATCGACGGCGAGTCGATCCAGTACGGCATCGATGCGCTGCGCAAGCGGATCGACGACTACAACCAGATGATCGCTATGGCGGACGGCGGGTTCGAAGTCCGCTCGATTGGGACCACGTGATGGCCGCCGACCTCGTCAACATCGATCTCGACGACGATTACCTGACGTGGGAGCGGAAGGAGCCGATCACGTACCACCCTGCCCCGTACTCCGACGACGTCGCGATCACCGTGCCGCTGGCGAAGAGGCGGGCTCCGACGCTGAAAGAGCAGATGACAAGCGGCGGGGTCTATACCTCCACCGACCTCATCTGGATTATCCCAACGCTCGAAGCGCCGGCGCTCGATCAGGAATTTCCGCCGAAGCCTGCCGACACGATCGAGGACGGAGACGGGCGGTTATGGACGGTCTTGTCGCAGATGCCGCGTGGGGCGCTCAAGTCGTTCTGGCGGCTCGTGACGCGGGATCTGGCGCTGACGTGCGAACTGCGGGACGCGATCTCGATCTTGCGTCCCGTGATCACGGTCGGCGATGCGGCGGAGCCGGTGTTCGTGTGGCCGCCCGATGGCGGCAGCTACGTCGCGGTCGATTTGCCGGCACGCGTGCAGCCGTCGTCGGACGGGATCGGTAAGCGGAACGAGATCGAGACGGCGCAGACGCAGTTCAACGTCATCTATGACGACCGCAGGCAAGAGCGGGTCGAGTTGCGGAGCGGCGACCGAATCGTGGTGACGCAGGGCACGCGGGCGGGGCAAGTGCTGCGGTGGGTGTCGCGCAGCAACGAGGAGCGGATCGACGAGTTGCCGTACTTGGTGTGCGAGAGGGTGTGACGTGACCATTTCAATTGAAGGCGCTGTATGGCTTGTTCTTTTCGTTCTTGGGGCCGGGGTCATCTTTGGCGCATTGGTTTGGCTCACACGTTACATCGAGCGCGAGTTTCCCGATAGCGCCCCGTTCCCAAGATTCGCCAGAATTGGCTTGGTCGTCTTGGCCGTTTTGGTGTTTATTGGGATTGTTCTAGACTTCATGGGGCACCCGATCGTGAGGTTCAAGTGAGCGCCGAGCAGCAAATCGACGAAGCCTATCAGCGTACGCGGCTCCTGGTCGCGTCGCGGATGCTGCGCGCGGCTCAGTACGTGCAGGCCGAGCACATGAACCGCGTCGGCAAGCCGAACGTTTACCGCGACAAGAAGTGGATCGACAATTCAAAGCCCGGCGAGTATCCGCGGAAGCGGTCGGGCGATGGACAGAAGGGCGTCGTGTTCGGGCCCGACACGCCGGAGGGGATCGTCGCCGAGGGCATGATCGTGCGTCTCGGCCAGACGATGCCGTCGAAACACATGCTGCACTTGGAGTTTGGGCGCTATGTCGCTCTCGGCGTGTGGATCAAGTTTAATCGTCTCGGCTGGCGGCGCACGGCGGCGGACACGATCTCGCGGGTGCGAGCCTTGGTCACGGGACGCGGCTGATGCGCGACTACGAAACACTAGTGGCGGTCAAGGCGAAGTGGGACGCCGCCGGTCTTTCCGAGGTCGTCATCGGTGGCCTGCTCGAAGTCGACTTCGTCGAGCGCGACAACGTCGAAGAGCGGCGCCCGAAGCTGCCGTACGCGACGGTGGCGTGCGGGCCGGACGGCAAGCCGAACGAGATCAGCTTCGGCGGCGAGATCGACTATCGCCGCGTCAGGATCGTTCTCTACGGCGACGCGAAGGCCACGGTGGCATCGGCGGGCCTTTTGATCGATGCGGCGTTCTCAGAGCAAAGCCTGGACATCGCCAACGCCGACTGGATGCGGACCGAGCCGGTGCCGGGGCAGCGCGGCGGCAAGCTTGAGCGCGGCGATAAGGTCAACGAGGGCGAGACATGGCGGGCGATCTTCGAATACCGAGTTTGGACAAGCCGGCCGAAGAACGTGTGATCGTCGAACGGGACAAATGCACGTGGGACGACGAGTCGCGCGACGTCGCCGGTCCCGAGATCGGGAAGAACGTCGTCTCGGTCAAGTGCCCGGAGTGCCATCGGCAGGTGGGCGTGTTCGTGGGGCAACCGTACCGGCACGTGTGCGGGGCGTTGTTGTTGGCGAAGAAAGCGGAATGAAGCGTGCGGGCCGGGCTAATGCCGGCTGCCAGGGGTCACGGGGATGGTTCCTGGCGTCTCGCTATTCCGTGACCTGCGTGTCCTTCCACGCCGCCGCACGCTGATGACAGTATATGCGGAATCGACTCCTGGAGGGTGATGCCCCAGGAGACAAACATGCCGTTCAAACCGGGCTACATCAACGGAATCGCATGGACGCCGACGGGCGGAAGCCCCACGACGCTTTGCGACTTCCGCCACTCGCACAGCGAGAGCGACGAAGGCCACGAAGTCACGTCGAGTTGCCACAACGGCATCCAGGCGTTTATCGCCTCGATCCTTCGCGGCGAAGGCACGGCAAGCTTTCACATCACGACGGCGTCGCAGCCGTGGTCGTTGGGCATCGTGGCGCAGGCGACGGGCACGTTCTCGTGCATGTACGGCAGTCAGAGCGTCTTCACGATCCCGGCCTTCATCTCCCGCGTCAATTACCAGAACGAGACGGCGGCGGGGACGGACTACGACGTGACGTGGAAACTTAGCGCCGAGAGCGGCACGTATTCGCGGCCGTCGCCGTAGCGAGATTGAGCGGCAAGACGGGAAGCCCTTAGAACGAATGCCCGTCGCCCGGCGCGCGTCATGGCAGCAAGGGGGTCCGGCGCCGGATACGTCGCTCAGAAACCGCAGCCTGGAGGCGGCAGGGTCAATCCGGTAACTCCATCGAGGGCTAAGAGAAAACGGGCGTTTGTCGCAATCCCGTCCGGTATGCCGCCGAGCGACACAAATCACAGGGGAGATGCGTGGCAATTCCTTACGACTTTGTGATCGGCGGGTGCGACACGCTCTCTTACACCGCTTCGTCGTTGCCGGGTCCGACAGGACCGACAGGGCCAGCGCCAAAGCCGCCGCCGTGGGTTTCGAAAGTCGACCGAGTTATGCGGGCGGCGGCCGCCAAGGGTCGGCGAGAGTTCAACAAAAAGTGCAAGGAGACGCGTTGAGTTACAGCTATTGCATTGGTCGCGACTGCACGGAGTTTGCCGTCGGCAAAGAGTGGACGTTCTCGCGCTGGCAGCGGGCCGTCTGGATCGACTTGGCCGCCGAAGCGAAGCGTCTTATGCCCAACCCGATCTCCGTGGCGCTCGCCGCGATCGAGGAGGCGACGCTTTCCGACGCTCGCGTGCTCGCCGGTTTGATGGCGCAGGACGCAGAGGAAGTGAAGAAGGCAGCGGAAGAGAAACGACCGCCGAACTTGATGGCGAACGTGTACCAACCGATCTCTGCGAGGCTGACGGAACTTGCCTACGCATCGGCTCGGCGCTACACGTCGCCGGGATCGCCGGAGTTGATGGAGTTCCTTGAGTCGCACGAAGGAGGCAGTTTTCTTTTCTGCCTGCTGCTCAAGCCGAAGCATCCGGGGATCACGATCGACGAAGCGTACGACGTCTACTGGGACCTTGGCGTAAACAACGGGGCCGACGGGCGAAAGACGTTCCGCGACATCATCAACACGTGCAACGGCAAATCGGCGGTGCCGGCAAAAAACGGGGAGTCCCCGGCCTGAGAAACTCGCCGGACGGCGACGAGGGCCGGGGGCCGACGAACTGGGCGTTCATCGATCAGAAACTCATGGAGGCGTTTAGCTACACGCTCCCGCAGCTTTGGGAACTGACATTGCCGGAGATCGCGACGCACATGGAGAAACTGACGCCGACGGTCGCGGAGCCGGAGTGGTTCGTGAAGGCGTGGCGCGGGGCCAAGAGCGACCGCGAGAAACTTGAGGCGATGGCGGTCATGATGGAGATGTAAGTGGCCGACGACAAAATCCAGTGGCAGCTTGAGATCGACGGCAAGGGTGCTCTCGACACGCTCGACAAGGTGAAGTCGTCGGCGAAGGAGATCGACCTTTCGACGAAGACGCTGCGTTCGCTCGACATGATGGTGCGGAGTCTGCTCGAAACCCACCGCATGGCGTCGCAAGTGGCGGACGCGGTCAAAATGGAGCGCCGCGAGCGGCAAGACAACTTGCGGATAGCGGAGCGTCAGAAGCAAGTCGAGCGCGATCGCGCCGAGTCGGCGGCCAAGGCGGCGAAGACGGAACGCGAGAACGCGCTCAGCGGCCTGCGTAACGTCGCGATCGGCTCGGGACTCGGCGCGTTGGCGATGGTCAAGGGGATGGCGGGCAGCGGCTTCTCGGACACGCTGCAAGGGCAGCAGGCCCAGGTGTACGGGCAATTGCTCAATCGGCAGGTGGCGTCGATCTTCGCGCCGTTGCTCGAAGAGAAGACGAAGTACGTGGCGCAGATGACGCAGTGGCTGCAGGGGCTTGACGCGCCGCAGCGGGAATCGATTCGACAGATGACCGTGTTCGCGACGAGCCTGGGGGCGCTCGGCTACGTTGTGCCGAAGATCACGAAGGGGATCGCGGCGGCGTTAGAGATCGGCATAGGCGGAACGGGAGCGCAGAGCGCGGCAACGATGGTCGGCACTGGCGCTGTGGCCGGCAGAGCGGCGGGGGCCGCGGCTGCGACGCGAACGGACCTCATGGCAATGGCCGGCCCGATCGGTTTGGGCATTGCCGGTATTCTGGCGGCGGCTTCGGCGACGGAGCGTGGGCGACAGTCGCTTATTGAGCTTGGCAAGTCTGCGGAAAGCTTGGCGGAAAAAGCCGCACCGGCAGCGACAGGGGCCATTAACTTCATCACCGACAATTTCGAGGGATTGAGCGACATACTCAAAGGCGAATTCAAGTGGTACAACTTCCTTCCATTCGGCACTGGAAGGCAGGTCGCGCAGTTATTTGGCATGAACGTAAACGAGAGGGACGCGACCAAAGATGGCGGACTCTCGCCCGTTCCAAAGGGGCTCGAAGACATCGGCCGCGACTACGAACGGATCTTCGAGGCGGCGACGAAGATCGATTTGCAGCAGAGGCAAGTGAATCTGCTCGAACAGATCGCGACCAACACGGGCAGACCGCTGGTGCAAATGCCACCGCCAGGTTTGCAAGGTGCGGTCGGACTGAATAACTTAATCGGCTTTTAGAAGAGCCTAAGCGACGTCCAGATCGGTCCGCGAAGAATGCCGCCGATCACTCCTTCAATCGCGCTATCGACAACGTCGCGGGTGTCGTCAGGAAGAGAGTTCTTGAGCAGAAGGAATGCGGGCGACACGATAGCGGCCGCGAACAGGACGATGGCGAGTTTTCGGGGGTTGATGCTCATGCAGGACATGATCGCACAGATACGGTGAAAACGCAATCCTCTGGAGGGTGATGCCCCAGGGGAAAGAATGTGGGGCTCACGCTCAGCGATCCCGACTTCGTAACGACTCGCGGTCCACGCATTAGCACGTCGACCGGTTCGGTTATCCATTACACGATGTCAGCGGACATCAACGAGCACTTCCCCACCGACGGCTCGCCGCGCACGTTCTACGGCATTTGCCGCGTCAAGGCCGAAGACAAATTCAACTTCATCAAAGCGATCCTGCCCGACGTCATCGAAGACACTTCGAACCCGATGTATGGCTCCATCATGCGGATGGACCCGTACTACGACGCGGCGTCCGCGCCGGCAACGCTGGTCAAGTTCGCTCGCAATCCTCTCTTGCGATTCAATCCGCAGCGGCATCCGATCCACCGGAGGGCGTACGCGGTCGACGCTGTGGTGCTGCGTGGCAACGGCTTCCCGGCGCAGTCGTCCAGCGGCGAATTGACGTTTCGGACCAAGCAATTTGTGCCACTGACGGACATCCTGACATCGGTTGAAGGGTACGTCGACATCGGCGTGACGTGGAAAGACTTGCCCTACGAAGTCGAGATCATCGACTCGGCAACACCGGACGCCAACTTCGCCAACACGATCGCGAACAGTTTCGCCGATTCGGAGATCGTGCGCTACTGCGTCTTTCGTCCGCAGCCGAAGGGCCAGAACGCTCAGATCGCGGGCGGCAAGGCGTACTTGATCGACGACGACGGAACGATCTTGCTAAGCGGCGGCAACCCTGTTCTTTCGCCGCTTGAATCGACCGTTTACTACAACCCGGCGACGACGTTCTCGATCACGCTCAAGATGGTGCCGCGCGTGCCCTACGCCGCGGAGGCACTTCGCGGCATGTGCAACGACGCGAATAATATCCGGCTGCCGGAAGAGATTTTGAAGTACAAGCCGGACACGGGAACGCTGCGATTTCTCGGCTACGAAGTAAGCGATCCGTACTACACGTGCAGCGGCGTCAAGGTTTTCGATATCACCTACTCGATCGGCTATCGCCCAGGCGGCAATCGGACGCCGAATCGCGGCTGGAACTCGACGTGGTGCGGGTCGAAGCGAGACGTACGGCGATTCGTATTCGGCGAGTACACCGGCGGCGTCATCAAGACGATTGACGGCAACACGATCGCGCTTCCGGTCACGAACAATTCCCAAGTCCCGCCACAAGAGGCACGGCGCACGACGGCGCAGGCGTGCATCGCGCCGTTCGCGGATTTACAGCATCTCTTTCGCTTCGAAGGAGTCGCTGTCCCGTGAACGAGCGCGACGTACAACCGATCCGGCCGGGCGGTCAGCTATCAGCCGGCGAATTCAACCGGGCAATGTCCCGACTGGACAACCTCGCCGACTTCTCCGGTAACGACATCGGTTCGTCGGACGAGCTTGGCCAACTTCTGCTTAACACGACGACGCCGCACAAGACCAATATCCGCATCATCAGCGGCACGAATCCCTACGTGTGGGAAGAGGTATACCAGGAGCCGGACAACGCGACATGGCTGCCTACTAACGCACGCTCCGGCACGCTGACCGAGTTGCCGGCGATCGAGCGTAATGGCGAAGATGACGTCGAGCCGGGCACGGTGTGGGAGGGGACATACGAGCCGGGGCCGAGCGGCGCAGGCCGCTGGATGTTCAACGCGTGCTGTGGTGGCGTTGGTCCGACCGGGCCGACGGGCCCCGGCGGCGGCGATACCGGGCCGGCCGGTCCGGCAGGCGCAACCGGGCCGACAGGCGCTACAGGCGCGACAGGACCGACGGGCGCTGGCGTCACGGGGCCGACAGGCGCGACGTCAACAGTCCCAGGTCCGACAGGCGCGACAGGTCCGAGTATCACCGGCCCGACCGGTGCGGATTCTACCATACCCGGACCGACAGGTCCGACAGGCGCTTCGATCACCGGTCCGACCGGACCGACAGGCGCGACGTCCACGGTCCCCGGCCCAACAGGCGCGACAGGACCGAGCATCACGGGTCCAACTGGGCCGGCATCTACTGTACCTGGGCCGACAGGCGCGACTGGGCCTGCATCGACAGTCCCAGGTCCGACAGGCGCGACGGGCGCGACCGGCGCGGCCTCTACCGTGCCCGGTCCAACAGGCCCAGCAGGCGCGAGCGTCACAGGTCCGACAGGAGCAGCTTCGACCGTGCCCGGCCCGACAGGCGCAACCGGGGCCACGGTCGCGGGGCCGACGGGCACGTTCGGCGGGCCGGGAACGTACTGGACGTTGACGAACATCGCGGGTGGGACGCCGGCGGCGAATCAGTTCACGCTGAACTCCGCGACCGCGACGTCGGTGGCGACGATCAAGGCGCACATCACGGACGCGGTCGGCGCGGACGAAACGGCGTATCTCACGTCGATCGCGGCGGGGGACATTATCCGCCTCGCGCCGATCGACGGCACGGTGACGCCGTTCATGCTTGGGACGGTGAATACGATCACGTCGGCCGCGAGCGTGTTTACGGTTGCCGTGACGAACCTTGGCGGCAGCGGGACGTTCGCGACGTCGACGAACTACGGGCTATGGATGGCAAAGAAGGGGACCGACTCCACAGCGGTCGGTCCAACAGGCCCGGCCGGAGCGTCGGTCACAGGTCCGACAGGCGCGGCATCAACTGTACCGGGACCGACCGGCCCGACAGGCGCGGTTTCTACCGTGCCTGGGCCAACAGGCGCGACGGGTGCATCAGTCACGGGCGCGACGGGTGCGACCGGTCCGGCAGGCGCGAGCGTCACAGGTCCGACCGGGGCGGCTTCTACCGTGCCTGGTCCGACCGGCGCGACTGGGGCGGCCTCTACTGTCCCAGGTCCAACAGGCCCGGCCGGAGCGTCGGTCACGGGTCCGACAGGCGCGGCGTCTACTGTGCCCGGTCCGACGGGTAGCTATGGCGGTGTGCAGACGCATTGGACGTTCAACGACTTTGGGGGCGGCACGCCAAACTCGGGCGAGTTCACGATCGAGGGAACGGGTCTGACGTCTGCGACGCGCATCCGTTTTAGCGAGAACGACGCCCACGGGGCGAGCCAGAACGCATTCTTTACCGCGCTCTCAGGCAGCGGGGACCGGCTAAGGATCGGAGCCATAGACGGCGGCTCCACGCCGTACCTGATCGCGGCGACGGTTGCGTTAAACCATGTCGGCAGCGTGTGGGTCGTCGACATCACCGCACAGGCCGGCGCGGGAGGGCTCGTTAACGCAGTCAATTACGGCGTGGCGTTTTCGCTGCGCGGATCGGCCGGCAACGACGGTCCGACCGGCCCGACCGGCGCGTCTTCCACAGTTCCCGGCCCGACAGGGCCAGCGTCAACCGCGCCCGGACCGACCGGTCCAACAGGCGCGGCCTCTACCGTCCCAGGTCCGACAGGCGCGACGGGCAGCGGTCCGACCGGACCGACTGGGGCGGCGTCAACTGTACCGGGTCCGACGGGACCGGCCGGCGCGTCAGTCACAGGTCCGACTGGGGCGGCTTCGACTGTCCCAGGTCCGACCGGACCGACAGGCGCGGCGTCAACCGTGGCGGGTCCGACAGGCAGCTATGGCGGCGTACAAACGCACTGGACGCTTGCGGGGCAGACGGGTGGCTCGCCAAGCTCCGGCCAATTCACGACGGACAACACGACTCTCGGGTCGGTGACGCGGCTGCGGATCGCAGACAACGACGCGAACGGGGCGAATAACAGCAGCTTCTTTACGGCGCTGAGTGGGTCTGGCGATTTGCTGCGGATCGGTGCAATCGATGGAGGAGCGACGCCGTCCATGATCGCCGAGACGGTCGCGCTGAGTCACGTTACGGGCGTGTGGATCGTTGACGTCGTTGTGCGGTCGAGTTCGGGGTCATTGACGAATGGCGTGGCGTACGGGATCGCATTTGCGCTGTCGGGCTTGAATGGCGAGCCTGGGCCGACGGGTCCGGCTGCGGAAGACGTTACGTTTACGATGTACAAGCCAGACTATACAGATCCTTGCAATCCGGTTTTGAAGTCGCGCACGATGCGACTTGTGTCGGGATCTTGGGCCACTAGCGATAGCGACTACGCATGAGCACGCCCATCCCGCTTTGCGATTGTCCGTGCTGCACCGAAACGACGATGCTCTGGGTTGGCACGTTCTTCGGCGACTCAAGTTGCAACGGCTCATTCGTCTCCGACAACCTAGTTTACTCAACGACAGCCGTGGGCGGAGTGTCGCCCGGATGGAGGTGGAGCATATCGCCCGGCAAAATCGATACGTGCAACATCGCGATAGGGCCGCCGCCGCCGAAGTTCTATTTGCGCGAGATCGTTCTATGGTGCGCAGGTGGCGTCTGGAACATGGAGATCGTGGTCGTTTTCAACAACGGCGGCAGCGACGTGCAAGACAGTTTCTCGACGATTGGCGGCTCGCTCGATGCGGTGACGCTGAATAATCCGGTGAGCCCGCGGACGTTTTATACGCGAACGCACGGCGACGGCTTGATCGTGAACGGGGCAGTTTCAAGCGGCCATTACCGTATCGACTTTCGGGCGCACACATGAGCGACGCGGAAAAGTTCGCGGAAGTCATCGCGAAGTCTACGGGCCAAGACGCGGCGTGGGCGGTTCGCGTTGCGGAGCAGCTTAGCGGATTGTGGCAAGGCGCAGACGGCGAGGACGCGAGTAAACAGCGTAATTGCTGCGGCGGCGCGCATGTCGACTATTCGCCGCCGGCGTCGTGAGGCTTGCGTGCGGAAGCGGTTTTTGACCACGATGGATTAACACAAAGGAGCTTTCCCATGGTTGCGTCGTGGAATTTCTTTTTAATCGGTCGCAAGAAGCTGTGGGACGGCTCGATCGATCTCGACTCGGACACGCTCAAGATCGCGCTGACGACGTCAAGTTATTCGCCGAACAAGGATACGCACGACTTCTTCGACGACGTGACCAACGAAGTCACGGGAACCGGCTACAGCGCCGGCGGGGCCACGTTGACCACGAAGACGCTCACGGCGACGGCCGCGAATTCGTGGGGCGTCGTGTGGGCCGCGAGTACGGCCTACGTGGTCGGCGACGTGGTCAAGCCGCTGGTGAGCAACGGGCACCTCTACCGCTGCGTCGTGGCGGGCACGTCGGGCGGTTCCGCGCCGTCGTGGACGACGGTGCATGGGCAGGTCACGGTCGACAACACGGCGACGTGGGTGGAGATCGGCACGAACATCGTCACGTTCGATTGCGACGATCCGTCGTGGGCCGCGTCAACGATCACGGCGCGGTACGGCGTCGTTTACAAGTCGACTGGCACCGCATCGACGTCGGCGCTGATCGGCTACCTAGACTTCGGCGGGGACATCAGCAGCACGGCGGCGGCATTCACGCTGACGGTCAGTTCGAGCGGTCTGTTTTACTGTTGACGGGTGATTCTTGTCCGACACGATCACACCTTGCCAGATCGGCGACGTCTGGGCCGACGCTCCGAGTTCGCTCGTGGGTCCCGGCCAGCGATTCCCGCTCGTCTCCGGCGACGTGTGGTGCGACGCGCTGGCGTCGGCCGTGGCTGGCGCCGCGAGCGTGGCGGCGAAACTCGGCGACACGTGGGCGGACGGCGTCAGCCTGACGCCGCACGCGGGCCTCGCGGTCGCGGCTCGTGTGGGCGACGTCTGGGCGGACGCGTTGCCCCAGACAGTAACAGCGGCCGTCTCGCAAAGACTCCCCCTGGGTGACACCAATGCCGACTCCTTCGCAGTCTCAATCACCGTTGCCGCGCAAGTGGCGGCGAAACTGGGCGATGTTTGGGCGGACGGCCCCAATGCGGTCCCGTCGGCTGCCGCCCGCGCCACTACGCAAATCGGCGACAGCGGAGCAGACGGATTCGTCCACGCCCCAAAAGGCGCGGTCGGCTTAGTAACCCAGATGGGCGACGTGTGGGCGGACGCTCGTTCGTCGGTGTCCACAGGAGCCGCTTTGGTGCTCGCGGGCGGCGCCACGGCGATCCTGGGCGACGCATGGGCCGACGGCGTCGGCGGCGTAGTACACGGGACTGTTGGGCTGGCGCTGCACTTGGGCGATATGTGGGCGGACGGTGTCCACTCGGCGGCGATCGGGCGAGGGGCGGACGTCGGGTTCGTCTTGCTCGTCGGAGCGTACAGCGAAGTGATTGATATTTCGTCGGACGTCAAGTTCGTGGTGGGGCCGGCGAATTGCGGGCCGGCGGAGACGGAGTGCGACTGCGTTTTGATCATCGACATTGACGGGGGCTCATTCTGATGAGCTGCGGCAGCGGCAAGAACACGATCACGTGGTGGCGCGGGCAGCGCAAGACGCTCCGCCTGCAAATCTGCGCGCCGCCGGCGGAGGGCATCGGCGGCTGGACGTTTGCCTTCTACCTCTACGATTCGCTGCTTGCCGACGCCGAGCTTGTGCTGACGAAGACGACCGGCTTCACGATCACGGAGACGGGCGGCGCGGACACGCCGGCGGTCGTCGAGTTGCTCCTGCAGCCTGCGGACGTGGCGACGCTCGATCCGGGCACGTACCACCACAAATGGGTGCGGGCGGACAATGGGATCGTGATCGACTACGGGCCCTTTATCCTCAATCCATGAAAGGGCGACATGACCGCGTCAGAACTCGCCCGATTCCTGGGCAACGCGATATTCGGGACGATCCGCTTCCGCCGCGGAGCCGCGGCAGCATTGCCGACGCTCAAGGATGGCGAGCCGGCATGGACGAGCGACACGCATCTCCTTTACGTCGGCAGCGTGAGCAGCGGCAACATTCTCGTTACCGGCAGCGGTGGCGGGGGCGGCGCTCCCGCGGGCACTGGCTACGTCCACGTAACGAACGGCGTCTATGACACGCCGTCGGACATCATCAACGCGACGACGGTGACGACGAACGCGAACTTGACGGGGCCAATCATCAGCGTCGGCAATGCGACGAGCGTCGCCCAGCAGACGGGCACGGGCACGATCTTCGCGATGCAGGCAAGCCCGACGTTCACCACGCAGATCGTGACGCCAAAGGTCGTCGGCGGCCCGTCGACATCTTCGACATTGACCTTTCAGACGACGACGGCGGCGGGCGCGACGGGCGCCGACATGATCTTCAAGGTCGGCAACAACGGCGCGACCGAGGGGATGCGGATCAAGAACGACGGCACGGTGAACGCGACGTCGTTTATCGGGGCGCTCACCGGCAACGCCTCCACGGCCACGACGGCTTCGGCAGTGGCCGTGGGCGGCATCACCGGACTTGGAACTGGCGTCGGAACGGCCCTCGCGATTAACGTCGGCTTGGCAGGAGCTTTCGTCACGTTCAACGGTGCGCTGGGCACGCCATCCAGCGGCACGGTGACGAATCTAACCGGCACGGCTTCGATCAACATCAACGGCACGGTTGGAGCGACGACGCCGGCCGCGGGCACGTTCACTTCATTGCAAGCGACCGGCAACATGACCGTCGACGGCGATTTACTCGTCAGCGGCAATACGGTCACATTCGACACGGCAACGATCACGGTCGAAGACCCGCTTATCAAGCTCGCGAAGGCCAACGCGGCGGACGCAGTGGACGTCGGGCTCTACGGGCTCTACACGTCCTCCGGCTCCAAGTATTCCGGTCTGTTTCGTGACGCGACAGACGGCAAGTGGAAGCTGTTTACCGCACTCCAGGAAGAGCCGACGACGACAGTCAACACGGGCGGGACAGGATACACGGTCGGAACGATCGTAGCATCGCTCGAAGGAAGTCTAGCTAATGCCACAGGACTGCCTGTTGCGGGCGGCGGCACGGGAAACGCTACAGCGACAGCCTACGCGCCGCAGTTTGGCGGCACGACATCGACGAATCCGCACCAATCCGGTACCGCCGGAACCGCTGGCCAAGTTCTCAAGTCTGGAGGCGCGGCCGCCGTGGGCGCTTACGCCGACGACGTGGCCTCGTTCGGCATTACGATCGACGGTGGCGGCGCGGCGATCACGACAGGCGTGAAGGGCTACGTCAATATCCCCTACGCTTGCACGATCACGAGCGCGACGCTTACCGGCGATCAGACAGGCTCGATCGTCATCGACGTGTGGAAACTGGCCTTCTCGACGTCCGCTCTGCCGACCGTCTCCAACACGATCACGGCGAGCGCAAAACCGACATTGTCGTCCGCCAAGGGTTCTCAGGACACGACGCTTACCGGCTGGACGACGAGCGTCTCGGCGGGAGACACGGTCGGGTTTAACGTCGATTCGTGCACGACGACCACGAAGGCGACACTCGTACTCAAAGTCAAGAAGTCGTAAGGAGTACACCCATGCCCAATGCGACAAACCAACAAGTGCAAACCTTCGTTAACGAGCGTTTCCGCCCGTTCGCGGAGGCGGCGAGGGCGTTGTACCTCCAAGCCAAAGACAACCGCGCCGCCATCGACGACGTCTATTCGGCGTGTGCCCAACAAACCCCGACATGGACCGACGTGCGCAACGACGGGCCGCCGCATTTACTCGTTCCTCAAGACGTGCTCTCGTGGAACGCCTTCATGGCGAACATCATCATGGCAATCGAGGGCACGGCGGACGGAAACACGCTGAGTCAAATTAGCGGCAATTGGGCGACGGTGCAAAAAGCCTGCGTTCGCGGAGTCTAACACAGTGGCGTATACGAACTTTTGCTGCCGTAGCGGCGGCAACAACCTGAATGCCGGCACGCGCAAGGGCGACACTACGGAACCCGGCACGGCCCCCTCGTTCGCTTACAACGGCACGTTCGCTACCGACACGTTTACGGTCACGTCGGGCGCTCAGGGCGGCTCAACGACGAACCCTCAGGCCGATGGCGTCGTCGCCGGCGACTTCGTGCATGTCTCGAACGGGGCAGTCGGGAGAATCGCGAGAGTCGCCAGCGTCACGACGACGACGATTGTGCTTGACACGACGGCGACAGTTGGGAGCGGGACTGGGGCGACGTTGGCCAACGTTGGCGGGGCGTGGGCGGGACCGAGCGGCGCGACCGGCTTTCCGATTGGAACTTTGACAAATGCCGTCACTAACACGTCGGGCAACAACGTAAGAATCAACCTCAAAAACAACCAGACGTATTCGATTTCGGCGTTCTTGTCGAGCAATCAGGCTGCTGTGTCAGTCCAAGGCTACTCCAGTTCATACGGCGATTTTGGCAAGGCGACAATCGACGCGAGCACCAACGCCATTAGCCTTTACTCCCAGACGGGGGCCGGGACGCTGTTGGCTGACGCGATCCTGCAAAACAACGGGGCGAGCGGTATCAACGCAGGGATTGCAGTGACCGCCGGCGCATTGACGAGAGTCGTCGTAAACACCGTTCGTGGCGCTGGTATTTCCGTGACCGGCACGGTGCGCATCGAAGAGTGTGAAACCTATGCGTGTAACTCTGCGAACTCTGCATCATCCGGAGGCGTCCTTGTTTCCGGTTCGGGAATAGCTCGTATCAGTCGCTGCACAATCCATGACAATGTTGGCAGCAACAGCAACGGACTGGTTCTGACCGGCGCGGGTCCCGTATTCGTTAAAAACACGATCTTCGACAGCAATGAAAACGATGGTGTTTTGATCACGGCGACGAGTGTTGCCACCTTTGAAGATTGCGATTTCTACAACAACGGTCGAGACGGCATCGAATCAACGGCGACTCAGGCCCAGCTTTATAGCGAGAACTCCAACTTCATCAAGAACGGTCGTTACGGAGCGGAGCAAGCTGCCTCGACGGTGCGCAATTGGTTCATCGTGAATGCTGGCTACGGCGCGGGGACGGCGGCCAATGCGAGCGGCACGACGTCAGGGGCAAACATTCAGGAAACCGGAGCCGTAACCTACGCCTCCAACGTAACCCCGTGGGTCGATCCCGCCAACGGCGATTTCCGCATCAATCTCGCGGCGGCGAAGGGGGCCGGACGCGGCACGTTTACCGAGACGGCGGCGAGCTACACGGGAACGGTCGGCTATCCCGATATCGGGGCGGCTCAGCACATAGACCCGGCGAGCGGCGGGAGTTTTGCCTGGGTCGGCTAAACAGGAGGATGTATGCGTCTTTGTCTGAATATGATCGTTCGCCAGGAAGCGAAAACCATCGAGCGGTGCCTGCGCTCGATCACCCCGCATATCGCGTGCTGGGCGATCACGGACACGGGGTCGTCGGACGACACGCCGCGCATCATCGAACGCGTCATGGCGGAGCTGGGCATCCCCGGCCGGCTGACGTTCCGGCCGTTCGACAATTTCTGCAACGCCCGCAACGCGGCCTACGCCGAAGTGCGGAACGTGGACGCGGCGTTCGACTACGTGCTCTTGTCCGACGCCGACATGGTGCTCACGGCGACCGATCCCGACTGGCACAAGAAACTGTCGGCGAAGGTGCATTCGATGCCGGTGCGCTACGCCGACGGCAAGCTCGAATATTCGTTGACGCGGATCGTTCACTGCAATGCGCCGCTCGCGTTCCGCGGCGTGACGCACGAGTACCCGGACACGACGCCGCACTTCCCGGTACTGATCGACGGGGCGTGGTTCGTCGATCATTTGGACGGCGGCTGCCGCGGCGAGAAGACGGAGCGGGATATCCGGCTTTTGACGAAGGGACTCACGGACGAGCCGGGCAACGTGCGATATATGTTCTACCTCGCGCAGTCGTACTACTTCGGCGGTCAGCGAGAGAAGGCGATCGAGTGGTACACGAGGCGGATCGAGGCGGGGCCGCACGGCATCCCCGAGGAGCAGTTCATTTCGGGCTACCGTATTGCGCAGTGCTTGCAGGCGATGGAGCGGTGGGCGGACTTCGTCTACGCGTGCTGGGATTTGCATCAGAAGTTTCCGCACCGTGCCGAGCCGTTCAATCTGCTCTCGCTCCACTACTTGCAGCGGCAGCAAAACCGTCTCGCGTATCTGGTCGCGAGTGAGGGCGCCCGCATCCCGCAGCCCAGGGCCGACGCGCTGTTCGTCGAGCCGGAAGTCTACAAGTGGCGGCTTCGCGACACGATGGCGGTCGCGGCGTTCTACCTGGGACGGCGCGAGGAGGCGCTAGTCCTCAATCGGCAAATCCTCCCCAGCGTGCCCCCACCGGACCACTCTCGCATCGAAGCCAACATCAAGCTTTGCGAGCCGCAGATCAGTAATCCAGTGGGGCGGGTGAAGGAGTTCGATCTCAAGCGGTGTCTGGTCGTCATGACGATCGGCGACCGCGAGCCGGCGATCCTCAAGATCCGCGACTACGCGTGCGGGTTCGAGACGGTCGTGATCGACCACAGCGAGGACGCCCAAAACCGCAAGATCGGGGCGTTCTCCTGGAAGGGCCATAAGTGGCACAATATCGCCAAACTATTCACGTCCGAGGTCGTCAAGGCCGCGGACTTCGATTACGTGTGGTTCCCTGACGACGACGTCGACATTAGCGGCCGGGACGCCGAACGACTCTTCCAGTGGGCGCACAACTACAACCTGCAACTCTGTCAGCCAAGCTTGTCGGCGGACTCGGCCTGCACCAATTGGCCGATCACCAAGCACGTGCCGGGCAGCGAAGTGCGCCGCACGAACTTCGTGGAGATCATGGCGCCACTGTTCCGGATGGACGCACTCGCGAAGTGCCTGAGCACGTTCACGGAAAACAACTGCGGTTGGGGGCTCGACCTCATCTGGCCGCGGATACTCGGCGACCGCGATATCGGCGTCATCGACGCTGTGCAGGTGAAGCACACGCAGATGTGGTCGTCGCCGGCGTGGACGCTGCCGAGCGGCAAGACGCCGCACCAGGAGATGCACGAGACGCTCAAGCGGCACAACATGGACTTCGAGGCGGCGCGGGCGGCGGTCGGCGTCGTATAGACGCCACAACGCAAAAACCACGGGCTGAGGTATGGATGGCATGAGCGATACATTCTGGGTGTCGTTCTTTACGCTGGCAACGCTGGTCGCCAAGAGCATGCTTGACGAGTGGCGTGCGCGGCGGCAGGCGGCTCAAAATTTCAAGATCGCGTCGGAACTGCACGAGAACACGATCAGGACAATCCAGGGTAATGCGGAGGTGTCCAAGCAGATCGACAGCGCGACGCGCGAGACAACGGAACACGCGGTCGAGGCGAAGAAGGCTGCCAGTTCCGCCGCGGAGAAGGCGGGCAAGATCGAGGAAAAGGCAGACAGCATCGAGAAGAAGACCGACAAGATCGAGGAGAGATTAAACGGCGGCGACGCGGGACTTGGCGCCCGCATTACGAAGAACGAGACGCGGCTGGACAATCTGGAGAAGGGGCAAGACGCCATCACGAGGTCGGTCGATCAACTGGTCATCAGCTTCGCCGCCTTCGCCAAGAGGTTCGACAAGAGTCATCCAGAGGTTTGACAATGGTCCGCATTCTGTCGTCTTTGTTCGTCCTCTTGCTGGCGTCTGTGGCCAGTGGCCAGTCCGTCACACTTCCCGAGACGACGACCGGCGTCCCTGGTCAGTGGATCGTCTTGGCTCCTCTCAAGGTCGACGGCGGCGTGGTCAAGTGGCGATTCGATCCGGCACTGCAAGAGGTCAATCTTGGTCAATTGCTGCCCGACGACATGGTGGCCAAGCTCAAAGGCAAGGTGGTCACGACCGCGGCTCCTGGGAGATACAAGTATGAAGCTTGGAACGCAAAAGGGGACGTGGCTTCGGACATCGCCGTGGGATGGGTGGTTATTCTCGGACCAACACCGCCGCCAGTTCCGCCGACGCCGCCCGTGCCTCCACCGCCGCCCGTGCCGCCTTCACCCGCGCCCTTTCCGCTTCCAGGTTTTCGGGCTCTTGTCGTCTACGAAGAGGTTGGGGGAGTTGCTCTTTTGAGCAAGGCGCAAACAAACGAATTACTCGGCGAAGAACTGAGCAAATACCTCAACGCCAAGTGCGTGAAAGGCCCGGACGGTAAGCAGGCCGAGTTTAGGATTTGGAAGAAGGACGTGGCTCTGGTCGGGGCCGAGAAACACTGGAGGGACGCAATGGCCAACGTCAAAGGCCCGTTTCCGCGGCTGATCGCGTCCGATGGCGTGAACTGGTTCGACGAGCCGCTTCCCGAAGGCGGCGCGATCCTGACACGCATTCGAAAGCTTGGAGGTTGAGATGGCGGAACTCATCTTTGACGACGGCACGGCCAACCTGCACCCCGATCTCGACGGCGGCATGAAGGGGCTCGTACCCCGTGATCCCGTCACGCAACAACCAGGCATGTACGCCGCGATCCCGCCAGCCAATATCACGCTCATTCCGCGTGGCGAGTGGTCCGACCGCATCAAGGACGGCGAGCGCACGAAGTCATTTCTGTCGCACATCGTTCGGCGCGGCGACGGCGGCAACCGTATCCCGTCGCTCGACCAGAATGGCCAGGGCTATTGCTGGGCCTATGGCAGCACAAGTGCCTTGCTTGCGTTGCGAGCCAAGGCCAATCAGCCCTACGTCCGTCTGTCGGCTCACGCAGTCGCTTGCAAGATCAAGAATTTCCGAGACGAGGGCGGCTGGGGCGCTCTGTCGATGGACTTTATGCTCAAGAACGGCGTTCCCTCAACGGATACGTGGCCCGAGAAGTCGATGAGTCGCGCCAACGATCGGCCAGAAACCTGGAAGGAAGCCGAGCTTTACAAACCAGTCGATCCGTTCATGGATTTGGCCAGTCCCGTCTACAATCGCGATTTGAGTTTCGACCAGATGATGACGCTGCTATTGCAGAGAATCCCGGTCGTCATCGATCTGGATTGGTGGGGGCACTGCGTTGTTGCTCTCGATCCTGTTGAACCGTCGCCTGGCAAATTCGGTCCGCGCATTTGGAATTCATGGGGAGATGGATGGTCGGACGGCGGTATGGCAGTGCTTCTTGATGCGAAAGGCCGACCGTCGAACGCTGTCGCTCCAACATCCGCCATCGCCTAGGAGGTCGCCGTGTTCAGTCTCGTGCTCACGTTCGCTCTTGCCGTTCCGCCGCAGTCGACGCTTCATGCGACTCCGCAATCGACTATTACCCAGACGTTCCCGTGCGCTCTCTGCGATGTCTGCCAATGCAAAGCGTGCAACTGCCCGGAACTTGAAGCGCGGCTCGCCAAGCCGCCGCCGTTGCCGAAGCCGCCAGTCGTCAAGCAAACCGTGACGACGCGAACGGTTCTCGATCACGGCTACTTCACGGGGCACACGCACAGTTGTCCGAACCCCAATTGCCCGTTCCGCAAGACCTACGGCGAGCCGTTCACCTGGAGCCATCAGATGAACGCTGGCCACAATTGCCCGCACTGCGGGGCGGCGCAGTACGTGGCGTCCAATCGGCCGACGACGATCTTGCGGGAGATCCCGGTCGCGAACGCCACGCCCGCCAAGACGGCGGCGCAAACGATAACGCTAGCGACGCTGCAAACGTCCGCCGCTTCGAGCAGTGCGTGCGCTAATGGACAGTGCTCAACGGCCGCGGCGCCAGCGCGCGTCGGTCTATTTCGAAGGAGATAAGATCATTTAACTTTAAGGAGTTTTTATGCACGTTGAACGTAGAACCGAGTTCGTCGACGTCCTCCCGCTGGAGGACCTCAAGACATTGCTGTCGCTTGTCAAGGGGCAGTCCGTCACCGCCAAGGACGTTGGCCTCGCGGTCGAAAACGTGGCGTCGTACGCCATGGGCCAGTTCCTCCCAGGCAACCCCGTAATGTTCTCCCCACCGCAGATGGAAGCGGCGGCCGTATGCTCCGTCGAGGAGTGCGAGGCGTCTCTGGAGGCAGTCATCGCTTCCGGCGATCCCAATAAGGGGATGCAGGCTGCTCCGGTCGGCAGGATCGACTGGAAGAATATCATCACGACAGTATTGCCGTTCATCCTGAAACTCTTGGTCTGATGAGATTCGCGGCCCCACGCGCTTTGGCTGGGCCTAGGGCGCGACTGTGGCGGACGATGGAGGCCGCTTGGGGCCGCGATGTTCTTCCGTCAGCGGGAACGGGGCACGGAAGCCCCTCTTTCGCTTCCAGGAGCGTCCCCATGCGTCTCACCGACTGGATTACCCTCCCGCTCGTCCTCGCCCTTGGCGCGTCGCTGGCGTTCATCGTGGCCGCCGGCATGGTCTACGGGCTGTTCTTCGGCCAGTCGCGCATCTGCCCGCTCTGCGGCGGCGCGGTCGACGCGAAACGGCGTTACCGAATTTACCGAATTACGCCGTCGCGGAATTGAAAAGCCGCGTAAATCGCTGGGAATGCGAGTCACGGCGATCGCATGTCAGTCATCCGGGTGGGTGAGTTGCAAGGCGTTTCCGTTCCGGTAGTTGCGACGATTTCTCGACGCTATAGCCGCTGCCTTATAAGCCCCAGCGGCGCGTATCGGCGCACTTTGTAAAACGACGCTACGCCAAAGACTTACGTCAAATCTCGTTGACCGAATAAAAATACGTTTGACGCACTTTCGCGGCGCGGTACGCTGTTTGGCGTGGCGTCGATCTTTTGTCGCGAGGGTGGGTGATGGATATCAAGGTGGACATCAATCCGGAGGACGTTAATCGCTTCGTCGTCGAGGCGATCCTTAAAAGCACGCTTGGAGAGGAAGTCAAAAGGGTCGTCGAGAGAAAGATCGGCGAGCTTTCGAACTCATGGAACAATCCCCTAGATGGCGTGGTTCGGCAGCACATCGAGCGTTGCATATCGAGTCTGTTGCAAGACACGTATCGGGAGACGATCCGGACAAAAGTTGCCGCCGCGATGGCCGGAAAGTTGACCGACGAGTGGGTCGAGAAGATGACGATGGCGGCGTTTCTGTTGCAAGACACGTATCGGGAGACGATCCGGACAAAAGTTGCCGCCGCGATGGCCGGAAAGTTGACCGACGAGTGGGTCGAGAAGATGACGATGGCGGCGTTTCATACGGTTGAAAGAGGATGAAAAAGAAATCCCGCGTAGGCCGCCGCCGCAAGGGCGAAGCTCCCGTGATGCGCCACCACAAAGCCAGCGGCCGCGCCTACGTTTACTACGACCGCAAGCCGCATTACCTCGGCCCGTGGAACTCCCCAGAGGCCCGCCGCGCGTACGCGACGTGGATCAAGGCTTGGGAAGCCGCCAACGTCCCCAGGGCGGAATTCAAACGCGGCGTCGTGGTCACCGTGGGCGACCTCGTGGCGGCGCACAACGAGTACGCCGATCGCCACTACCGGCGCCGCGACGGCACGAAGACGGACGAGGTCCGCGCGATGCGCCGCTGCTCGAGAGAACTCGTGGAGCGTCACATTGACGACGACGTCGAGGCGATCGAGGGGCGAGATCTGCGGGCGATCGTCGAGATTTGGATCGCGGCCGGCATCTCGAGGAAATCGGTTAACAAGATGCTCGGCAAGCTCAAACGAATCTTCCGGTGGGGCGCTGGCCGCAACTTGGTCACGGAGGCCACGGCCGCCCGCCTGTGGCTCGTCAAGGGCATCTCCGCCGGCGAAGGGGGCCGCGAGACCGACGAAGTCGCTCCCGTGCCCCTACGCACGCTGGCACGCACGCTCAAAGCCATGCCCGTGGATCTGGCGGCGATGGCGCGGGTGCAGTACTATTGCGGATGCCGGCCCGGCGAAGTTTGCGCCATGGCGCCGGGCGAGATCGTCCGCGGCGGCTCGTTCCGCGTCGAGGGCCGCACGGTCAAGATCCCGCCGGGGTTGTGGGTCTTCCTCCCCGGCCAGCACAAGACCGCCAAGCGTGGCAAACTGGTTTACTACACGCTCGGACCGCGGGCCCAGGCCGTGCTGGCACCGTGGCTCGCGAAGGCCGGCGCCGGCTACGTCTTCCCCGGCCCCAAGACCGAGCACGTCCGCGAGGACTTCTATTCGCGGAAGTGCGCCGAACACTCCGCGGCGCTCGGTGGCGAAAGCTGGTCGCCGGGGCGGCTCAGGCATAACTTTCTAACGCGGTGGGACTCGCTCGCGGGGATCGAACTTGGCTCCGCGGCCGTGCGTCACTCGACGCTGGCGACGACCGCGATTTACGTGCAGCGGGATTTGGGGCGAGTGGGGCCCGTGGCGGCGAAGATAGGGTGATCCAGATGAAAGTCACATTGAAGCTTCGCGACTTCCAGGGACAGAAAGTCGTTTACTACGACTGCCAGACGCCGGGATGCGGTCAAGAACATTGGGTCGTTCTTATTCGCGAATCGCTTTGCAAACTTCCCGGCGTCGAGGAGAAGCTTAAGCAGTTTGTCGACTTCGTCCTCGAAGCGGACCAAAAAGAGCATCCATGCCTTTGGGGCCAATGCGGCCACTATAAGCAAAACACCTAGACAGCCACCCACTCCTGAGCATCCACGAACTCGCGCCCAAACTCCGTGAGCGCGTACCGCCCGTTCTCGCCACGCTCCACGAGCCCGTGCGCCTGCAATTCGCTGATCCCGCCCGGCGCTCGGTAGATGTTGCTTTCGACGGCACGCAACTGCGTCGCCGACTTCGGCCCGGCGCGGCACGCTTGCATGATGCGAAGCTGGGCCGGGCTTGGCGTGAACTCGTCGCGCATCGCCACTTCCGCCGCGGACGGCGGGAAGATCGGCAATGACACGGATTGGCCCGACGACACCGTGATCGATATCTGCGTCGGCACCACGCCCGGCGGCAGTCCCAGGCGGCGTAGGACCGTCACGGCAAACGTCCATGTGTCGATGGTTGCTGGTGGCATGGGGGCGCTCGAAAGCCGATTGTAGCCGCGTCGACTTGCGATTTCTACACGCCTCGTGCAATTCTCATCGTCTCACAGGTTTCAAGTAAGTCAATACTGCCGTTGACTCGCGTACACTAAATGGGTCGCAACGGATTGCGGCAAAAGAATTTGCGTGGTTACGAATTCGTTAATCGAGAACGGGAGCGCCGTAGCGTACGTGCGAAGCGTACGTCAGCTGAGCTATTCCCTTCGCGGTGGGCGCGTGGTATCATGACGACGTTTACCGCGGACGATTGCTCCCGGTGGGATTCGAACCCACAACCGTGCCCTTGCGAAGAGCCTGCTCGATCCGTCGAGCTGCGGGAGCATCCTTGGGGCCAGTCGGTTGCAGCTGACTGGCCCCGCTTCTTTCCATTCCGTAGCCGCACCCTAACCGATCACGCCATCGCAACGCCAGCTGGCGCGCAGCGGCGAACCCACGTTGACCACGGAAAACGCTGGGGAAAACGGCGCGACGTGCGCCACGAAAAGTGCGGGCGTGAAAGCGACGGGTCTTAGGGATTTGTCAGCTGGACCGCGTCAACTGGCGATCAGCTTCCAGGCCGCCGCGACCGGGCCGAAGACGCAGAAGTCGACGACGGCGACGACGCCGCCCGGCAGCATCGCGCGCAGGCCGTCGCTCAGGGCGGCGACCGCGATCGCGGGAAGACAGATGGCGCAAGCGATGAGTCTGGCGTTGTACTTTTGCGGCGTCATTTGGGGTTATCCAGTGGGGGCTCGTTAGGCTTCTCGGCGTCTGGCGAATAGCCGAACGCGACCTTGAGGCGGCGCGCAATCTCCGTCTTTAGGTGACGGCCTTCGCGGTGCGCCGACAAGTCCGCCATCTTCTTCACCCAATCCGGAATGGACACGTTCAAAGAGACTTCCTTTTCCTTTGCGGGATTCTTTGGCCTTCCCCGCCCACGGCCTTTTGATTTCGCCATGGGGGAAAGTGTAATCGTGGCGGACATGATCTACAACCTCCAATAGCATTGTAACACCAACGCCGTAGCCTTAAATAGCTATTTTGACAATTCTTCAATTTTCGTCGATTTTCGTGTTGACGAAAATAGGTCGCGTCGTTTATACTGGTATCAGACGTGAGACGAACACTCACGCGACACCGAAACGGAGCCTTCGCAATGGAAACGATCATCAGCAACGCGGCCATGATTTGCGTCTTCGTGACGATGGTTTACGGCCTGATGGTTCTGGTCTGCAAGATCAGCGAAGAAACCAAGAAGTAACCTCACCCGGATCACCAGCCATGTTCACCGTCCTCACAAGTTCCATCGACATCCCGCTCGCCTCCGGCCGCGTGGTCTGTGTGGACGTGACGCGTTACGGAGAGATCGAGGCGATTGACGGCCCGGTGACGGCGGCGGAAGAGGCGGAGATCGTGGCGTGGCTGCGTCGGCCGTACCGCGATGACGTCGGTGCGTGGCTCGACGCGTGGGAGGATTGGTCATGAACGCAGCAGCAATGAGAATCGAGATCGAGATCGATCAGTGCGACGACGAGCAGACGTGGGTCTGGTCGTTGCATTCCTGCGGCAACCAGCTTTGCTACGGGTATTCCGGCAGCAAGGCCGAAGCCTGCGAGGACGCCAGGGCCGCTCGGCGTCACGAATACGCTTGGCGCAACGGAGACGAGTCGTGAAGCACATGCAGGAGCCGGCCGCTAACACTCCAGGCTGGACCTGTTTACGAACCGTGTGGCTCCCGAGCGGTGTGCGATTCGGGGCACTTTGGAGATTCGATGCTCATGAAAGAGTTACGCCGCTGGCCCGACGTCCACGAACGCTGCTTCCGGCGGCTGATCCGCGCCCTCGACAAGCTCGCCGACCGCCGTGGTCGCGACCCGCATGATCTGGCGTGGCGGGCGATGCGGATCGGCCAATCGTGGCAGCGTTGGCGCGAGCGCAAAGCGGCGGAAGCCAAGTAATTTACAGCGTCGCCGCACATCCTCGGCGGGGCGCCGCGAGCCGTGACTCTTGCGGGCGAACGCGGTTTTTGACCAGGATGCAGCTAGGAGGACCGTGATGCAGACGCCGAACCACTATCCCGAACTCGTCGACCGCGGCTGCGCCGTGGCGCTTGCGGGGCCGATTCCGACGCTTGACGAGCTTCTCGCGGCGGAAGCGGTCGCGGAAAATTGCGACGAAAACGATGATTCCGGGTGATCGCGCGACTCGGGAAAGGCTTCCGTAGGTGTCAGAAGGGTTCACCTAGATGACACCTACTTTTCCGCATTATTTACGCGGTTTGCAAGACGCTAAGAACTTCGTCTGAGGACGACTTTTGATACTGTCACTTGGAAAAATGAACCTGATTTCTGAATCGACTTTTCGTCAGACTGCTCTGAGTGATTTGCGAGGAGGTTGATGCGATGACCGTTGACGAACTGACTAAGGCCAAGAGTCGAATTGCGGACGCGGAAAAGCTGTACGACCGACTCAAGGTCGTGGAAGAAATGGTCGACGCGTTGGAACGTCCAAACGTGATGGTCGCGATACACGTACTCGCGCCCTACACGAACGACTACCGCACCGAGAATCGTGGCGCTTTGACGACCGCCCGCGACGACCACAACGAATGCCTCACGAGCGACGTTGGCCTACTCAAGAATATGGCGACGATCGCGGTTAAGGGAGAACTCGCCCGGCTCAAGAAACAGATCGCCGATTGCTGACCCCACTGGATTACCCCAAACGAAAGGAACTCTCAAAATGGCCAAATTGAAAGAGCGTCCCGTCATCGTCACCACCGAGCATCGAGGCGTGTTCTTCGGCTACGCCACGGACACAACCGGCCCATCAATCGACCTGAAACGCGCTCGCATGGCGATTTACTTTGGCACGACGCGCGGCCTCATGGAACTCGCCGAGACGGGGCCGACGGAAATAAGCCGTATTTCCGCGAGAGCCGACATTGAGGTTCGCAAAATCACGGCAGTAATTGAAGTCGCGCCCGCAGCGGTAGCCAATTGGGAGGCTAAGTAACGCCATGATCCTTCTCGCCAACCGGATCACTGTTATTGATGCTCTCGATGCCGGGGCGTGCATCGATGGCGTGAAAGAGTTTGTCGACAAGACGAAACGAATAGCCGGCGACGTGGGCGAGTTGACCGGGACGGCTCGCGAATGGTTTGTCGGCAAAGGCAACGGCGACGGCGACGGCGACGGCGACGGCGACGGCTACGGCTACGGCTACGGCGACGGCTACGGCTACGGCTACGGCTACGGCTACGGCTACGGCGACGGCGACGGCAACGGCGACGACTACGGCTACGACTACGGCGACGACTACGGCTACGACTACGGCTACGGCTACGGCAACGGCGACGGCGACGGCAAAGGCTACGGCGACGGCGACGGCGACGGCGACGGCGACGGCGACGGCGACGGCGACGGCAATTAAACACCACGCCCCACTGGATTACCCCATGCCCGCCACCACCGCCCGCACGACGACCACGCCGCTGACTCGCGTCTTTGCGCCCCGCGCCAAACGCTACGCGTGCCCGCGCTGTGGGGCGCGGTTCGTGTTCGAAGTTCTCGATCAGTGCCGCATCCCGACGCACGATCACCCGACGCACGAAAAGCTTTGCGCCGGCGGCGGGGAACTGCCGGTGTCGCCGTGGAAGGAGACGCTGTCATGAGTGGAAAACCGATACTCGTTGGCGAGAGCAACCCGTACGGCACGGACCAGCAGTTCGCGCTCTACCCGTCTCCCGATGGTTGCTCCGGCCATAGGCTCTGCTGCCTAATCTTGGGGATGCGCCGGCAAGCGTACATGAACGTTTTCGAGCGCGTCAACCTCGTCGACGGCAAGTGGTCTATGAAGCCCGCTCGCGAGCGGGCCGAAAAACTCATCAACGGGCTCTGCGGTTTCAGCGAGGAACAACCGCTCATCCTGCTCGGGAGCAAGGTCGCGTCGGCGTTCAGCGTCACGTTCAGGCCGTTCGAGCAACTCGGCGAAGACATATTGATGCTGCCACATCCGAGCGGCCTCTGCCGCTTGTGGGGCGAGCCGGGTGCGTACGCCAGGGCTCGCGAGGCGGTGCTGCGGCTCGCGCCGGAACTGGCCGACGTCATCGGCAAGACGGAGGGCAAGCCATGCCGCGCGTAATCGAGATCGAAGGCCGCATGACCGAACTCCTCACGCGGGCCGAAGCCGGCGAGTCGATGGGCGTAGCGCCGCGGACGATCTGGCTGTGGGCGACGCGCGGCGTCCACGGCCGCAAGCTCGGTCACGTGATGCTCGGCGGTGTCAAGTGCTACCGCAAGTCGGACCTCGCGGCGTTCATCGCGGTCACGCCGAACACGGAGCCGGTAGAGACGCCGCTCGTCATCGTGTCGCGGACGTCGCCGGAGACGAGGAAGCGACTGCGGGACGCGGGGTACAAGGTTTAACTTATTTCACGCAAGGAGACGATCGATGCTTCATCAGATCAAAAATAGGTGGACCGGAGCGGTTTTGTTTGAACTTGAATGTGGCTCGTTAAAAATCTGTCTTGAGGCTGGCGTGAAGGCTAAGGCCAACCTCAGCTACGCCAACCTCAGCGCCGCCAACCTCCGCGCCGCCAACCTCAGCGCCGCCGACCTCAGCGCCGCCAACCTCAGCGACGCCAACCTCAGCGCCGCCAAGAACATGAAACTCCCAACGGGTGAGACGTGGGCGGATTACTTATCGCAGACCGTGCCGGCGCTGTTGACCGCGGGAGGCCGTCCGTTGAGCGAAGTCGCCACCGCTGAGCATTGGAATTGCCACGACTGGGGCAATTGCCCAATGGCGGCGGCGTTCGGCGTCTCCAGGATCGACGACGTGCCAATCCTCTACCGCCCACGCGCTGAGCAGTTCGTGCGATTGTTCGACGCAAACCAAATCAAGCTTAAAGACATTTTGCCGAAGTCGACGTCGTAACCACACGCCCCACACGGAGGGTGCGCGGCGTTGGACGTCGCGAGGGGCACGGATCACTCAACGAGGAGTTCTCATGGTCGTGAAACATCCAAGCTTGCCGCTTACGTCCGAGAGCGTGGCGGATGCGCCGGCGAAGATCGATGGCTCGCCGTTGCAAACCGCGCCGACGAAGACGAAGGCGCCGCCATCCGAGCTTCTCGTGATGGGGCGGATTGAGCGGCTCGTCGAGCAACTTCCAGAACAAGCCCGCGGACGAGTAATCCGGTGGGTGTTCGAGAAGTGGTGCGATGGCAAGGACGTCGAACTCGCGAAGCGTTTGCACGATGCTGGATTCAAGCGACTGGGAGAGATGCAATGAAAGCGTGGCGTTTACGTGCAGAAAACTTCATGCGGCTCGTCTTCGTCGACACGCCGCTCGGGCGCGGCGTTCAGAAGATCGTCGGCAAAAACGGCCAAGGCAAATCAGCGATCCTCAACGCGCTGCGCTGGGGGTTCGGCGGCGCGAAGAACGCGCCCGACGAGATCGTGCGGCACGGCCAAGAATCGGCGGAAGTGCTGATCGAAACCGACGACTTCATCCTGCGCCGCCGTGCCACAGTGGACGGCGGCAAAGGCGGCGACGTGACGCTTGAATCGAAGGACGGCAAGACCGTCTACAAGCGTCCCCAGGAGATGCTCAACAAATTGTTCGGCGGCGGCGTGGTCGCGTTCGACCCGGTCGGCTTTTCGCGCATGAAGCCGCGAGACCAGGCGGACTTGCTCCGTCAAGTCACGGGCCTCGACACGACGGATATCGACGCGGAGCGCAAGGCGACGTTCGACGAGCGCACGATCATCAATCGCGAAGTTGCGCAGCTCAAGGCGAAGCTGGCTGACATGGACGAGCCGGCGCCCATACCGGAGCCGCCGGCGGAGCAGGACGTCAGCGCGTTCGTGGCGGAGATCGAGGCGGCGGCGAAAACGCAGGCGAAGAACGACAACGCCCGGCGAATGTTAAGGGACATCGAGCGCCAATGCGACGAGAAAAAGGCAGCGATAGAGCGACTGCAAAAAGAACTGGAAGAGTTGTCTGTAAACGCTTCTGCTGGCCGCGTCTTCGTCGCTTCCCTCGTTGATCCCGACGTCACCGCCATCAAGACCCGTCTCGAAGACGCCAAGACGCAGAACGCCCGCATTCGCGGTCAGCGGCAACTCAAGGCCACCGCCGACCGCCGAGCCAACGAATACGCGACGCTCAAGCAATCTCTGGCCGACGCGGAGCGAAAATCGAACCTCCACACCACCCACCTGGGCAACCTCGACACGGCGAAGCGCGAACTGCTCGACAAGACGCCGATGCCGGTGCCGGGGCTTGGGATCGACGGCGACGTGGTGACGCTCGACGGCGTGCCGTTTTCGCAAGCCGCGTCAAGCCAGAAGATCCGCGTCGGGCTGGCGATCGGGGCGGCGCTCAATCCGGGGATCGAGACGCTGCTGGTCGAGGAGGGGAGTTTTCTCGACGAGGATCAACTGCACTTCGTCGAGGAGTGGGCGGAAGAGAATGGGATTCAAATCATCATGGAGATCGTCGGCGACGTGGCCGACGGCATCACGATTGAGGCGGGGCGAGTGAAGGAGATCGCTAAGTGAATCGCGCCGATGGTGTAACACGGGTAGCACAGTCGCTTTTCCAGGCGAACGGAGGCGGTTCAACTCCGACCTCGGCGCTTCAACTTTGGTTCTCGAAGATCGAAAAGCAAACGGCGCGAACGCTCAATCGTCTCTGGCATTCGCGTTATCCAGAAACGAGCCGCAGCGCAGTCCGCGTTTGTTACGGTGCGGATTTCGATGGCTTTTACTACGCCGTCGCGATGTGGACTAACCCGTCGTCGCCGAAACTTCCGCAGTTGGCGTGGCTCATGTTGAGCCGTTGGGCCATCGCGCCAGACGCGCCGAAGAACACGGGCACACGAATGGAGTCATGGATGGTCCGCGACGTGAGGCGACGGTTCCCCGAAGTAACCACACTGGTTAGCTACAGCGACGCCGACACGCACGACGGCGCGATCTACAAAGCGTGCAATTGGATTGAGGGTGAGACGACGACACGAAAGGCCAGCAGCCGGAACTGGCACAACCGCGAACGCGCGCGGCAGCAATTAAACCGAGTGGCCGAACGGGTCACGCGGTGGACCAAAACCATACGAACTTGCGCCGACCCAACAAACCAAGTAGCTGCACGCTAACGCACGCGGCCAAAGGGGCGAAAGAGGAAGGCGCATCAAACAACTAGGGAGCTAAGCGATGGCGATCATCAAGATTCAGGTCAACGCCCCGATCACGGGGATTCCGACATCGGCCGAACGCGTCCAGGGCGAATACGGCCCGCAGGTCAAGCTGCGCGGCAACTTCAACGGCGACGCGCAAGGCACGGTTTACATCAACGAGACGTGCGAGGGGCAAATGCGCACGCTCGGCGTACTGGCTGACGGGCCCAACGGAGGGCTCGTCATCAGTCGGGCCGTGCCGATCACGGTGCTGCGCACGGAGGAGAACGGCAAGAAGCGCACCAACCTGTCGCTTGCTTCGGGCGGCACGCCATCGCCCGTTAACCACGCTCCAACGAACGGCCACGCGGCGCCGGCGCATCCGGCAAACAACGCCGCCGAGCGTCCCGGCGAGACGTTCAAGCGTCTCAAGATCACCATGGCCGCGTGCCTGAAAGCGTCCCGCGAGGCGTGGATTGCGTCGCTCCCGGCCGGCGAGATCCCACCCATCGACGGCATCGCCTCGACCGCGCACACGTTGTTTATCGCCGCCGACCGCCGCAACTGCTTAAGCCCGTTGCCGAAGCCGCCGGCGGAGCCAGCGACCGATTCGCAGAAGCACGAGATCGATTCGGTGAGCGAATGCTTGGCGACGCGGCACGTGTGGACGCGGGAGCGTCTCCAGGCGGAGATCCTCGGCGCGACGCAGGCGACGGAGTTGGCGAAGCTTACGGAGCCGCAAGCGAAGACGGCGATCGACTTCTTGCAGCGCAAGCTTCACGAACTGGACGAGGCGGCAGCGGTCGCGGCGGCGGCGCAGCAGCAGCGTGCGGCGGCGACGGCTTCGCCCGACGAAGAGATTCCGTGGTGAGCGGCGGCAAGTAATCCGGTTGTGACAAGGACTTAAGGAGATCAGTCACGTGGCGAAGTTAGAAATCCATCCGTATGCGGAGATATTCCCAATCCACGGCGGCGAGTCGCTTGACGAACTAGCCAACGACATCAAGGCGAACGGCCAGTTATCGCCAATCGCTCTCTACGCCGACAAGGTCCTCGATGGCCGGCGGCGGCTGGCGGCGTGCGAGAAGGCCGGCGTCGCGCCTAGTTTCCGGCAATACCTGGGACGCGACCCGCTCGGCTTCGTGCTCTCCCAGAACTTACACCGACGCCACTTAGACGAGAGCGAGCGGGCCATGGTGGCGGCGAGAGTGGCAAATCTGAAAGTAGGCAAACCTGCCGATATTGCGCCAAATGGCGCAATATCCCAAGAGCGCGCAGCTGAAATGCTCAATGTGTCCCGGCGAAACGTGCAGCGAGCGACCAAGGTCCAGGCGGACGCGACGCCCGAAGTGATTGCCGCGGTCGATAAAGGCCAAGCCGCTGTGTCTGACGCCGCCGCGATCGCAGACAAGCTGCCGGCGGTGCAGAAGGCCGCCGTCAAGGCGAAGATCAACGGCAAGGCCAAGACGCTCAAGGAGGGGGCGGCGCAAGCCGAAGCGGCTGAGGATAAAGGCGAAGTCGACGACGCCCCATGGGTAGACGATTGGGGCATACCGATCACCGCCTCCGCGGCCGAAGCGTTCAAGGCGCAGGACGCGTTCGACGAGTTGATCGCCTATCTTCGTGCCGGCCAAAAGATGTTCAAGGCGTTGGCGACGTTGCCGGGAGCAATTTACCTGTCGAACTTTTGGCAGGAAGGCCGCGACGGCGGCTTCACGCATCCGGGCCTTCAGGCCGTGATTCACAATCTGCAAGACGCGAAGCCACGGTACACCGTCTGCCCTTACGCCTATTCGCAAGTCAAGGGTTACGTCCACGACAAGAAATGCAACACGTGCCACGGGCTCGGCTGGATGGCGACGATCGGCAAATCGTTCATGCCGCCCGAGGGGCTAATAAACGCCGCGAAAAAGGCCAATGGCGTGGAAGTTTTGGGGTTCTAATGTTCAACCTGCGCTACTACCAAACTGAGGCCCGCGAAGCGGTTTACCGCGAGTGGGACCGCGTGCAATCGACGGCCGTCGTTGCCGCGACCGCGACGGGCAAGACGGAACTGTATTTGTCGATCGCCGCCGACCCGATCCTTGGCCGCGTGCTGGTCATCGCCCACCGCGATTACCTGCTGGCGCAGCCGGAGCGGCGACTGGTTGGCGCCGGCTTCGACAGGTGCGATATCGCGGTCGAGAAGGCGACGCAGCGGAGCGAGGATAAGCTTACGAAAGCCAAGGTAGTCTTCGCCAGCGTGCAATCACTCTCTAAGCCGAAGCGGCTGGCGACGTTCGATCCGTACGCGTTCGACGCCGTGATCGTCGACGAGGGCCACCGCGCCGTCGCCAGGACCTACCGCACGATTCTCGCCCACTTCAAGCAAAACGCCAAGCTCCGCGTCCTCGTGCTGACGGCGACGCCGAAGCGGAAAGACGGGATCGCGCTGGGCACGGTTTGCGACTCGGTCGCGTACAGCTACGGGCCGCAAACGGCGATCGAGGAGGGCTGGATCGTGCCCTTGCGGTTCTTTCGCCGCGAAGTGGCCGGTCTCGATTTCTCGACGGTGAAGCTCAAGGCTGGCGATCTCGACGCCGACCAGGTCGAGCGGCTCATGCTCGAAGAACGTCCGCTCCACGAAGTCTGCGCATCGCTCGCCGAAGACCGCGGGCCTACGGTGATCTTTTGCCCCGGCGTGGCCATCGCCCGCGCCTACTCGACGATCATGAATCAGCGCTACCGGAATGAGCGAGCAACTGTGCTGTGGCAGGACAGCACGGACGAGGAACGAGAAACGGCGGGCAAGAAACTCCAGAACGGCGACCTGGATTACCTCTTCAATTGCGACCTCGTCACCGAAGGCTACGACGTCCCCGAACTCGTCCGCGTCGTGTGGGCCGCGCCGACCGCGTCGCTGGTGCGATTCACGCAAGGAACGGGCCGCGTCTTTCGGACGCATGGCAGTCTGCGGCACGTGCTCAAGGGTGGACGCGATGACGCGGAGGCCCGCAAGCTAGCGATCCAGCAGTCGCCGAAGCCGCTCGGCATGGTCGTCACGTACTACCCGCAGAACTGCCGGCATCAGCTATGCGAGCCGACCGACATTTTGGGCGGCGAAGAGTTACCCGGTGAGCAGCGGAAATACGCCAAGCAAATTCAGGAGCAGACCGCGGCGCAGGACGGCGGCTCCGCGCCCGAAGAGGACGTCGCCACCGCGGCAGCCGTCGTCGAGATACGCAAGCTGATCGAGGAGCGACGCAAGAAGATTAAGGCCGCCGCCGTCATCACCGACCACGAGTACGACGCTTTCGGCGCCACACCGAACCGTTCTGCCGCTAAGGGGACCAGGGACGAGCGCAAGACGGTCAAGGAAGTCTCAAACGATTGGCCGGCGACGAAGCCGGCTCAGGACAACATGGTCCGCTGGTTCAAACGGCAAGGCGTCGACACAGACGTCGCCGAGTCGCTCACCGCGTGGCGGGCGTTCACGTGCAGGCGACTCGTCGAAGACTACGGCCTGCGGATGGAGACGGCGCTATCGATGGGTAAGGGGCAGGCGCTGGCCGTCTTGGCGAAATACGAGGGCAAAGTCCATGCAACCGCTTGACGCTTTCCTCGCGGCAACCGCGGACCGCATCCCGACGGTGCAGGAGATGCTCGACTTGTGCGCGGCGCTCAATATCCGCATTTCGATGCGCGACGGGCAGCCCGTGACGGTGACGAAGCCCGAGACGCGGGCCGAAGCGGAGTTGCTCACGAAACTGTTTCGCCGCGAGCCGTTTCGGTCGCAGGCGATCGCGGCGGCGAAACTGGAGACGAAATAATGTGTGGATTAGTGCTAACGAGGGGCGTGGGCGAGAAGATCATGATCGGCGACAAGATCGTCATCACGGTCACGCGGATCGAGAACCGCAAGGTGCGGATCGGCGTCGAGGCCCCGCGCGACATGGAGATATTCCGCAAAGAACGTGGCATGGAGGTCGAGGATGGCGTTCAGCCTATTCGCAAAACCGGAGGCCGCACGTGATCTTCAACCAGCACAAAGTGCCGCCGCGCTCGAATGCCGCTGGCCGACCGGGCACGTCTCGGTTCACTCTTTTCCCGCCAACGGCTGGCCAACAGGTGCCCGCGAATGGCGGATCGTCGGCGCGGTGGAGTGGCAGCCTATTCCAGCAGCCGAGCGTGCGCGCGACCACGAGCGCCGCATGCGCCGGTTGCGTGCCGAGTGGCCTCTCATCGCTTCGCCAGTGGATCGTATGGCGCTGGGTCCAACGCAAGAGCGGCGATAACAAAGTCTCGGTCAAGCTACCGATCTCGGCGTCGACGCTCCGCGCCGCGTCGTCGACGGACCCGGCGACGTGGTCGACGCTGCGGCTCGCGCAAGCGGCGCTACAGACGCGGGTATTCGCAGGGGTTGGCTTCGTGTTCTCCCAGGGCGGCAATCTCTTCGGCATCGACCTGGATAACTGCATCGCCGTCGACGGCGTGGTCGCGCCGTGGGCCGCGGAGATACTCGCAGCGTTCCCGACGTACGCGGAAATCTCGCCGTCGGGCCGTGGGATCAAGCTATACGGCATCGGTGAGCACCAGGCGAAAGGCGTCTCGGCGTTCATGGGTCCCGCGGCGCCGGGCGAGAAGCGGCCACGGGTCGAGGTCTACGGGTGGGGCCGCTACTTCGCGTTCACGGGCCGGCGGCTGGCATCCGCGCCCGCCGACGTCGCCGACTGCCGCGAACCGCTGGCGGCGCTCGTCAAACGGCTGGCCGTGACGCCGCCGCCGCCGATGCCCGTCAGATCGTCCAGGACGCCCGCGACGCGACGCGCGGCTCTTTATTTGGACCGCGTGCCGCCGACGAAGTGCGGGACGGCGTCGTGTCACAACCGGACGTTCTTCTGCGCGTGCCGGCTCGTGGGGTTCTTTCGGCTTCACCCCGGTGAAGCGATGCCGCTGCTCGCGGACTGGGCGTCGCGGGGGGAGCATCGGTGGTCCTACAGAGAGTTGGAGCACAAACTGAGTGATGCGACACGAAAGGGAGGGTAATCCGGTGCGTTTAACCTGTGGTCGAGAAATCTTACTGGAGGCCTTGCAAGCGGTCGTGGCGGCGATGCCGTCGAACGCCGTGAGGCCAGTCTTGCAAAACTTCAAACTGTCCGCGGCGGGCGACGTGCTCGCCGTGCAGGCGACCGACACCGAAGTCGGCGTGACGCTCAACATCCGCCTTGGCGCCGGCATCGACGAGGAGGGCGCATGTCTCTTGCCGCAGCGTCTCGCGGGCGTGCTCAAGGAGGCGACGGACGACGATGTCACGATCGACGCCGATCTCTCCGGCTGCTCCGTCACCGGCAAGCGGCTGCGGCTCGAACTGCCGGCCAGCGATCCCGCGGCGTACCCGGATTGGGGGCGATACGACGACGGCCCGCATCACGAGATTGACGGCGCCTTGCTCAAGGATCTGATCGACAAGACCAAGTTCGCTGTCTCGAAGACGTTCGATTCACGCTACGCGGCGCAAACCGGTGTTCTCTGGAAGATGGACGACAAGGCGTTCTCTCTGATGGCTAGCGCCGGCGCGTACGCGGCTATTGCCGACGGTACGGCCAACCAAGTCGGAGACCATAAGACCGGCCTTGAATCCGTCGCGTCGCTCAAGTTCACGGTGATGGCTACGGCGCTCGCGGAGGGCCCGTGCAAGGTCGCGTTCCGCTCGAACGTGTGTTGGCTGATCACGGAGCGGGGGTCGGTCTGCGGCACGCTGCTCGCCGGGAAATTCCCCGACGTGCGCCGCATCCTGCCGAAGTCTCCGGGCGCCACGGCAACCGTCAATATCGACGACCTCCACTCGGCAGTGCGGCAGACGATGGCCAGCGCCAAGCAGGACGACGTTGACACGCAGCGGGTGTCGTTCGAATTCGGGGCCGAGACCGCGACGCTGCGGGCGGCCGGCGAGTCGGGCAAGTGCATCGTCACGATCCCGGCGACGCCTACGGGTTCGAAGCCGTTTTCTATACTGCTCAATCCGAAGAACATTGACGGCATCTTGAAGGCGGTCGACGTCGAAGGCGACATCGCGGTCGAATTCGCGGACAATCCCGAACGCGTCATCATTCGCGGCACGAACTCGATCTATCTGGCGGCCGGATTGGCAGGTGGAAAATGAACGAGCAGAAGCAAAGCGAGTTGGAGCGGTGGGTGTGCTGCGAGAAGTGCGGCAAGCCGCTGGTGCGGACGTCGGAGATGTTTTTCACGTGTACGACGACCACTAAGGACGGGCCGTGCCGCGGGCTGATCCACGAAAGACGAGTGCTAACAGCGCAAAAGAGGGTCGCATGATCCGCGTGGCCAAACTCACCGAAGCCGCTTTTCAGCGCCAAGTGATCCAGCTTGCGAAGCTGCGTTGCTGGAGATGCGCGCACTTCCGCCCAGCGCTGACGAAGGACGGCCGCTGGCGCACCGCGGTGCAGGCCGACGGCGCCGGCTTCCCCGACTTGATCCTCCTCCGCGGCGCACGCTGCATCGCCGCCGAGCTCAAGGTCGGCAAGAACAAGCCCACGCCCGAGCAGCACGAGTGGCTCGCGGCGTTTCACTTGGCGGCCGTCGAAAACTACATTTGGCGTCCCGAAAATTGGGATCAGATCATGGAGGTCCTACGATGAACGCAACCGGCCCGCCGCGCATCGAGACCACGATCGTCGTCACGCCCGAAGGCTCAAGCATGACGACGCTCACGCGCGGCTACACGGTCGAGGACTACGACGCGTGCGTCTTGGCGTCGCTGACGCACGCCGTCATGAACGCGGCCCGTGATTCGCCGCTGGGATTCGAGAAGTTCCTGGAGCGACTCTGCGAGCAGGCGACCGTGATCGCGAGCTTGACGCGGCGGGCGACGTGACCGCCAGACTAAGATGGCGGTCACGAATTCCGCGACGTGGGGCTTGCGGAGCGGCGAGCGACTTTGGTAGAGTCGGGGTAGGGAAGAAATGACCTTCCGCCCCAAGGCAAAGGAACGGAAGGTCGAAAACGTGTGGACGAGCACATTCTAGCCGCAACCGCGGCGACTCGTCCACGTCAAATTTCCGGCGGCGGAGTCCGACGTGGAAAAAAGACGCCTTCAAGCCGCCGGCCCAATAATTCGCGACACAAAAATAATGGCCCCTTACCACGGAGATTCGTCCATTGACGAATCGTGGCGGGAGCAAGACTAGCCGCCATCGATGCGGCACGCGGGACGCCGGGGAACCCCACGCTAAAGAAACCCAGGTTAGACGGCAGCCGTTTGCCGCTCGGAAGACCCGACGTCCAGGAGCCGTAAAAGTCGACTCGTCGCCTTGGCCCATAATCGTCTGGCGATATTTCGCAGTCGCTTTCGTCAACTAACGCAAGCGACTTTCGCCAATCGATGAACCCCCAACGCAACAGGCGTTTCGATGCGGACTCCAAAGGCCGAACTCTTCCGACCGTCACGGGACCGGGTTCTCCTGCTGGACTACCTTATCCAGCGTGGCTCTTTCCGCTCCCGTCGACGTACGCGGCGATTGGACCGTCGCAACGCAGGTAACGCCTGCCGAATACGCAACCGTTGCGCGCCCTCCCGTCGCTTTTACGGCCCATATATAATAGGGCGGCGAAGTGGCCGCAACATGCAAGTGGTCCGCTTGTCCAAGCGACAGCGCGGCAAGCGACCGAACAGACAGTGCGTGTAAAGCACAGTCAACCAACGTGACCGCGGCGCTACGTCAGGGTAATCCACGTGGTTGTTATTAGAATTGCTGTTTCACCGTCTGAGGGGCGCACCGCCAACCGCGCAACGTCAGCGCAACCGCGACGGAACAGACAGAAGACGGCGCGCCAAAGGTTAATACAGTAGGGCACGGTGCATGCACGGCGTGGGTGTACGGCATACCACGTAGGCGGTGGGCGTGGGGCTTGCGTACGGGGCACGTGGGCGGGTATCGTGGGGCGTGAGGGGGTAGACCAATGGCTAAGGTGAAGTCGGTGTCGTTCAACTTCGGGGCCAACAAGGCGAAGCCGAAGAAACCACGGCCCAAGCAAGGCGTTCGCGTCCACAAAGGCGTGGCGTACGGTTCATGAACTTCGGCGGCATGATGCGTCCCGTGTCGTTCGGGGCCGGCAGTCGCAAGTCTGCCGACGAACGCGATGGCGTGCCGAAGCCTATGGCGCGAGCAGTATCCAATCGTCACCTTGCGGCGATACGCGAGGCGTCCGAAGTGCTCGCGGTTCTGCCGTCTCAGGGCGAAAGCCTTCACGCGATCATGACCGGGCGTTATGATCTCACCGACCTCTTGGACGCGATGTTCGGGAAGCTTGGCCGCGTCGCCGAGATGCGGATTGCGACGCTGTCGTTCAACCAGAACAACGTCAGGCAAATCGGCGGATGGATCGGCGGCAAGACGCCGCTTGTCGGACGCGTCACTGTGCTTTGCTCGCTCTTCTTTCAGGACCACAATCCCGAAACGTACGAGGCGCTTCGCCAATCGCTTCGCAAGGGCGACCGGCTGGCGGCGACAAGGAACCATTGCAAGGTCGTCACGTTGCGATTCGAGAGCGGCGAACGCATGGCGATGGAGGGGTCGGCGAACCTGCGGACGAACGGAAACCGAGAGCAATTCGCGCTGTACAATGACGCCGTTTTGCACGATTGGCATGCAGCGTGGATCGACGACCAGGTGGGGCATGGCAAATAAGTCAACCAAGGTTGAAATCCTTCGCCGCGTCGAGCAAGTGATGAAGATTATCCTGTTCGGCGGAGAGTTCTCAGACATTCGCCAATACTCGTCAGAAAAGGACGAAAATACAAAGCGTCCGCGATGGGGCGTGTGCGATCGCACACTGCACACGTACCAGCAGCAAGCGTACGAACTGATCGAGCAGCAAGTCGAGAAGCGGCGGGACCGTATCTTCGCCCGCCACGTACAGCAGCGGCGGCAAATGCTGGCGCTCGCGATGGAGGCGGGCGACCTCTCGACTGCGTTGCAAATCGTGAAGGACGAAGCGGCACTTCACGGTATCTATCCGAAGACGAACGTGGCCGTCACGCTCGAATCGGTGACGATGGAAGTCGTTGAGGAGATCGTCGACAAGAGGGGGCCGGACACACCGGGAATTTTCAAGCGGCATGACACGAACGGTTCAACGGCAAATCGGGCTGTCGAAAGCCCAGCAGGCGTTCCGCAATAGCAAGGCGCTCTACCGCGGCTTCGTGGGCGGTCGCGGGGCCGGCAAGACCTGCGTCGGCGCATACGACCTTATCCGCCGGGCAAGACCGAATCGCACATACCTAGTCGGGTCGCCCACCTACACCATCCTGGATGACACAACGCTGCCGACATTCCGCGCGGTTGCGGAAGACCTCGGCGTATTCAAGTGCATCAAGAAAACGCCACGTCCGAACATCGAGATCCGCACCGGCAAGACCACGGTCGCGACCGTGCGATTCCGCTCGATGGAAGATCCCGATACGGCCCGCGGACCCAACCTGAGCGGTGCGTGGCTCGACGAAGCGTCGGGCATGGTTCGCGGAGCCTTCGACATCGTCATCGGCTCCCTACGCGAAGCTGGCGAGCAGGGTTGGCTATCCGCCACGTTTACGCCGCAAGGGCTGTCGCACTGGACGTACGAGATGTTTGGGACCAATCGTCCCAATACGGAAATCTTTCACTCCGCGACACGCGACAACCCGTACAACCACGAGTCGTTCGCCGCCACGCTCGCGCAGACGTACACGGGAGCGTTCGCGGAGCAGGAACTCGAAGGTAAGTTCGTCGACGAAGACGAGTCGTTCGCCGTTCTGCCGGCGACGTGGGTGCGTGCCGCGATGGAGCGGTGGCAGGAGGGCCCGCCGCCCGCGACGCCGCTGTCGTCGCTCGGCGTCGACGTCGCGTACGGTGGCGCTGACCGCACCGTGATCGCGCGGCGCTACCGGCACTGGTTCGCGCCGCTGCTCAAGTACAGCGGCTCACAAACGCCCAGCGGCGCCGCTGCGGCGTACTTCGTGCGGCAGTCGATGGGGCAAGAGCCGACGGCGCTCATCAACGTCGACGGCATCGGCTATGGGGCTGCGTGCTGCGAGGCGCTGACGCAGATGCACCCGCGATTGCAGGTGATGCCCGTCAACTTCGGCGCGGGCTGCGATTGCCGAGATCGTACACAACTGTTTACTTTCTTGAACATCCGCGCATTCGCCTACTGGTCGCTGCGCGAGGCGCTCGACCCGACGTCGGGGATGGCGCTGGCGTTGCCGCCCGATCGCGAACTCGAAGCGGAGTTGACGGCGGCGCGGTGGACGGCGGTCGGCGGAGTGGTTAGGATTGAGCGGAAGGAAGACATCAAGAAGCGCATCGGGCGTTCTCCCGACTGCGCCGACGCCGTGGCGCTGGCGGTGCTGCTGCCTGGATTCGGGGGCGAGCCGCTGGCGCCGATCAGACTCAGCGCGTGACGTTCCTGGAGGGTGATGCCCCAGGAGCGACCGATGACCGCGATCAACGGAACGAAGCCCTCGCCGACGCGCGACGAGATCAAGGCCCGCCGCCGCCGCGTCCGCGAACAGCTTGAACTGCAAAAGATCGAGCAACTCGAATCGATCCTGTGGGACGGCTTCGGCGGCTCCGATCTGTGGTTCGCGATGCGCGAGCGCTACGGCGGCGGCGCGAGCGGCACGGAGTGGGTGCCGATCTCGAACACGTCGGACCGCAAGAAGGGCCAGAACTGGCCGCTGTGGCGCACCGAGGTCGAACTCGGCGAGCTGCGGCAGAAGTCGCGCATCGTGTGCCAGTCCAACGACGCCGCGATCTGCTTACTCGGCAACCTGCAGAATCACATCGTGGGCAAAGGATTCACGTACAAGTGCCAACCGAAGAAGGGGCTCGACCAGTCGCCCGAGGCCGGCGTCCAGGCCGGCGCCGGCGTCGACCAAATCGTGAACGCGACGCAGGCGTTCGTCGACAAGTTCCTTGCGGTCAATCGCTGGACGGCGACGATCAACCCGTCGCTGCTGACGTCGCCCGGCGTGGGCAGTCGCGAGCGCGAGACGGTGCGGCGCACGTACCGCGACGGCGAGACGTTCCTGCGGCTATTCCAGGCCGACGGCGGTATGACGTACGTGCGCTTCGTCGAGCCGGAGCAGGTGACGCAGAACGGCGGCGCGAACCTCCAGGAGAGCGAAGGGTGGAGCTTCGGTATCCAGCACGCCATGGAGCCGTTCGAGGACGAGGAACGTCGCGTCGCGTACCACGTGCAGTACAAGTCGTTCGATTCGGGCGAGGGCGCGCAGGGCGAGATCGTGCCGGCCGCGGAGATGGTTCACGTCAAGCTTCCCGACGAGGACGCTGCGATCAAGCGCGGCACGCCGGCGTTCAGCTTCGACACGCTCGACGCGTTCGTGCGTGGCTCGAAGGGCCAGCGCAATCTGAGCATCGCGGCGAGCATCCAGGCGGCGACGGCGGAAATGTGGAAGCACCAGGTGGGGACGGTGCAGCAGATCACGTCGATCGCGCAGGGGCTGAGTCAGCGGCAATACGACGACCCGATCAGCGGCAAGACGAAGTACGTCGACAAGATCGATCCGGGCTCGATCCGCCGCATTCCCGCCGGCATGGAGCCGGTGCCGATGAACTTCGCCACGGGCTCGAAGCAGGAGTTTATTGCCGTGTGGCAGGGCGATTACCGTGCCGGCTCGCGGGCGTTTCAGGCGCCCGAGTATTTCACCGGCGACGCGAGCAACGCGAACTACTCGTCGACGAAGGAGGCGGGCACGCCGTGGGTGATCGCGTCGGAAGTGATTCAGACGCACTTCGGCGCGGTGTTCGCGTTCGTCGTGTGGAAGGCGATTGCGTACGCGATCCAGTGCGGACTGCTGCCGCCGCAAGCACTGCAAGTCGTCGAGTTGCAAGTGGAGCCGACGGCGGTGCCGCCGACCGATCCCTTGCAAGCGGCGCAGGAGAACCAGATTTACGTGTCCACGAAGATCAAGAGCCGCAAGACGGCGCAGATGGAGCTGGGCCTCGATCCCGACCACGAGGACGCGAACATCGAGGAGGACGAGCAGCGGTTCGGGATGGGCGCGGGCGGCAATCCGCTGGCGGCGATGATGGGCGGCGATGATGGCGGCGGAGCCCCCGGTGGCGCACGGGCCCCGAGTTTTCCGGGTGGAAATCAATTGGCGGAGTCGTTCGACGAGGGCGATCATCCGCGGGCCAGCGACGGGCGGTTCGGTAGCAAGGCGGGCGACCACGCTCACGCGCAGTCGCGAAGCGCGAAGACGTCAGAGCAACACGCCGCCGCTTCGGAGGCGCACGCCGACGCGGCAATGCACCATCGGACAGCGTCCCGCAACACGACGGGCGACGAGCAAAAGCGGCATTTGCAAACGGCGGCGGAGCATGAGCGGTTCTTTCGTTACCACGCTGATCGTGCGGCTAACGTCGACGCTCCGAAGAAAGTGGAGACGTGGGCCAGTTACGTCTCCAAGATCCCCGCGAAGGTGTATTCGGCCGTGAAGGAGAAGGTGCAGTCGCGGCACGCGGCACTCAAGGAGCGATACGGCGACGGTATGGCGATGGCGATCATGGGCGCCGGCATTGCCGGCTTGCCGATTCCCGTGCCGGGCTCGTCGCTGATCACGGCCGCCCCGGTGATTGTCGCGGCCGAACTGGTGCGGGCGTTCAAGGGTGCACTTGCCCAGGACACGAAGTTCGGATCGATCCAGGAGAGCGACGAGCCGCAACTGACGCCCGACGAGATCGAGCAACTCGGCAAGCAGTTCATCGCGGAACTGCTCAAGGATTGCGGCGTCGACGTGACCGAGTCGTTGCTCGAAAGCTTTACCGGCATCGACGCCAACGGGCACAAGTGGGTGAACGGCAAGCAAGTGCCGATTGACGCCACGACGACCGACGACCACGCGGACACGCTCAAGGCGCTGCACGCGGCGTCGATCACGCCGCAGCACGATCCGCAGCACGTGAAAGACGTGGTCGCGAAGATGGCGGCCACGCTGCCGACGTTGCAACTCAAAGAGGTCGCGAAGAAGTTCGGGATCAACAACACCGGGGCTTCGAAGGTGGCGATCGCGGACGCGATCCACCGCAAGATCGTGGATCGGCGGGAGATGTTTCAGCGGACGCAGCGATGAACCGCCTCCTCACGTCCCGCCTGACCGCCCACAGCGAAGCCCGCCAGATCGAGGCGAGCAACCTCGCAGACGCCGCCGCTCTTGCCGTTGACGCCGTCGTTGCCCGCCAGTGGCGGCGCATCCTCAACACGCTCGGTACGCCGATCATCGCCACCGCTCAGCGGCACGCGTTCCGCGAACTCCTCGCCGTGCTGCCGGCCGCGAAGGCGTCAGTAGCCGACTCGCTGCGGAAGATCGCCCGGTGGGGACATACCACGGCCAGGGCGAGTCTCAAGACAACCCTCCCACTGGGCTACCTTCGCGCTGCCGCCATCACGAATACCGCCGAGTCGCTCATGGAGGACACGGGCCCCGGCGAGAAGCCCGGCATCCTCGAACTCATCCTGCGCACGATTGGCGGCGACGACGAGAGCGTCGAATCGCGCATCCGATCGCTATTAAGTCCGTCGCTGAACGTCAACCAGCAAAAGGCCGTATACCTCGATTATTTGTTCCCGCCGCCGTCGCCCGCGGTCGTTGACGAGATCGTGTATGCGCCCGTCAACGGCGCCACGTGGGAGCAGCGGCTCGAAGGCGCAACGCGGACGAGTGCGACGCCGGCGCAGCTTGCGAGCGTCGTGGCTCAGGGTGTGGCCCAGGGCAAGAGCCAGCGTGAGATCGCGAAGGATCTGCTGCCGGTCGTCGACGGCGTGCGGTCGTCGGCGCGGCGGATTGCGCGGACCGAGTCGCTTCGTGTGGCGGGGGCAATCCAGGAGCGGGCGTGGGACGGTCTCGGCGACATGATGATCGGCTTGCAGATTCGGGCGACGCTCGACGATCGGACGCGGCCGGAGCATCGGCTGCGCAACGGCACGATCTATTACCGCGAGCCGAAGGCCGGGCAGGAGAGCATGGACTATATGCCGCACCCGCCGCTCGAAGCCGACGGCACGATGGCGTGGAACTGCCGTTGCTTCACGACGCCCGTCTTGGCTCCGCCCGACTACCTCGACGAGGCCGCGAAGAAGCTATTCGCCGAGACGCCGGCATTCCGCAACGATCCGGCGACGTACGCAGAGTGGTTCGCGAGTGCGGACGAGAAGTCGCGGCGGCTTGCGGTGGGCACGCGGCGCTACGAGGCGGCGCGGGCGGTGACAGGGGAGGCGAAGCCGTCGTACGCAGTATTCGTTGATCCGACGCAGCCGGACGCGATCCTGAGCGTGACGCATATCCAGTCGGAGACGGCGGGGGAGAGGGCGCACCGCGTGGCTGTCGTGGGGCGGCTCGTGGACGAGAGGCGGGAGTTAATCAAGAGGGTGGAAAGGCTTGGACTTGCTTAGCGTTCATCCTCGCAGTCGATCAAATCGCGGCTATCCAGCAACACCCGCTTCGGCTTCCGCTCTTTCTTCGGCGCGGCCCACTTCGCACGCAATCGTGAGCCGTTAATGTCGATCACGTCGTCCGCGTGCCACAGATCTTGCTTCGCCGCCGCACGCCGTCTCCGCAGTTCTACGAGTTCTTCCCACGTGGTCACGGTCGCGGGCTTCGGCGAGCTTCGGCGTGGCTTGTAGAGTTTCGGCTTGATGCACTCAAGGCACTTTTTGTGGAACTCGATCGGAAATTTTGCGGCCAACTTTTTGCGCCGCTTGGAGTCGTGAGCGTGATCGAGGCCGGCGACCTTGACGAAGTTGCTCGCGTGCCACTTTTCCGCATACCGGCTTGACGCGGCGCGTACTTTGTTGGCGATCGAGTGCGCGATTGCGACGTGCTTTTTTAAGCTCGGATTCCGTGCCAAGCCCCACCCTCCGTAGCGCTTGATGAGGGCATTTTACGACCGTGAGTCTTGCAACGCAATTCCGTTTGTGGGTAAGTTCGCGTTATGGGAGCCGTTCGCACGCCGCCG
>Ga0134123_10000111_pt1 | contig 49498 bp, 31 predicted proteins | sample KB303_FD_96460 | JGI IMG/M metagenome (GOLD analysis project Ga0134123, IMG submission 96460) | Terrestrial soil microbial communities without Nitrogen fertilizer from Kellogg Biological Station, Michigan, USA - KB3-0-3 | ecosystem: Environmental > Terrestrial > Soil > Unclassified ...
AGGTCATCCCCACCCACACTTCGCGCAGAAGCTCCTCGAATGTATTGACGAACTCGCCATTCGCCGCATCCGCCTTCACATACGGGAACGGCTTTCCATCGTCCGCGCCATGATTCAGGTCCATGCCGAACATGCGCTGGTAGGCATTGCGGCGCGCCGCACGCGCGTCCGGCCGGATGTGCGTGGACAGGTCGGTGATGAAGAATGGAGCGGAGTCGCGATAGAACAACGCCTCGGTCGTGCGCAGCCAGTGCACGCTCTCGGCGGTCGGTGTTCCGAGCTTCTCGCCGTGAAGCAATTCATGCAGAAGGCGCCGGAAGATCTCATAGACGCGGGTGTTTTCGATCATGTACGCGTAGATGAGGTGGTCCCAGCCAATGGGCGGCAGCTCGCGAGGAAGGCCGAAATCGGTGATGGGCGACTGCCCGACGGAAAGTCCGGCCAGCGCGCTGCGATTGTCCGGATGCCCCAGCGGCACACTGCCCGTCGCGGAGGTCAAACGGCTGTTCCAGGCCAGTTCGAGAAGAGCTGCGAGCTCGGCAGGATGGCGGCTGAGCAGAAAATCCGCCTTCTGCTCAGCTGACCCGGTGGTAATCAGATCTGCGAGTTTTCTGAACATGTCAGTTCTCCAAACGCGCCGGCGCAGCGGGCTCGAATACCGTCTTCAACCTTGCCGAGATCGCCCGAAACTCACTGACGGCGATGCTTCCCCTCCCCTCCAGCGAAGGCGGGGAAACGGAAAGCGTGAGTGGCCGCGTGGCAATCTTCTGCAATGCTTCCAGGATTGCTTGCGAAATGTCCCGGTCGCCGGCGCCGGGATCTCTGGTGGTGTTAGCCATTGCGAATCTCCTTCAGGCCGCCTGCAGCGACCCTCCCAAACGAAGCATCGAGTCTTCCTGCAACTTCAAAACGTCGCCTGCGGTCGTGGGCATGGCCGCGATCTGCCAACCCGTCAATGCCATCAGGCGAAGGCACTCCGCCCAAACCCAGTGCATCGATGTATACAAAGACGTACCGAGGCGGGCCTCCATCGTCTGCAGCTCGGCGGGACTCACGCGCTCCGGCTGGATCAGTGCGCGGAGCGGGCGGCCGCGGAACGCTTTCTGTGGAGTGTCGAGCGTCAGACGCACAATGCGCGGCAACAGCGGAACCGAGTGTTCCAATAGACGTTGCGTTTGCGAGCTCGCGGCGGCTACGGGATACGCCCCGGTCCAAGAATCGGCCAGGGAATCCCAGGGGCCGGCGCCATAAAAGTACCGGCACATTTCGACTCCCAGCAGGACGCGGATATAGCCGATCGGATGTGGATCGCCGCGCGTGTGCTGCAGAACGGCGCTCCCCTCGCCGGCGAGCACGTCGTGCAATGCCGCGACGCTGGCGTAGCCGGTGTGGACGAACGCAAATGCATCGGCCGCGATCTCGGACACCCAGGATGTCCACGTTTCCGCCACACCGTCCGGCGCGTCGCTCAGGCCGGCGTCGAAGGTTTCAGCCAGCTCGCGATTCCAGCCGGTGATGTGCGCGACCTGATGGCCGGCCTCATGGATCAGCGACGTGGGACGCAGCAGATTGTGGCGCACGATCTTGATGGCCGCCGCGGGGTTTTCCGCGCCGCCGTCCCAGAGTCGCAGGCCCGCCTTCAGAATCGACGCGCCGAGGCCCTTGTCGACGTAGGTGAGGACAATGGGCGTCGTATATCCCAGCTGATCCAGCAGGAGGCTCATGCTCCGATGTGCGAGGATGTCGCACGCGCGGAGCAGGCCCGCCATATGCGGGCTGGTGCGCGTATTGATCGCGTCGGCGTAGAAGTCGAGCGTCGTCTCCGCGCGCGTGAATTTGCGCCGGAACGCAACCACGCGCTGCTGCAGCTCGCGTAATGCCGTCGCGCTCTCCGCGGCGCGCAGCGTCACGGTCAATATGTCCGCTTCGGCGCGGAGGCGCGCGATCACGCCCTCGAGATGTTTGTGGAGCGACACGCCGAGGTAGCGTTCCAGACGGTTCCAGGCCTCGGGCGATGCGAGATCGTCCGGATCGAGACGGGCGGCCGCCGTGACCCAGTGGCTCACCTGACGCGCAAGCTGCGCGCGGACCGCATGGAACTGCCCGGTCATCTCCTGAACCCCGGATTCACGTCCACACGAACGTCGGGCTTGTTTCCACCGCGCAACGCGTCCATCAGTCCGGCGGTCTGTCCATTGGGAAGCAGCGCCTTGCCGACCTGTTGCAGCCCGGCGGGACGCGCGATCGTGAATTTCAACGTGACCCCGTCAGCCGGATCTTCGGCCGCTGTAATGAATCGCTGCGCCTGTCCCTTCACCAGCTCCGCAAATGCGCCGATGACACTCTCCTGCAGCTTCGCGGTCAGCGCGACGGCGGCTTCCGGCGGCAGCCGTTTGAGCGCGGCACCTCGCGACTCGCCCGCCGGCAGTCCCGGCTGAATCAGGCGGATGCGAGTGAGGCGTTCGCCCCGCAGGATGGGCGGGAGGCGCCGCCCGACATACCTGTGAAACCACGCGGCCCCGGAACCGGGATGCGATTGCCGCCGCAGTTGCACGGCCAGGCGTTGTGCCTTCACTTCGCTCAGGAAAACCCGAACGCGGACTTCGTCTTTGGGACAGTCGAGCGTGACGCGAATGCCACCGGTCCGGCGCAGCTGCGCTTTTCCGCCGGTCCCCGGCGCCGCGAGGGGCCGCTTCCCCGGAATCGACAGGTGATACAGACGCTGTCCCACTCCGACATTGCGCGGGCCCGTGCCAGGAGGCTCATTGCGCCCGAGCTTCGGTTCTCCCAGCAGCAGACCCGCTGCTTTGGGTGTGAGCGGATGCAGCTGCGCCGCGCTCGTCGCCTTCGCAGCCGCCGGCGTCTCCGATTCCTCGCGAGCGATATCCGGCAGCGTCGTCCCGGGCAGCGTTTCGTACAGCGAAACCTCGGCCTCGACTTCGGCGCCTTCCTCGACGCCCAGCTGATCCTGGAGGTAGTCCGACAACGGACCTTCGAACGACTCGATCTCGTCCGCCATATGAGGGCTGATCCGGACTTTGAACGTGCGCCCGCATTTCTTGTAGCGCTTGCGCCGGCGCAACGGGAGCATCACCCAGCACGTTCCCGATTTCGATTCCAGCAGGTCCGGCCGCTCGCGATAGACGGCCTCGGACAGGACCGGCGGAAGATTCGCCGCGGCGGCCTGTTCGAACGCCTCCAGCGCGAATCCCTCCAGCAGTTCGTGATTGTCGAGAACGTAATCCGGCAGCGCCGACACGCGCCGCACGGTTTCTTCCACGGTGGCGGCGACCGACGATGCGGCGGCGCGCGCCTCGTCCTGCGACGACGCCTCGAGCGTCATCAGTCGGAGACCCGCGTCGACGATGGCGCGCGAAAGAGCAGGCGCGGATTCCGGCCCGATCAGCTTCGCGATCAGTTTTGCCAGCAGATTCGCGAGGAAGCTCACGACCTTCGCGCGGCCGATGAGTTTGATGCCCATGCGCAGCGCGGGAAGCACGGCGGGGAGAAAGTTCTGAATGAGCGGAGCCGGGTCTTCTCCTTCCCTGATCTGCTGCAGCTCCTGGATGAAGCGCTCGCGCGCCTGATCGAGCTCCGCGTAGACCGGGACCGCCTGCCCCCGCTCGTCGCTGCGCGCACGCGCGACCTCGAGCTCCATCTCCACCTCATCCGAGGCCAGAAAGAGATTCGCGAGCTGCTGATCGAATTCCTGCTGGACCTCCGTGACGCTCGCTCCCGCGGCTGCCTGGGCGTCGGATCCGGAATCCGCGGGCGCCGTCGCCGTATCAGCCGCTCCATCGCCCGCGCTCTTCGGCTGCCGTTTGAAGATGCGGTCCGCGAGTTGCTCAGCCGCAGGACGCACCGCCTCGGGCAGCTTGTCGATCGCCATCTGCAGCACTTTGTTCAGCAGAGGCTTGATCAATCCCCTGAGCTTGTTCAGGATCGGGCCCAGCCCGAGCTTCAGCGCGAACTTCCCCGCCTTCTTCGCGAGTCCGACGAGTTTCTTCTTCCATTTGCCGAAGAAATTCTCGAACTCCGGATCGAGCGGCGTCGCCGGGGAGTAGCGTTCGGCGAATGAATCGAGCTCGGCTTCGCTGAGGCTGCTGACCTCGCGCGCGCCGAATTCACGTTCGAATGCGGTGACGCTGTTTTCGGTCTCGCGGATCAGTTGATTGAAGTGCTGATGGAGCAGGCGCTCACCCTCGACGCTCTGCGCGCCGGAGACCATGTGCTCCTCGTGCACTCCGCGCGCCTCGGTCATCAGTTCGAACAGTGCTTCGTCGAACTCCTGGTCGTACAGCTCCTGCACGAGCGTCGAATAGGCCTCCTGCTCCGGATCGAGGAATTCCGTCTGCCCGTCCAGCTCATAGACGGAGACGAACGGAGAGCCGCGAACCACCGGCGCTTCGGAGTCGAATGCCTCCGATTCCCGCACGAAGCTGCGCATCTCGAGGAATGGAGTCGCTGCGTTTCCTTCAGCCATGAAGTCCCTTTCCCTCAGATCTCCGGGATCGTTCCGTAGGTTTGTTCGTAGCCCTCCAGGGAGTCGAGGAGGAGACGGGCGAGCGCTTTCGCGTACGCCGGGCCCGTAATGAGCCGGGTGTGATGCAGCTCGGCCGCGACTCCCTCGTACGCCTGGCCGAAATCGAGGATGAACTCGAACGAGTTGAATCCGACCTTGAAGTAATTGCTGTATCGACCTTCCGGTTCATTGGAGATCACGTGAGGTGTTCCCACTGCAAGGCTTCGCACCACAATCGCGGATTTCGAGAAAAGAGCGGCAACGCACACAGACTCAGCACATTGCGGCGAAATGCGGCGGACACCCGTGCCGGTGTCGTGTCACAGGCAATGTGACAGGCCGCTCTCGCACGCGGGTGTCACATCGAGTGTCACAGCCAGGCGCACGGAGTTACGCTTCGCGGATCTGGTACTTGGCGAGCTTGCGGTAGAGCGTCATGCGCGACCAGTGCAGGCTCGCGGCCGCCTTGCTCTTGTTCCAGTTCGTCGCGGCGAGGGCGGAGATGATCCGCTCCTGTTCGCCGGGCGAGACCGTCCGCTCGCCCAGCCGGCGGCGAAGCCACTCCGGGAGATCGCGCCAGACGATCCGCGCTCCGGGCCGTGAGCCGAAGACGCTCTCGATCACGTTCCGCAGCTCGCGCACGTTCCCCGGCCAGTCGTAGGCCATGAGGCGGTCGAGCGTATCGGGCTCGAAGTCGCAGACGTCGGTGCGGAATGTACGGTTGAACTCCCGGACATAGTGCTCGATCAGCGGCGGAATATCGCTCTGCCGCTCGCGCAGAGGCGCAAGGTGCACGCGGGCCACGTTGATCCGGAAATAGAGGTCCTTGCGGAAGGAGTCGTTCATGGCGAGGTCGTCGAGATCGCGGTTGGTCGCGGCGATGACCCGCACGTCGAGACGGACCGGGCGCCGTCCGCCGAGACGATGGACCTCGCGCGATTCGATGGCGCGGAGGATCTTCGCCTGGGCGTAGGCGCTCATGTCGCCAATCTCGTCGAAGAAGATCGTGCCACCCGCCGCCTGCTCGAGCTTCCCGGGCGTCGAAGTCAGAGCGCCGGTGAACGCGCCGCGCTCATAGCCGAACAACTCGCTCTCCAGCAGCGTGTCGGGGATGGCCGCGCAATTGATGCAGACCATCGGACGCGACGCCCGCGCGCTGTTGCGGTGGATCAGCTCCGCGACGAGCTCCTTGCCGGTGCCGGTCTCGCCGGTGATGAGAACGTTGCTGTCGGTGTGCGCCGCGTTGCGGATCGACTCACGCACGCCGCGCGCGGAGAGGCTCGTTCCGATCAGGCGTCCGCCGCCCGTCAGCGGCTCGGCGTCATCTGAGAACGCATCGGATTGTTCCGGGAGGCGTCCGATGGCGGCGACGATTTCGTCCCGCGAGGCGGTCTCGATGAGGAGATCGCTCGCTCCGGCACGAAACGCATCGACGGCGAACGTCTCCGAGGAGCTTTCGGTGACCAGCACGATCGGACAGCGCGCGTCGCGGATACGGATGGCCTGCGTCAACGCGATGCCGGTACGGTTGAAGCCGCGCGGTGCACCGATCACCACCAGATCGGCCGCACGCCGCTCGACGGTCTCGAGCAGGTCGCCGTCCGCCTTTGCCTCGGTGGTCTCCCAACCAAACTGCCGCAACACAGCGCTCACCGAGTCGAGGCGTCCACCGCCGGTGAACATCAGAGCGCGTCGAGGCATGAACTCCCGTTTCGCAAAACGAGTACGCAGAGTAGTGACGCCAGCGGACCGATCGTTACACCGACATCCGCGCAACTCCCCGCACCCGCGTCCGTATAACCGCGATACACTCGTGTTTGAGTTTTCACACGGAGGTCACGACACCCATGGGCTTTCTCGACAACCTGAAAAACCAGATCGGCTCGCAGTTCATCGAGATCATCGAGTGGCTCGACGACTCGAGCGACACGCTGGTCTACCGCTTCCCGATCTACAACCAGGAAATCAAGATGGGCGCGCAGCTCACCGTGCGCGAGAACCAGGTCGCGCTCTTCATCAACGAAGGCGAAGTCGCGGATCTGTTCAAGCCCGGCCGCTACGAGCTGTCGACGCAGAACCTGCCGGTCCTGACCACGCTGCGCGGCTGGAAGTACGGCTTCCAGTCCCCGTTCAAGGCCGAGGTCTACTTCTTCAACACCCGGCTCTTCACCGACCTCAAGTGGGGCACGTCGAATCCGGTGATGATGCGCGACGCGGAGTTCGGCATGATCCGCATCCGCGCCTTCGGCACGTACGCGCTGAAGATCGCCGACGCGAAGGAGTTCTTCAAGACCGTGGTCGGCACGCAGGGCCTCACCACGACCGACGACATCCTCGGCCAGCTGCGCTCCACGATCATCAGCCAGTTCTCCGACATCGTCGCGGAGTCGAAGATCGCCGCGCTCGATCTCGCCTCGAGCTACCGCGAGCTCTCGGCGCTCGCGCAGAAGGAGCTCGGCCCCGCGTTCGCGAGCTTCGGCCTCGAGCTCTCGCGCTTCAACATCGACAACATCTCGCTGCCCGAGGAAGTCGAGGCGGCGATCGACCAGCGCACGAAGCTCGGCGTCTTCGGCGACCGCCTCGGCCAGTACGCGCAGATGCAGACCGCCGAGTCGATCAAAGTCGCGGCCGCGAATCCCGGCGGACTCGCCGGCGCGGGCGCCGGCATCGGCGCCGGCATGGCGATCGGTCAGGCGATGGCCGGAGGCATGAACGCCAGCGCCGCACCGCCGCCTCCCGGCTCCACCGCCCCGCCTCCGCCTCCGGGCGGCGCCGCGAGCGCGCCGCGCTGGTCGCTCGCCATCGACGGCAAGACCTACGGTCCGTACACGGATGATGCGCTCAGGGGCATGATCCAGAGCGGACAGGTCGCGGCGTCGACGCAGGCGTGGCGTCCGGGCGCGTCGGGCTGGGCATCGGTCGACTCGTACGCGGAGCTCGGCGGCGGCAGTGCGACACCGCCTCCTCCGCCACCGCCTCCGCCCGCGAAATGACGGCAGAACCCGTCACCGCCAAAGCGCGCAAGTTTCCCTGCGAAGGATGCGGCGCCGACCTGCGCTGGGAGCCCGGCGTCACGGCGCTGAAGTGCCCGTACTGCGGCTTCGTGAAGGAAGTCGAGCGCAGCGCGGAACAGATTCGCGAGCGCGCCGTCGACGTCGCACTCCGCGCGCCGCGCGACCTCGGATGGGGCGCGGAGCGGAAGGTCATCGTCTGCAAGCGCTGCGGCGCGCACACGACGCTCGACCCGCACGTCTCCGCGAGCGCGTGCGCGTTCTGCGGCACCACCGCCGTCGTCGAGGCGCCGGCCAATGCGACGGTCGTACGCCCCGAGGGACTGCTGCCCTTCCGGATCACCCGCGACTCCGCGCTCCAGTCCTTCCGCAAATGGATGAGCGGACTCTGGCTGAGACCGAACGACCTGAAATCGTCCTCGCGCATCAACGCGCTGCAGGGCGCCTACATCCCCTTCTGGACCTTCGACGCCGCGACGAACTCCACCTGGACCGCGGAAGCCGGCTACTACTATTACGTCGAAGTCGGCAGCGGCAAGGACCGCCGCAGTGAACGGCGCGTGCGCTGGGAACCGGCCGCGGGAACGCTGGAGCTGTTCTTCGACGACGTCCCGGTGCCCGCCTCGCGCGGCCTCGACCCCTCGCTCTGCCGCGGCATCGAGCCCTACCCCACCGCCGAGCTCACGCAATACGATCCGTCGTACCTCTCGGGTTTCCTCGCCGAGGAAAACGCGATCGATCTGCCGGAAGCGCTGGAGAACGCGAAAGAGCGCATGCGCGACGACATCCGCAACGCCTGCGCGCACCAGGTCCCCGGCGACACGCAACGCAACCTGCAGGTGCAGTCGATCTTCTCCGCGCTCGCCTACAAGAACGCCCTCCTCCCCGTCTGGGTCGCCGCCTACGACTACAAGGGCAAGCCGTATCGCTTCCTCGTGAACGGCGTGACCGGCAAATGCCACGGCACCGCTCCCTGGTCGTGGATCAAGATCACGCTGCTGGTGATGGCGATCCTCACGTTCGTGCTGATCGTGCTGTTCATCGCCGGCCAGGGTTCGTAGGGCGTCAGCCATCCATGTCTGGCGCTCAGACGTTCGTGACTCGCGGCGAGCCTCGCATGGCTTTGCGCGCAGCCATCAACCTCTGGCGCTCAGGCATTCGTGACTCGCGGTGAGTCTCGATTGTCTGACGCTCAGGCATTCGTGACTCGAGTCGAGTCTCGGGATGGTTGCCGCGAAGCCATGAATGTCTGACGCTCAGACATTCGTGACTCGCGGCGAGCCTCGCATGGCTTGCCCGGCACCCATCAACGTCTGGCGCTCAGACAATCACGGCTCGAATCGAGCCTCGCATGGCTGTCCGCGAAGCCATGATTGTCTGGCGCTCAGACGTTCGCGGCTCGCGGTGAGCCTCGATTGTCTGACGCTCAGACATTCGTGACTCGAATCGAGCCCCGGGATGGTTGCCGCGAAGCCATGAATGTCTGACGCTCAGACATTCGTGACTCGCGGCGAGTCTCGCATGGCTGCCCGCGCATCCTTCGGGCTCTGTAATCCATCTAAGTACATCGAGGAGGTACGTGTGAAGGAAGACACGCTCGCAGTCGTCCCGCTGGAAAACAGTGCGCCGGCCGTTCGGGCCCCTGAGGAGCTCGCGGCGGAGGTGACGAGGATCCTGGAGGTGATCGCGGAACACCTGCAGCTCGAGACACCCCACCCGTCGACCGCTCGGTGTGTCCGCGGCGCGCGCACCGTCTCGCGGGAGTTCGTGGTGTCGATGATCGCCGCCGCGGAACGCCACCCCGACCATCCGATCCTCGAGCGGTTCGACAGCGCTCGGGCGCGGAAGGTGCTGGAGTCGACCGACGCTTACCGGATCATGGCCGAGTACACCGCGATGTTTCTGGCCCGCCTGAAGTACACGACCGAAGTCAACTGGGCGGAGGTCGTCGCCAACGCCATGGAAACGTACGCCCTGGCCGGCATCCGGGCGAAGCATTCGAAGAACGCCGTGCTGGCCGCCGAGGTGGCGAACATGCGCCAGCACCTGCGCAAGGGCGGGCGGAAGAGCGGGCGAAAGAAGAAGGAGACGAAGGGCGAACAGGAGGAGTGAGGGCGGTTGCACGCCGTTTTTGCGGCGGTCAGACCTCCGGCCTGTCACGCTGGAGGTCGCGGGTTCGAGCCCCGAGTTAGATGTCGACCGACCCTTCGCGACCGCGGTTACTGACGCGGCTCCGCGGCCGACGCCTGAGGAGTCCGACCCAATCGATCCCGCAATCGTGTCGGGTCGAACTCGTCAGCAACATTTCCAGCGTGATGATTTACCGTCGTCACTTCGATGTCGCTGCGATGGTGTGCGCGCGCGCTGTCCATCGAATAGCGGCGGAACGTCCAGACGCTGTCGATCAGAACCGGGTCGGTCGTGGAGAAGGTCTTAATGAGCATGCCCGCCGCGTCGAAATATTCGGCGCGCACTACCATCGCGATGTCGTCACGAACCCAACCGACGGCGTGGTCGAAACCCATTTCAAGCCGCAACCGCTCCGTGCGCGGCCTCATGACAACGCGCGTGCAGAGGTGACTGTTCAGGCGCGCCGTGCCGGCCAGCGTGAACACGTAGTCCTCGAGAGGAAAGCGGACACGCAAATCTTCACAGGAGAAATCGCTGGCCATGGCGGAGAGACCGCGGGTCACCACCTCGGTGAGATGATCACCGGCGGGAAAGTACATCCAGAGTCTTCCTTTCGGCGGTTCCTCGATGACTAGCAGGTCAATGCCGGCCAGATGCCGTGGCGCGGTCACAGTGAAGAGGGTCCGATATCCCGATGGCGTCAGGACTCGCCGCATTTCGATCATCCGTTCGTGCGTTCCGCCACGGGCGTCATGGAGGGAAAGTCTCATGAGCATGTATGTGTCCCTGCCAGCGTTCCTCGCATTCACGCGTCGCATCACGTCGCCGGCGGATCGTTGGAGAGCGCCGACTGAGAGCATCGCCAGAATGGCAGCAGCGATCGGACGGCCGGCAGTCACCGGATCCTCCGGCGCGCAAACACTGCAAACGCCCGGACCCGATTGTTTCCAACGGCGGCAACCAAGGCAGGAAGCAGGATGATCGTCGCCAGGCAGCACGCGCTCAGATTGAGCAACATGACGAGGCCCAACCGGCGGATCGGCGGCACGGCGGAGAGGAGAAGAATGGCAAACCCGCCGCCTACGATCACCGCGTTGAGAACGATGGCCCGACCGCTGCGGAGCGACAGTTCACGGAACGACGTTTCCCAATCCAATCCGGCTTTCGTAAAGAGCCGGAGACAAGCCATCCAGTGCAGAGCGAGATCGACGCCGACACCGATGGCGATAGCGGAGAACGTAGATGTCGCGACGCCCAGCGGCATACCGCTCCAGCCCATGACGCCGAAGTTCCACAGGATTGCGACCGCGACGGGCACGATGGCGAGCAGGGAATCGCCGATGGAGCCCGTCATCAGAAGCGTGAGGAGACTGACGATCAGCAACGAGGCCAGAATGCTCGCCCTCTGGCCGTCTGTGATAGCACCAACGAGCAGGCGCCCCAGGTGCGCATCGCCGGATATCCCGACGAGGAAATCCGCATCTTTGCCGGCGGCTGATCGAATCACCCTCTCCACGACCTCTGTACGCTGAGAGTCGGCGCGATTCAGAAACAACCACAGGTTTGCTTCAGCACGGTCATGCCGAACATAGGGCGCGAGTCCGTCGCTTCCTGCCGCGGACTGATACATGAGCTCCCATTGCTCGGCCTCGGCCGCCCCAGCGGGAAGCCGATCCTCATCGGCGAGGGCTCGGGAGACGGCGCGGAGGTGATCCACCACCGAGAGCGCCCCCCCGACTTCCGGCCGTGCTTCCAGTTCGCGCTGCAAGCCAGCCACTCGAGCCAGGAACGCTTCGTCGTAGACGCCGTTCCTTGCCCGCAGAATCACATTCACGAGGTTGCTGCCGAAGAAGTGTGCATTGAACCAGGCGTCGGCGCGAGCGACGTCGCTCGCAGCGTCGAAGTTGTCGACCCATCGGTCCTGCACGCGCAGACGTCTCGCGCCCAGCGCGAGCAATACCGTGACCACGGCGAAGGCACTGATCATCAGCAACGGTTCTGCCGCCGCGCGAAGCGTCAACCGCTCGATGACGCGAGCGAAGCCGGCGTCGTATGGTCTGGCGCGCTTCGGAGAACCGAACGTGCTGGCCGCCAGTAGCGAAGGAGCAACGAACAACGAGATGATGAGCGCACAGCCCACGCCGAATGCCGTGAAGCATCCGAACTCGACGAGCGGCGGAATCGGTGTGAATGCGAACGAGAGGAATCCCGCGATCGTCGTGAGGCAGGTGTAGATCACCGGGCGGAGGATCTCGTCGAGCATCTCGTCCACCGCCTGCCGCCGGGGCCGTTCGCTGCACTTCACCCACAGCCGATGACCGATATGGATCGTGTCGGCGACGCAATACGTCGCCAGAATCACAGGCATCACCACCGTAACGAGAGAAATGGTGTGTCCCAGCAGGGCCATCAGCCCCAGCGTCCAGGCGATCGCAGCAACACCCTCGGCCACTCCGATGAAGACCATCGCGCCGCTGCGGAACGGGATCCAGAGAAGGAGTGCGATCCCCAGAATCGAGATTGGAATGAAGAGCGCGAGATCACGGAGGATCCGCGCACCCAGCTCTCCTTCGGCACTGACCGGCCCGGCGACGTGAATCGTCAGGCGGGAACGAGTAAGGGTATGCTCTTCGGCGGCCGCGAGCCTTCGTACGGTTTCGAGGATTCTGCCGCGGTCGACGCCCGGCTTCACCGAAGCATAAATCGCCGCGGCCGCACCGCCGGGCGCGACCAGGGTGCCGCCGATCAGAGGATCACCGGCGAGGCTGCGAAGAGCAGCGGCTTCGCGCGCGGACAACGACCCCGGCTGCAGCGGCGGCGCAACGGCAAGAGCGCCATCGACCTTGCGCGGGACGACGATCGTCGAGAGGCTGCGAATGGACCGTCTGTCGATCCCCTCCATCTGCTCGAGCGCACCGCTCAGGCGGACGATCGAGGCCAGGACATCCGGCGTGAAGATGCCTTGCGGCCCTGGTGCATCGAGACCGAGAACGAGGAAATCCGACGTGCCGTACTCCGCATCGATCTGGTTCTGAAAGACGATGGCTGGATCATCCTGGGCGAACAGAGCGCGACCATCCACAGCAAGGCGAAGGCGAGGCAGAAGCAGGAGCGCGGCGAGCGTCACGACTGCGAATGTCGCGAGGGTAGCCCGCGGATGCTCGATCGTCACGTGAATGGCACGCCGAAGAACGGCGTTACGCTCGAACTGCAGCCATCGCGGAACTCTCTCGCGTTCGCTCTTCATCGCCGGGCCCGCGCCCCGGCAGACGGCCGAACAGCCGGGCGGCGGTCGACCGTCACTTTCAGAACACGGTTGTTGTCCGTGTCGGCAACATAGATCGTGCCGTGGCGATCGATCGCCACGCCACGTGGCCGGCCGAGACCATCGATGACGACCTCGGTTTTCTCACCGGTCCAGCGAACGAGCCGATTGTTTTCCGTATCGCAGATCAGGAGCGAACCGTCGATGGACAGCGCCAGGTCGGTTGGACCGGCCAGACCCGAAATATCGAGCCTGCTTCCTTCATCTTTTCCCTGCCTGACGATCACGCTGTTCATGGCGTCACTGAGGAGAATCTCGTCGGGCGTGAGCGCTGCCATTCCGAAGAACATCAGCGATGCGCCGGGCTCGGCGATCCGCCGGCCGATCGCCACCCGTTCGATGATGCCGCGCCGCAAGTCGACGCGACGCACCGACGGCGCGACGGCGCTTGCCAGTAGCAGCCGGCCCGCGGGGTCGAACGTCACCACGTGTGGAGCCAGCAGCTTCGCGCGCAACGCACTTCCGCCGTCCCCGTCATCACCTCCCGATCCGTCACCCGCGACCGTGGCAATCTTCAACGTCGACAGGTCGACCTCACGGATCCGGTTGCCGTAGTAGTCGGCGATGTACAGGTGTTTCCCGGCCGCATCCAGGGCCAGTCCGGCCGGATAGTTGAGCGCCGCTTCGTTCGCGCGCATCCCGTCGCCGTTGTAATCGGCGACGCCGATCCCGGCGAGCGTGGTGATCTTGCCGCTGCGGGCATCGATCCGGCGAATACGGTGGCGCAGCGGCTCCGATACATAGAGGTTTCCGCCGCGATCGACTGCGATACGGCCCGGATGCACGGGGGCGGCAACTGCCGGTCCGCCATCGCCGAGGTCTCCACCACCGGCGATGACCTCGGCCTTTCGACCGTTGAATCGGAGAATCCGGTCGTGCCGGATGTCGCTGACCCAGACATGGCCCTCGCCGTCAACGGCCAGACTCGACGGAATCCAGCTTCCCGCATCCGTTGGCGGAAGCGACGACTGATGAGCGATCGTGACCTGCGACGTCGCCGGATCGTAGCGGCAGATTCGCTCGTGATCGATGTCCGAGAAATAGACTTGTCCGCGCTTGTCGATCGCGACGCCGTCGAGAAAGCCGACGCGATCGGCAAGAGGCATTTCCGGCGAGTCCTCTCTGGCCCGGCGCGCTGCCACCGTCGTAACCCGGCCGTCCGCCTTGTTCCATCGGACGAGGCGCCCGGCAAAGTACAAGGCCACATAGAGATTTCCCTGTTCATCCTCGGCGACGCCGCGAATGCCTCCCTCGAATGGCCGGCGATCAGAAAAACAGCCTGACCACGTCGTGCCGTCGTAGCGCCACACCTGCGCGCGAAGGGGGTCTGACACGAGCAGACCGGAACGGGCCAGGCTCATCGCCACCGGTTTTCCGAATCCCCCATCGGGTGCACCGAGGTCCGTGAGCTTCGTCGTCAGCAGATCGATTTTCAGGATCCGTCGCTGGCCGAGATTCTCGGCGACATACAGCACGCGGTTGGGCGCATCGAGGGCGATCCCCGCCGGCACGGAAAGCGGCTCCCCCAACGCGGTTCCGGGAATCGTCCGGATCCCGAACCGCTCGCTCCCGGCGACCGTGCTGATCGTCCGGGAGACCGAATCGACGCGGCGAATGCGATTGTGGCCGGCATCGCAGAAATAGACGTTCCCCTGGGCATCGACCGTCAGACTCGACACGCCTGCCAGTACCGCTTCGGTGGCCAGACCGCCGTCGCCGACATCCTGTGTTCCGGCAACGACCGTCACATGGACAGCGACGGGCACATCGGCGGTCGATGCCTTGCGCACCTCGCCTGAGCCGAGGGTCGCAGCGAGGAGCAGGCTGGCCGGGACTCCAACTCTCATCGCATCACCTCGGGCGCACCGGCTCGTTGTGGAGCCGCTTCGGTACCGTTCAGGGAACGAAGAAACTCCACCAGTTCGTGCCGTTCACCGTCACTGAGGACGATCGGCCTGAGTCTCGAGTCGAGGTACGGGTTGGGAATGCCGCCGCGGGCATAGTGCGCAATCACTTCCTCGAGCGTGGCGAAGCGGCCGTCGTGCATGTATGGCGCGGTGCGCGCCACATTGCGGAGGCTCGGCGTCCGAAAACGCCCACGGTCGTCCGGTTCGCGCGTCACGTGATAGCGGCCGAGGTCGGGGAAATCGCGGTTCCACCCGATACCCATATTATGAAACTCACCGTCCGCGAAGAAGGGCCGGTCGTCGCGAAATACATGACACGAAATACATCCCGCGCGGCCGCGGAAGAGCTGCCATCCTCGCACAGCCGCAGCGCTCATGCCCGTGACGTCGCCGTTGAAATAGTAGCGGTCGAACGCGGAGTCGCCGGAGATGAGCGTCCTTTCGTATGCCGCGATGGCCCGGCCGACGAGAGGGAATGTGATCGGCTGCTCGCCGAATGCCGCCTCGAAGCGGACTCGGTAGGCGGGGTCCGCCCTGAGCAGCTCGATCACCTTCGACTTGGTCATGTTCATTTCGCGCGGGTGTGTGATCGGGTAGAGGACCTGATCTTCGAGAGACGCCGTGCGCCCGTCCCAGAAAAACTGCGAGAGGTATGCGGAATTGAGAAGAGTGGGCGTGTTGAGCGTTCCGGCCGCGCCGTTCACTCCCACCGCCACGGGAAGACCGTCGCAAAACGCGCGCTCCGGCACATGACAGCTCGAGCAGCTGACCGCGCCGTTCGAGGAGAGGCGGGCGTCGTGGAAAAGGGACTCCCCCAAAGCGATCTTCGCCGGCGTCGGCAAGTCCTCAGTGGGAACCGGCACGGGTGGAAACCCGATCGGGGATCTGCCGAGGACCAGCGACGCGAGTAAAGCGGCGATGATCGGGATCGAATGATTCAAGGCACCGCCTCGGTCCGGGAGATGCCGCCTGCACAAAGCGGCTGCCGGCGCGCCGACACGATGACCACCACCGGAGACACGCGGCCGAGCAGCCCCGAGAGCTCCGTGCGAAATCGCTCCGCATCGAAACCGAGAAGCGTCGCCCTCGCGACGCGGTCATGTCCCGCGACACCCGTCGCAAGAGCGACGGCACGATTCTCGATCTCCGAGCGCATTGAGTCTGCGCCAAGCCGAAGGCGGCTCAGCAGGATCGCACGCGCCGTCTCGAGCTCGAGCTCGTCAGGACCTTCATCCCGCAGCCGGCTGATCTCTTCGAGGATCGCGTCATGGACGCCTGCGATGTTACCTGTCTGGCAGGCAACGCGGAGCGTGAGCGCGCCCTGACCCTTTGGAATGCACGATGCTTCGACCGTGTAAATCGGATCGGCCGCGAAGCGGAGTCGCCGGTGGAGGCGTGAAGCGTAGCCCCCTCCGAGAATCTGCGCGGCGAGCTGCGCGGCAAAAAATGCCTTGCTATCGGCGGTGACGAGGGGCATGCCGACGAAAACGACCGGCGGGTCGGCAGCGGTCATCGCGACGCAGACGATCGGGCCGCGTGACATGAGCATGGGTGATGTCGGAGTCAGTCGTGTGCCGGCCAGGGTCAGCCCGGACAGCGTTCGCCGGACCAGATGCTCCAGTCGCTGCGTCGGCTCGCCGCTCCAGATCGCGAGGACACGCGCGGATGGAAGCGCCGCGGGTTTCCCGGCAACGTCCGACGGAGTCTCCGGGTCGCGCCAGAGCGCAGTCTCGAGCGCGGCATTGCCGTTCATCCACACGTCGCGGGCAAGGCGCTCCTCCGTCTCTGCCGCGGCTTCCTGCCACGCTCCATCGTCCGTCGTCAGGGAAAGGAAATCGCTGATCGCACCGAGGAGCACCTCGGCAGAAGCCGGTGGCGCCGCGAATCGGACGAACGTGAGTTCGCGCCCGGACGAAACATCGGCGGAGAAGCCTTCTTCGGCGAGCCGGCGGCCGAGGCGATGAAGCCGCGCGAATGCCTCGACCGCGGCCGCGGATCGCATTGGGCCGGCTGGGATTACGAGAAGTGCGCCGGCCGGGTCGGAGCGGCGTGTCGTTTGTCCCAGAACCACGACGAGACCATTCTGCAGACGGATGTCCCGAACGGCGCCGGTACGATTCACACGTGTCGAGACGGCCGGCGCCGCGGCTCGCAGCCCACTCTCTTCGAAAGCGTCACCGGCGAAGAGAGCCCGCGCCACGGCGACGACATCGCTCTCGCGCAGGGAGTCGGTTTCCCGAACGCGGTCGGCCACACGTCGCCAGTCGCCCTCGCGAAGCTGCGCCGTGGCGATCATCCCGGCAAACGAGGACGGATCCGTGATCGCGGCATGCAGTTCGCGACGGCTGGCCAGAATCGCGCCGCGCAGCGCCGCCTTGTCGCCGGCGAGACGCGCTGCCAGCAGCTGGAGGTCGGAACGAATATCCACGGCTGTCACTGCCGGCGGGTAAATCGCCTCGACCACCTCGAGCGCTCCGCTTCCGACCGGCACGCGTCGCACCCGAACGGACAGCGCGCGTGCCGGCCGCGGAGAAAGCGCGGGCGAGACGAGCAAGCTTGCCAGCGCATCGAATGCCGCGCCGCGCCGCGAGGGCCACGCTCCCGCCGGCCGGATGGAGACCGCGGTCTGCCATCCGTCGACGACTGCGATTCTGTCGACAGGTTCGGAGATGCCGGGCGTTTGGGAAATGGGAGGCCGGTTGGCGGAAAGCGTCCCGAACGTATGCTCCGCGCGCCGGCGAATCTCCAGGGGATCGACATTCCCCACGACGACGATGGCCATATTCGACGGAATGTACTGAGCGCGAAAGCGCCTCAGCGCCTCGCGACGGCCGATTCGCTCGACACTGGCCGCCTCGCCCGCGGGATGCCGGTCGCCGACCATTGGCAGAAGCCTAGCGAGCACCGAAAGCGACCCCGCGGTACCGATCTCGCGGAGCACGATTCGGCGTTCGCGGTAAAAGTCACGGAAGAGCGGATTGGCGATGCGATCCGCTTCGCGCTCCATCCAGCCGGCGATCTCGCTGGCAGGCAACCGGCAGAAATACTGGGTCCATTCGCTGGTCGTGACGGCGTTCATGCCGATCACGCCGCGGCGTTCCATTGCCGCGCCATAGATCTCGCCGGGCTCTCGAAAAGCAGCAGCGTGCCGCTCCGCTTCCTCGGCCCGCGCACGAAGGCGTGCGATCTCCCCGGAGTCGCCTCCCTCATGGGTTGCGGCGTCCAGGGCGGCATGGACATCGTCCACTTCGGCAAGGGCGACCGTCTCGCCAGGCGGATCGAGCGATCCAAGCGCAAGTGTTCCGGTCAGCGATGCATGCTCCAGCAGGTGTGCCATGCCGGATTGCTCCGGCGGATCGGCGGACGAGCCGCCCCCGATCTGCAGATGAACGGCGGCGAGCTCCAGCTCCGGCTGCACCACGACGATGACCGCCATCCCGTTCGGCAGCCGGAATGCTGCGATCTGCCTTTCCAGGAGCGGCTCCGCACGTGCGGCGACTGCTGCCGAGAGAACAAGCACGAGGAGCCAACGCGTGCTCATCGAGTACCCCGGCAGTCGCCGTCCAAATGGACGACACGTACGCGGTGATTGAACGAGTCGGCGATGAAGAGATCGCCGCGATCGTTCAGCGCAACGGCACCGGGGCGGAACAGCGATGCATCCGCGGCATCGCCGCCGTCACCGCCAAAGCCCTGCCGCCCACAACCCGCCACCACATCCACGGACCTGCTGTCGAGATCGAAACGAAGAACGCGGTGGCCGAGCGTGTCAGCCAGATACGCGCGGCGCCCGGCGACTGCAAGATCACCGAACTGAAACGCCTTCTCGTCCGGATTCGGCCGGGGCGGCAGCGGCACCATGACTGATTCCCTGAGACCGCCGCCGTCGAGTCGCATCGAATAAAGATGCGCGTCCCCGCTTTCGAGCCAGTACAGGACGTCGTCGTCGAGAGCGAGACTCACCGCCGGAGTGGGCACGAGCTTCCCCATGCGGTCGCGCACTGCCAGGGTGTCCATGGTTCCGCCGGCCGCGGCAACTCGGATGCGTTGATTGCCGAAGTCGGAAATGAAGATGTGCATACCGTCGGAGGTGACGGCGATTGCGCCGGGCATGTGAAGCGGCGACTCGACGGCCGCAATGCCGTCGCGGCCCCTCCCTGCTTCGCCTGTTCCGGCGATGCGGGAGATCGTGCCTGCCGCCGCGTCGACTTTCCAGACCGAATGACCGAGGCTGTCGGCGATGTAGAGGTTGCCGCGCTCGTCGGAAGCGACCGCCTCGGGAAGCTTGATGTCGAATCCGATCGCCGGCGCGCCGTTCTCCGACGCCATGCCCCCACCGGCGACGGTGGTGATGGTCCCGGCCACGAGATCGATCCGGCGTACGCGGCGGTTGCCGAACTCCGCGACGAAGAGCGCGCCGTCGCGCCAGATGACGTCACCGGGAATGGCGAGCAACGCTGCACGCGCCGGACCGCCGTCGCCCAGGGTGCCGGAGCCGGCAACCGTTCGGACGGTGCCGTCGAGCTCGATCTTCCGGATACGCGCGTTCAGGATGTCCGCCACGTACACAAGGCCGCGACGGTCGACGGCGATGCGACCCGGGCTCCAGAATCGCGCGGCACGCGCGGATCCGCCATCACCTGAAAATCCCCTCTCCCCTGTGCCGCCGATGGTTTCGATGATCCGGGTTCGCCGGTCGATGCGACGCACGCGATGGTTGCCCAGATCGGCGAAGTAGAGATTGCCCGCAGGATCGAACGCCAACCCCTCCGGATACGAGAGGCGCGAGGCCGCGGCCGGCCCTCCATCGCCTGAAAACCCTTCCTCTCCGGTTCCTGCCATCACCCGCAGCGTTCCGTCCCGGCGGTCGAGTCTCTGGATCGTGTGCGCCGGGCTGTCAGCGATCCAGAGGTCGTCGTTCGGATCGACCGCCACCCGGGCGATACGGAGAAATGACGTCCGCAGCGCCGGCGTGCCGCTGGGACTCACGCCGATCGAGCCGTCGCCGGCAACCGTGGTGATCACACCAGTCCGGCCGTCGACGCGCCGGACCCGGCCATTCAGTGTGTCGCCGATGTAGAAGGAGCCATCGCGAAGGAAGGCGATGCCTTCCGGCTGATACAGCATTGCCGCGCGGGCGGGCCCGCCGTCGCCACCAAAGCCGGGATGCCCCGTTCCGGCCACCGTCGTGATCGTTCCCAGGGCGGCGTCGATGCGCCGGATCCGGTGGTTATGGCTGTCGACGATGAACAGATTGCCGCGGGGATCGAATGCGGCACTCTCGGGCCGCGCGATGCGGGCACGCGATGCAGGCCCGCCGTCGCCGGAAAACCCGGGCTCACCGGTTCCTGCAATCGTCGTGATGGTTCCACTGCGGCGGCCGACCCGCCGAACGCGATGGTTGCCGAAATCGACGATGATCAAGTCGCCGTTGGGTGCGACAACGACTCCGCCGGGCATCGACAGCCTCGCCGCGCGCGCGACTCCCCCATCGCCGACGCCACCTCCACCAGCCACGGTCTCGATCGTCGTCCCGCAAGGGGGCGTGGCAGCGAGTCCTGCCGCGGCGATGAATACGGACGACGCGAGACCGTTGCAGATCCATCCTCTCCTGCGCGACGTCGTGACCACTTCACCTCCTTGCCAGCGGGCCGGGACCGATGAACGCGCGAGTGACGACACCCTGCGATCGGCTTTAGTCCCCGCCGCCGCCACCGGTCTCGTTGGGCGCCGATTCGCCTGCTCGGAAACGAAACCCAACGACCGTCGCAACCTTCCTCCCGGCCTCGTCGGTGAGGAAACTGGATTCGCGCGACGCTTCGTCGAAACGGAGCGAATAGACAGGCACGGCGTGGCTGGTCAGACCCACCGAATCGATCATCGAACCGCGGCTCGCCGTCCCGCGCACGGCCAGCGGCCGTTGCACTTCGAGGTTTCGGGAAGGAGCTTTGATCTCCAGATAGACATCGAATGCGCTGGCGTCGCCCAGATGGCCGCGTGAAAAGTGACTGGTGGGGCGGAACGCCTCGGTGATCATGATCCGCCCGCCAAGCAGCTCACTGTCTCCGCGCAGCGCCATCTTCACGATCTCCTCGACGACCGAACCGTCTTTCCAGGTCATTTCGACGACCTCGACGGGTCCACGGACCGGCACCTTCTCCTGCCGATCGCCCGCGCGCAGAGTGATCTCGCCACTCGCGTCGACACGGTAGATCGCCCTCGGCTCGACCGCGAACGCGACGTGTACCTTGCTGTAGAACCATCCGGCGATTCCGCCGTCGGGATCGAGCATCGCCACCGGAAGCTCCTTCCCGTGGAAGACATTCACCTCCTCGCTGGCGAGCCCTGCGCTCTGCCGCACCGGCGGGATGGCGTCGATCACACCGCGCACCGGCACCGGATCCTCGTTGAACATCGTTCCCTTCGGCGTCTCGATCATCACCTTTCGCTGCACGATGAAATCGGCCGGATAGTCGTGACCAGCCTCACGCTGGGTGATCGTGCCGAGAGAGCGAAGCTCCGGATGCTCGCCGAGTACGACCGACCCATTCATCAGATAACTCTCACCGCGGAGCTTCGAGCTGGTCAGCTCGAAATCGATCTGATAGCGGCCGCTGGGAAGTTTGCGGCGCTCGAAACCCTGCAGCGGGTATTTCGGAACGCTGACGGGACCAGTGAAGGTGATGTCTTCGCTTCGTCCGTTGACGTCGGGGCCGATGATGATCGAGCTGTTGGCGAGGAGATAGACGATATCTGCCTTCGGTTTCAGGTCGGCATACGCCTGCGGGTCGGCTGCGATTGCGGCAGCAGCAAGAGCCAGACAGCAGCCTGCAAGAACAAGACTCGAAAGAATCAGGCGGGTCGGTCTCATGAAAGCCTCCTTGGCCGGCCGTCATCGCAGACGGACCGCGCGGATGCGGTGATTCACACTGTCGGTGATGTAAAGGATGCCGTCCGCGCTGAGCGCGATGCCGCGCGGAGTGTTGAGACGCGCCCTCGTGGCCGAGCCTCCGTCGCCCGAGAAACCGCGCTCGCCGCAGCCGACCACCGTTGTGATGCGATGCGGCCGCGAAGCGGAGATACGGCGGATGCTATTGTTGTTGGTATCGGTGACGTAGAGATTCCCCGCGGAGTCGAAGGCGAGGGAGTTCGGTCCGTCGAATGAGGCCTGCGCGGCGGGTCCTCCGTCACCGTCGAAAGCGGGTCGGCCGGTGCCGGCGAACGTTCGAATGGTCCCGTCGGGAGAGATCGCCCGGATGCGGTGGTTGTGGAAGTCGCAGACATACAAGGTGTCGTCGGGACCGATTGCCATCCCCGTCGGCCAGTTGAATGACGCCGCCGTCGCTTTCCCGCCATCTCCGCCGAAGCCATCGACGCCGTTGCCGGCGTAGGTCGTGATCGTTCCCTTCGAGTCGATCCGGCGGATCACACCCGGAGAGAGAGAACTGATGAAGAGATCACCGGTCCTGGGGTTACGGATCACGCCGATCGGCGGCGCCAGCGACGCTGCCGTGGCCGGACCACCGTCACCCGCGGTGACGCACTGCCCCGTACCGGCGACTGCTTCGATGACCGATCCTTGCGGAGTGATGCGGATGCGGCGGACGCGACATGCCAGCTCATCGGCGACGTAAAACGCTTCATCGCTCGGCGACCAGTAGACGAGCGGCAGATCGAACTCGGCACGTTCCGGCGGGCCCCCGTCGCCGGAGTCGCCCTGAACGCCTGTGCCGGCGAACGTGTCGACCAATCCGGTCGTGGGGTCGATGCGCAAAATCGTATGCAGTAATGCGTCGGCGACGTAGATCGCGCCGCCGGCGCCGACGGAGATCGGACCGAGCACTGCGAACGATGCCGAGCGCGCCGGGGTCTTGTCGTGCGTCACGCGATGGCCCGCAATCGTTCTGAGATTCTCGCCGGCGAGCTTGCGAATGCGCGTCGCGCCCGCCTCGGCGAAGTAGATTTCGTGATTCGGGCCGGAGGCAATCGCCGCCGGCGCCGAAAGGATCGACGCCCGCGCTGTATCGGCGTCGCCTCCGACGCCCCCGACGCCGATGCCCGCGAGAAGCGACGGGGAAGCGTAGCCGCCGCCGATGTCGAATAGGGCATTGCGCCTGAGATCGCTGAAGACGATCCCACCGCTGGGAGTCACAGTCACTCCGGCTATACCGGTTGCCGCGCGGTCCGGCTGAGGCCCCTGCACGAGCGACTCGATCACACCGGTGTCATGCCGGATCCGGCGAAGGCGGTTGTTCCACGTGTCCGCAACGATGAGATTGCCTTCCGTGTCGAGCGACAGCGCACGTGGGAAGTTGAGCGATGCGGAGAGGGCTGGGCCGCCGTCGCCGCCTCCGCCTGCAGCGCCGTTGCCGGCGATCGTCTGAATGGCGCTCGGAGCGATGGAAACTCCCGCGACCCGACGCATCTGGGCTGTCGTGTTCAACGCGCGAATACGGTTGTTGCCTGAGTCGCTGATGTAGACGATCCCATCCTTATCGACGGCGACTCCGGTCGCGATGCCGAGCTCCGCCTCGGTCGCCAGACCGCCGTCCCCGCTGAATTTCGTCCTCATTTCCGCAAGATCGCACATGAACGCCAGGCGCGTCGGGTCGACGCCGCGGATCCCAAGGCCCGCCACGGTACGCACCGGGGCCGCAGGCTCCGCGGGGATCACGCGGACGCGCCGATTCTGGGAGTCTGCGACGTAGAGGTCGCCGTTGCGCGGATCCAACGCGATCTGGACAGGCATCGCGAAGCTCGTTTCCAGTGCCGGACGACCATCGCCATTGAATCCGGGAAGCTGGTTCCCGGCGACGACTTCGAGTTTGGTGCCGTCGGCGTCGAAACGCCCAATGACGCCGCGGCCCGCGTCCGCGAAATAAACCCAGCGCCCCGCCGGCTCGACGGTGAGCCCGCTCACGGCAGGAAGAAAGGCCTCGCGCGGATTGCCGCTGAGAGGCGGCTCGCAACCGGCGATCGTCACGATCTGATTCGGGCCGGGAACCGGAAGGTTCGTTCCGCCGGTACCCGCCGGCTTCCAGTGACACGACACAATCGCGGATGCCATCAGCACAGCGATCAGCGCAGGACAGAGGCCAATGGTCGCTCTCCGCGTTTTCATGGCATATCTCTCCTCGGTCGGCGGCGTTCAGCGCTCCACGACGCTCCGGAGATTGACTTCGAACCCTGCTACGTGAGCCGCCGTGCGGCCGCTCTCATCGACGAGATCGCTTCCGGCCGTCGCTTTCAAGGTGCTGCGACCCGTCGCGGTCACTACTGCAATGTGCAACGGACCGCGCTCGACCGGCGTTTGCTCGATCACGCCCCCGACCGTTCCTTTCAGGCGGATCGGAACGGGATTCGTCAACTTGCCCGAGGGCGTGTAGATCTCGGTGTAGAGATCGAGCTGCAACGGCCCTCCGCCACCCCTGGACCGGCGCATCGAGCCGCGCGAGAAATGATCGCGATCGCTGAAAGCCTCGATCATCATCACCTCACCGCCGAGGAGCGCACTGTGTCCGCGAAGCGCGAGCACGAGCACCTCGATCTCAGTGTCTCCCTTTCCCGTTCTGTGGTGGATCTCGATCGGCCCCTTCACGGCGACCGCCTCGCGCCGGCCGTCCACCTCGAACTGCACACTCCCCTCTACTTCGTTGCGCTGGATTGCATCGGGCAGAACTGCAAAGGCCATGTGCGCCTTGCTATAGAACCAGCCGTCGACATTTCCATCCTTGTCGAGCAGCGGGATCGGAAGCTCCATTCCGCGAAAGACGTTCACTCCGAGCGGCGTGTCGGGCTCCTTGATCGGCGGAATGGCGTCGACGACGCCGCGCACCGGCACCGGCGTCTCGTTGTAGAGAATTCCTTTTGCGGTCGTAATCAGCACCTTTCGCGCGACGACGAAGTCGTTCGGAATGGCGATCACGTTTCGCGGGCCCCTCGATCCTGTGATGATGTTGCGACGCCGCAGATCTTCGATGATTCCGACCAGGCGATCGGCCGCCCAGATATTCCATTCGATCGCCGGATCGGCGGCGAGCGCGGTGGCCACGTCCGGGAGAATCGCGATTTGCAGCGTAGTCGCAGCTGTCTCGGGCGGCAGCACGATCTTTTTCGGTTCCATCTTGCGCGACCGGATCGCATCGCTGTTCTTCGCCAGCCGCTTCAGCTCTGTGGACAGCAGATCGTCCCAGAGGATGTCCGGGTTATCGGTGACGACCTTCGCGATGTCGGGTGGAAGCTGCAGACGGAGCGTGTTCGCCTCGGATCTCGCCGGTTCGCGCACCTCCTGATCTCCCAGTCCATAAGCCGTTGCCGAACCTGCATCTTTCGAAACCACGAGCACTGGCCGGCGCTGCGTAATCGTGCCGAGCGAGCGAAGATCGGGATGCTCACCGAGCTTCACGGTCCCGCCGAGGAGATAGCTCTCGCCGGTGAGGGTGGAGCTCGTCAGCTCCATATCGATCTGCTGTCTCCCATCGGCCAGAGTGCGACGCTGATAACCGGCCATCGGGTACTTCGGCACCGTGACCAGCCCTGCGAACGTGATTTCCTCGCTTCGGGCGTGAGGGTCCGGGCCGAAGACGAGCGACGAGTTCGCGAGCAGGTAGATCACGTCGGCGCGCGGTTTCAGCTCATCGAACATCGGTTCGGCACTTTCGGGCGGTCCGGCCGCCGCCTCGACCGAAGATGGTGCCGCTGCGGCCGGCGGCGCATCATGAGCCAAAGCGCCATCGCCCGCTCGGGCGAGCATCGCGCAACCGAGGACGAGCATCGAAATCAGTATCGTGAGCCTGCGGGTCGCTGTCGGCATCATGGGCGATGTCCCTCCTGCTTCTTTCGATTCGCAATCAAACGTACGCTCGGCGTGTCGCCAAGACTTCTTCCGGATTGCTCATATTCCAGATAAAGGGGTTCGTGACGATCGGTCTGGCCTTCGGCGACGTGGGTGAGCATGTCCGCTCCCGAGACGATGAATACGCACGAAGCCACAAGCACCTGCAGACCGCCGGGATGCGCTTCGCTCAATCCGGTCCTCAATAACTGGGTTGCTTGGTTGTGGCGTTCGTGATCTTCATCGTGGCGGCGGGTGGATTTTGCAGTAGGTGATGTCGTCGAGATTCATGCTCTCCTCCGTGAAAGGAGTGATGGCCGGAGCCGTAGCCCTGCCCGTGAGCGAGCCCGCTGTCCTCCACTTTCCAGAATTATGGGTAGGTGTAGTGTCTTCTTTCGGCACTCCTATCATTGCATCACTTTTTACTGACGACAGAGGAATCGATCCTTTCAACCTTGGACTCGGGAATCAGGAGGTCGTTATGAAAGACCAATACAAGCCCGTTTCGCAGCCGAGCACACCAGCGTCCGGAAGACGGATCGGAACGGCGGAAGCGAGGGCCAGCCGGCGTGTGGACGCGCTCTTCAAGGCTGTGAGCTCCGACTATCTGCTTCGGGAACAATTCGTCACCGATCCGGCGCAGACGATGGCGGAATTCGTCGTCGGTCGTCGTCTCACCGAGGACAGCGCGGACGCGGCGAATCACCTGCTTTATGCGGTGCTGTCCAATGCACGGATGCGCAACTGGCTGGCGCAATACGCACTTCACCTGGGAGGTGCCACTCCGTCCCGTGAGGCATTTGCCGTGCAGTTCGCCCGGGCTCTCGGCGCAGGAGGGGACGAGATTACGGCGCTCGCGCTGATTCGAGCCGCGGCGGCGGGTGGCGACCTTTTCTTCGTGCAGGCGGATGTGCTGCGTGCGTTCATTACCGTCCTCGGGGGACGGCTCTCGACCGGAACCGAGATCACCCCGGGAAGCGGCACCGGCACCGAGATGAGTCCGGGCGCGCTGCGCGTGGGAACCGAGATGAGCCCGGGCGGCACCGAGATGAGCCCGGGCGCGATCTTCACCGGGATCGGCAGGGTCTTCGCCGGCACCGAGATGAGCCCCGGAGGCGGTACGGAGATGAGTCCGGGTGCGTTGCGCAGGGGAACCGAGATGAGCCCCGGAGGCGGCACCGAAATGAGTCCCGGCGCGTTTTTCTTTGGCGCCGGCGGGTTCTTCTCCGGAACCGAGATGAGTCCCGGAGGCACGGAGATGAGCCCGGGTGCGCTGCGCGTGGGAACCGAGATGAGCCCCGGAGGCGGCACGGAGATGAGCCCGGGTGCGTTACGCAGGGGAACCGAGATGAGCCCCGGAGGCGGCACGGAGATGAGTCCGGGTGCGTTACGCGTGGGAACGGAGATGAGTCCCGGAGGCGGCACGGAGATGAGCCCGGGTGCGTTGCGCGCGGGAACCGAGATGAGCCCCGGCGTCGGTACGGAGATGAGTCCGGGTGCCATGTCGCTCGACCGTTTGCCGGGATACCTTCGCGTCACGTTGAATGCGCTGGTGAGCTACGCAACCCAGTTGCGGGCCAGCGGCGCGTTGTCGTTCACGGGATTCGAACGACGTTTCTAAAGTCATGAGCGTCGCGAACGCAGCGGTGGGCCCGTCCACCGCGATCGCTTCCGTCCGGCAGCTCGCCATCGACCTCGCGCGCCGGGGACATCAGCGCGAGAGTCTCGAACTGTGCAGGGCAGAGCTGCGGACGGAAGACGGCGAAAAGTGGCTGTCGGCCCGGATCATCGAGGCCATGACGGCGGCCGATCTGACGCTGGCCGGGAATCTGGCGGCGATTCTCGCGGCCCTGCAGCGAGGCAGTGAGTGGTACCCACCGCGCGATCCGGGGGAATGGCCGCCCACCCTCCCGCGCATCCCGGATGCTCAACTCTCGACATCCAAGCTCCTGCACGACCTCGCGCAACTGATGCATCTGCGCGAGGCCGGGGTTCTCGGCGAGGCGTTCGACGACGTCATCCGAGGTTACGAAACAACCCTCGGCCGGCTCGCCGGGCTCGACGTCAACATGAGGGCGGCCCTGGAGCCGGCCGATGAAGAGCGCATCGGCCGCGCGTTCGGAAGAATCGTCCATCTGGCGTCCGCGCCGCGCGTCGCGAAGGCCCTGTCGCCATCGTGGGATCGCACCGAGGCGGAGCGTCTGTACCGGGAGCATCATCCGAGCATCGTCGTCATCGACGACTTCCTCACTCCGGACGCGCTCGAGAGCGTCTACCGGTTCTGTCTCGAATCCACGGTGTGGTTCGGCAACCGTTACGCCAACGGCCGCCTCGGCGCCTTCTTCTTCAGCGGCTTCAATTGCCCTCTTCTGCTCCAGATCGCCGAGGAGATCCGGCAGGACCTGCCGAGTCTCATCGGCGACACGCACCCGTTGCGTCAGCTCTGGGGCTTCAAGAACACCGGCCATCTCCCGGCCGACTCGACGATCCACGCCGATTTCGCCGCGGTGAACGTGAATTTCTGGATCAGTCCGACCGAGGGCAATCTCGACCCGGCGTCCGGCGGAATGCTGGTCTACGACGTGGACGCTCCGGCCGGCTGGGATTTCAATACTTACAATGAACGGATCGATCTGATCCGCGACTTCCTGGATGCGCGGAACGCGCGCGCGATCCGCATCCCATACCGCCGGAATCGCGCGATCATCTTCAACTCGGATCTCTTTCACGCCACCGAGGCCGTGAGCTTTCGGCCCGACTATCGAAGCCATCGCGTCAACATCACGATGCTGTACGGCGACCGGCAGTTCGATCAGCACCATCCGCCGCAGAGCAGCGCGGATCCGGCTTCGCCCGGCCCATTCAACGCATGGCGGTCCCGCGCATTCACCCGTTTCCGGAGATGATGTGACCATCTACGATCACGTGACGGAGCGCTACTCCTACCAGGGCCAGGACGAATTCGTCCTGACGGTTCTCGGGGGGATGAGAAACGGATACTTTCTCGATTCCGGCGCGTCGAACGGCGTGCGGGGAAGCAACACCTTCCTTCTCGAGACGTCGTTCCAGTGGCGCGGGATCTGTGTCGAGCCGAACGAGCAGATGTTCGGGGAACTGGTTCGGAACCGCAAATGCGTCTGCGTTCGGTGCTGCCTCTACGATCGCGACGGTGAGGTGGAATTCCTCGAGGACGCGGGAGTGTACGGCGGGATCCTCGGCGAGTACGACCCCGAACACCTTCGATTCACGCGACACGTCCTCGGTCAGCAATGGCCGGAAGGCGCTCCGGCGCCCACCGTGACCAAACCGGCGCGGACCATCCGGTCCGTGCTCCGCCAGGCGGGCGCGCCGCGCGTCATCGACTACTGGAGCCTGGACACGGAAGGATCCGAGCTCGCGCTTCTGAGGAGCTTCCCCTTCGATGAATACCGCGTTCGCGTGCTGACCGTCGAGCACAACGACTCTTCCGCCCGGGAGCCGATCCGGGAATTCCTGGAGAGCCGCGGCTACACGCGGGTCGCCGTGCTCGGAATCGACGATGGTTACGCCTGGAACGGCGAGGTACCGGCCCGGGCGTGGCGCAGCGCGGCATGGCGCGGCGTCCGGCGAGGAACGATCGGATGAACCCTCACCTGTCCGAACACGCGTATGTCGTCGTCGAGGACTTCCTCGACCGGCGCCTGGCCCGCATTCTCTACGACGTCCTGCTGCTGCGGGAGTGGCGCGGTGAAACGAGAAGCGACGATCAGGTCGCGAATGCGCACAGCTTCTGGGGGGATTCAACCCTCGACGCGCTGCTGGTCGGCCTCATGCCGGATGTGGAGGAGGCGTCCGGCTGCCCGCTGTTGCCAACCTATTCGTACGCGCGGCTGTATCTCGCGGGAAACTCTCTGGCACGCCATCGGGACCGGCAGGCGTGCGAGATCGCGGTGACGATTCACCTCGGCCACACCGGTGGTGCTCCTCCTCCGATCTGTTTCGAGCCCGACGTGGCCGTGACGCAGCGTCCGGGCGATGCCGTCATCTATTTCGGGGATCGGATCGATCACTGGCGCGAGCCGTTTACCGGAGCCAGGTTCGGCCAGGTCTTCCTGAATTACGTTCGCGCGGACGGAGATCGCCGGCACCACGCCCACGACGGGCGGCAGAACGCGTTTCCGTCGATTCTGGGTGCCGGATGAGCGACACCACTCTCCGCCAGAGCGGATTGATCGTGGCCGACAACGCCCTGCCGGCCGACTGTTTCGCCGCGCTCTCTCATCAGGTGGCCCGCGGCGAGTACCGATCGGTCCACGCGCAGCGATGGGACAAGGCCTGGCGGACCTGGGACGGTCACCCTCTCCGCGGAGAAGCCGTCTACTTCGACCCGCAGGACGCGTTCGGGTGGCAGGGAGCGACGTACCCCACGCACACGCCCCTCGACGTCTTCGTCGACACGGTCAGACAGGTCTCCGCGAACTGCACCGATATCGCCGGCGTGGAGGGCGTGGACTGGGTGGCGCTGTATCTCTCGCCGTGGCTGTATCCGGTCGGGAGTGCGCTGTCGATGCATCAGGACGGGCAGCGCTACAGCGGATCGTTCACGTTTTTCGCCCACGCGCGCTGGGGCGTCCATTGGGGCGGCGAGCTGCTCGTATCTCCGCCTTCGGACGAGATCGCCGACGTCCATGACGAGCCGTGGATGTCCGACGATCCCGACCCGGGGCATCAGGACGCCGGCATCGCTATTTCTGTCTCGCCATGGCCGAATCGTCTGGTCCTGATCGGCCCCGACCGGCCCCACCGGATTGCCAGGGTCGACTCGAATGCCGGCGCGCGCGTGCGTGCAAGCATCGCCGGGTTCTTCCTGCGGCCACCCGTGAACTTTGGAAGATGACGTGGAATATCGCCGACTCGGCCGCGCGGGCCTGAAGGTAAGCGTGCTCTCGTTCGGGACGTGGGTCACGTTTGCCGAACAGGGCGATCTCTCGAACGCGCTTTCCTGCCTCACGGTGGCCCGCGAAGGCGGCATCAATCTGTTCGACACCGCCGAGGTGTATGGCCAGGGAAACGCCGAGGCCCTGCTGGGCGCGGCGCTCGAGCAGCTCGGGTGGGATCGCGCGACCTACTGCCTGTCGACGAAGCTGTATTGGGGGATCCGGCCGTCGGTCAACATGCGCCAGACCCTCAACCGAAAATATCTCCTGCAGGCCATCGACGAGTCTCTCGGCCGGCTCCGCACACCGTTCGTCGACCTTCTCTTCTGTCATCGGCCGGACCCGGAGACGACGGTCGAAGAGACGGTTTGGGCGATGTCCGATCTCGTGGCCGCGGGGAAGGTTCACTATTGGGGCACCTCCGAATGGCCCGCCGGCAAAATCCGCGAAGCCTGGGAGATCGCGGACCGCTGCGGCCTGCGCAAGCCGTCCATGGAGCAGCCGGAATACAGCCTCGTCCAATACTCGCGAGTCGAAGAGGAGTACGCGCCGCTCTGCGCGGAGCTGGGACTCGGTCTGACCACATGGAGCCCGCTGGCGTCCGGACTCCTGACGGGCAAATACGTCGGCGGCGTTCCCGCGCACAGCCGGGGAGCGCTCCCTGGTTTCGAATGGCTGAGAAACCAGCTCGTCGAGCGCACGCGGAACCGGAGGGTCGTGGAGCTCGATCACATCGCCCGGTCCATCGGTGGTACGCCGGCACAACTGGCCATCGCATGGTGCACACGGAATCCGGCCGTCTCCACGGTCATTCTGGGGGCCAGTTCCGCGGAGCAACTGAGCGAGAATCTCGGCGCCCTCGACCTGATCCCCCGAATTTCCGTCGAGGTCGCCGCAGCCCTGAAACAGGTCTTTCGTTGAGAAAGAGAGGATAAACGTGAACGAGCTCACAAACCCATTCATCGGCAACTGGACGTACTACAGTTTCCAGAACAATCCTGATCTCGGACCGGATCCGACGACGATCCCACTCTTCGCCTTCGCCACGCTGACGTTCACAGACGCGCCGATGGGCCAGGTGAAGGGCACGATCGGCACAGCGGGCAGCTGGATCCTCGATCTCGAGGGCTGGATCACATACGGCGACCCATACACCGCCCGCTTCCAGGGAAAGGGCAACATTCAGGGCGCGCCGTGGATCTACGACTACGAGTGCTACTACGTGAAGCACTGGCCGAACGGCGTCGATCAGGTCGAGGCGCTGGTCGGCTCGCTCATCCGCACGATCCCCCATCCGGGCGGCGAGCAGGCCGGGCTGGTGGCCTCGTTTTATGCCGTGCGGCAGTCGCCGATCGTGCCGTCGAGCTGAGGGCGGGCCCCAGGCCCGCCCTCCACTTCGGCTACCGCGCCGGAAGCTCGGTGATGTAGATGCGATCGTAGGTAAGGTTCACGTTCCGCGCGCGGCCGCTGCTCGACATCGGCACGAGCGTCACCTGGAGCGTGGCCGACCGGCCGAGCTGCGCGGCCTGCTCCGGCGTCAGGTGGAAGGCGACGTTGTATTTCTTCGCATGGCCGCTCGTTCCTCCGCGGTGCGGAACGATGGTGAACTGACCGACGTAGTTCGGATCATCGTTGCTCGTCGCGTGCGTCGCGTTCGGCGAGTTGATGAAGACGCGGATCGACGCGGTCAGCCCCGGCGGGAGGAGCACCCCGTCGATGTGCAGGACGCGGATCGGCGCCGGCGCGGGAGGAGCAACCGGTTGCGACGAGATGGACACGGTGTGCGGCTCGTTCCTCACGCGCGCCGCGCCCGGCAGGGCCATGGCCATCACCGCGTGAGCCGCGGGAAGCGTCGGCGGCTTGTACGTGTAGTGCAGCCGTCCCGCCGGATGGATCGTGTCGGCAACGGTGATCGCGTACCAGACCTTGTCTTCGTTGTAGTAGAACCATGGCTGCTGCAGCCAGTTCGGGTCCGTGACCGTATTCCCGTTCACCGTCGCCGTCGGATTGGTGTGCGCCGGAGTCGCAGCCGTGCTCAGCCAGACGCTCCAGAGACGGTCGATGTTCGCGTGGTGGGCGAAGAAGATCGGGTCCTGCGCGGCGGTGGCGAGAACGCCCATGTCCGAGAGCGCGCAGTCGCCGGACGGATCGCCCGTCCAGATGTGAACGTTGCCATGCGGCCCGCCTTCCAGCGAGCCCATACTCGAATCCGGACTGTTGGGAGTGCCCATGAAGAGCTCCCATGTCGGCGCGTCCATGACCTTCTGAAAAGCCGAGCCGTTGACCGAGGTCCAGTCCGGCATGGTCAGGCCGGGCGTGGCGCCGCGGCGCGCGTCGTAGAGCGAGTTCGTGGAGTCGTTCGGCGTGATGTAAGGCGGCGGCAGCTGGTCGCGGCCCGGCGTGTCCCAGTCCCAGTAAGGAAGCGCGAAGCTCGGATTGCCGACCAGCTCGCCCAGGATCTTCTCGACCGTATAGAGATAGGTGCGGTGCCAGGGGAAGAAAAGATACCCGCCGTGAATCTCCGGGCCCGAGAGGAAGTCCTGGCCTCCGCCGCAGTACCAGCAGTGGACGTTCGCCTGCAGCAGCCATCCGCGTGGATCGGTCGGATCGTTCGCGGCGATGTCGCGCAGCTTCTTGAATGCGAGCTTGAGCTCCGCCACTTCCGTCGCGGACAGCTCGAAGGCGCTCTTGCGAACGCGCATCGGACCGGTGTCGCCGTTGAAGGCCACCGGCGCGGCCGTCGGCGTCGGCGGGCTGCAGTCCACCGGCTCGCCCACGATCGTCGTGGGACATTGAGATGGCTGCCCGAACAGCGGAATCGACAGGAACAACAGCAGCAGGACCCTCGTCATCCAGGTCATGGATCGCATGAAACTTCCCTCCTCCCTGAAGGAGAGTCGTCGGCCTGCGAATCCCTACCTCGCCGCCAGCCGCGCCACCACCGGCCGGGCGGGCACGAACGCGTACACACACCCCGTCGTCTGCACGAACCGCTCGAAGCGGAGCTCCGTACGGCACCCTTCCGGATGGCGCAGGGTCGCGGGCACGTGGCTCCTGCCGATCAGCGGATCCGGGCCATCGCCGGCTTCGAAGAAGTCGGGATCGTTCGCCCATCCGCGCATGAGGAACTCGAACTGGTTCTCGAGGCTCGCCATGAAGGCGTTGAACAGGAGTCCCCGTTCGGCGCCGGCGTTCTCGCTTCCGGGCTCATAGACCGGTCCGAAAGGAATGCCGCGGCGGATGATCCGGTGCCAGTCTCTTTCGAAAATCGCGTCGTCCCTCGGAAACATCTTGCGGATATGGGCGAAGCGCGGGGTTTTGTATCCGAAAGGATCGTCGTTGAAATCGAAATCGGCTTCGAGCGGCGCCTGATCGTCCCGCTCCGGAGCCAGGGCGAGCGGCGTACCGCTCGGCCAGCGCCCCATGAGCTTCGCGGCGAGTTGATGCGGGCACAGAGGCTGGCCGGACGAAGAAAGCGATGCGGACAGGCGCGTGAGTTGAGCGCGCCAGCCGGCGACGTCCTGGGTCAGGCGGCGCAACACCTGAAACGAGCCGTCGCGCATCCACTCGGGGCAGGGCCGCAGGTCGGCCTCGCCTCCGCCGGCGGCCAGCCGCGGCCGGCCCAGGATAAATTCGCCGGCCGGCAGCAATCGCGCGTCTTCATCGAAGCCTGCGACCGCCGGCTGGGAGATCCCGTCTTTGAAACCAAAATGCTCGCAGCCGGCCATGCCGCCGGGGAGGCGCGCGCCGCGTTGATCGAAAAGAAATAAGACTCCGAGCACTTCCGCCCGTTGCCGCCAGTGGATCGCTTCCTCGTCCACCGCTCCCGGCTCGGAGGCGGCGAGGGTCATCACGGCATCCACCGCCGGCTGGTCGGGGGCGCCGAAAATCCACCGCTCCGGTGCGCTCGCGCCGTGATCCCGCAGCCGGGGAGCTCGGAGAGCCGGCCCCTCGAGAAATGCGATGAATGGATCGAGGCCGGCGGCCCATGCGGGCGCGAGCTTCATCAGTCCCGAGGCGGTGAGCCCGATCCCGCGGCCGACGCGGGGCGAGGAGTGAAGCAGCGTTGCCGTGGTGGTGAGCCGGGGCAGGATCTCCGCGAGGAGAGCCCGGCCCTCCTCCGCGCCGGAGAAGTGAAACAGGAGGAAGGCCTGCTCGCAGTCCGGAAACGGCGCGAGGACATTCCCCTGAATCGCGTCGGAGGCGCGGAGGCCGGGCATGGAGCTCAATACTTCTTCACGCCTGGCAGCAGCTGGTTCGTGGGGGCGACAGCGCCGAGCTGCTGTAACAACCCCAGCGTGTCCATCTCCAGCCAGCCGGAGGCGAGCTGGCCTTCCGGGCCGTCGGGAGGGCGATAGACGCCGATCGCCGAAAAGGTGACGTACCGGTTGCTCGGCGGAATCCCGAGCAGGTCGCCCTTGTGCTCTCCGCGCAGCGTCCAGCGGATCGCCACACCGTCCCCATCGCCGAAAAGATCGTTGATCTCGACCTCGAATTTTGGAAATGCCGAGTGGAACGTCCTGACGAATTCCTTGATCCCTTCGGCCCCCGGCGGGAAGCCCGGGAACGGATACTGGAACGTGAAGTCGGGCGTGAGGATCTCGTCCGCGACCTCCAGCCGCCCCCCTTCGAATACTTCCCTGAACAGTCTCCGGACGAGCTCCACCCTCTGATTCGGTGCGTTTGCCATGGCTACACTCCTTTTTGCAGGAATAATGTAATGCCTCGGTTCCGCATCATCCAGTGCGTAATTTTGGAGTGTGGATGCGAAGTAACCGGTTTCATTCCGTTATTTGCGCTTTACATTTGTATCTGCACGTGTAAACTGCACGCCTTCGTTCCATCGGTTCAGCAAACAATTCATCAGTAGCTTCAGCAAACAAACCCGCACTTCGTGTGCGGGCCAGGTTCGAGAGAGGCCTGGGAAAACATTCGGAGAAGGTCTATGCGTCTGTGCGCACGTGCTGCACTTGGAATCGTTCTGTCCTTATTCAGCGTCCTGGCCGTGGAAGGCCAGCCGGGCGTTTCCCGCCCGATCAAAAACCGCTATCTCGTCCGCGTCAGGCTCGATCAGGTCAGCAGCGTCGACTTCGCGGCGCACGAGATCGCGAACCGCTTTCACGGCAGGGTCCTGCGAGTGTGGGAAGGGGTCAGTACCTTCGAGCTCGACATCGACGACGCGAAGGCCGCACAAATCAGCGAAGTGCCGTTCGTCGAATTCATCGAGCAGGACCGGGACATGGATCCTCCTGCGCGCACGAATCCTCCCGACGTCGGACCCCGCGAAACACCGGCGCAGGTCTCGATGACCTCCGCGAGGTTCCGCGGAGTCACGCCGAACTTTGTGAACGGGTGCCCGCTGGTCCAGACATCGGTCCCGACCGGTGACGGACGGCTCGGCCCCGGTCTTGATCGCATCGATCAGCGGCAGGGCCTGGACAGCCGCTATTACCACGGACGCAACGATGGCACAGGCGTGGATCTGTATGTCATCAGTTCCGGTATTTTCGAGGGACACTCCGACTTTCAGCGGCCAAACAACGGCGGCTCCCGCATTACCGAATCGCAGTCGGTCGTGAACGACGGGAAAGGAATGAAGGACTGTGAAAGCGCGGGCACCAAGCAGGCGAGCCTCTCGGCCGGAACATTCGCCGGCGTTGCCAAAGGCGCCAACATCATCCCTGTGAAAATCCAGGCCTGTACCTCGAGCGATGGGCCCGCGGCTTACAACGCCGCCAGCTGGGTCGCCGGAATGAACTGGGTCAAAACCCGGCCGAAGCCCAGGCCGGCCGTCGTGTTTTTCGGACTCTGGTGGAATGAAGACAACGCGTCCATCAAGTCCGCGGCCCGCGACCTCGTCAATGCCGGTTTCATCGTCGTGGCGCCGACGGGGCATGACTTCGGGCTCTCTGATCCCAATACGCCCTTTACCAGTTGTAATTCGAAGAATTATTCACCGGGCAACGCAACCGGCGTGTTCACCGTCGGCGCCAGCAGGGAAGACGACGCCAACCAGAAAACCAGCTGTATGGGCCGCGAAATCACCATGTTCGCGCCTGGCGAGCACGTCAAGGCAGCGACCCTCCACGGCGACTGGGATGGCCAGCCGGGAAGTTCCGGACCGCCGTACGCGGCAGGCTATGTCGCGGGTGCGGCGGCCGTTGCTGCGCAGTGGCTGAAACAGAAGAGCCCGAATCCCGACTACATTCCGAGCGGTGCCGACATTCGCGCGGCGCTCCTCCAGTCGGCGACGATCGGCAAGCTGAGCCTGCAGGGGCCGAATGCCGGCATCACCACGAACACCCTGCTCTACACGCGGGATTTCGAGGAGAATTACCCGGTCGTCTGTCCGAATCCGCCGACCGAAGGCTCGTCGTGCTCCGTCGACATCGAGCCGCGCGGCGGATATTTCTCCAGCACCGGCGGCACGATCCGCGTCGACGTCGATACCGATGCTTCGTGCACCTGGTCGGCGGTCGTCGAGCCGGCCGCGCGCACCTGGATGCGGGTCCGCCCCTGCGCCCAGCCGGAATACGGCGTGGTGGTCAGCGCCGGGTCCAGCGAGCTGTGCGTGCAGATCGACTCCAATCCTCCGCCCTTCAATCCCGGCAACCCCGAGGCCTCCAGCCCCGCGCGCACGGGCTCCATCACCATCAACAACAAGGTCTTCACCGTGAATCAGGTCGGTGCAAAGCCGCCGGTTTGTCCGCAGAACAGCCAGGGGCCCACGTTCGGAATCCTCGGGCCGACGTCAGTGCAGCGCGGTCAGGACATTGTGCTGACTGCTTATCCCGGCGAGGGGTTCCTCTATGAATGGAGGTCCAGCAACCGCAGCGGCGTCCTCAGCAACGGTCCGGTCCTGTACCTCCGCGCCTTCAACGGCCTTCCCTATCCCACGGAAGAGGACAGCTCCGCAACGTACACCGTCACGGTCAAATCATCGCGCTGCCCCGGCGGCGTGTCGGTTTCCAAACACGTTTCCGTGCATGGAACCGCGCCCGCCTGCGCGCTTCCGCTCCTGCTGGGCTCGGACATCATCGCCGTGTCGAGCTTTAACAGCCAGGTCACCATCGGCGTCTACGCCCATCCCTTCTTCCCGCAGACCGGCGTGACGTTCCAGTGGTACAGCGGCGCATCGGGAGATGAAAGCGATCTGATGCCCGGAAAGACGACCGACCAGATCGACGTCCCGGCACACCACGGAGCGATGTACTGGGTCAAGATGACGAATACCTGCGGCTCGCAGCTCAGCGGCACCTTCCTCATCGTCACGCAGAGTGCACCCGTGCAGCCGCGGCGCCGCGTGGTGCGGCACAGCGTCACCACCAACGGCAATACCAACGTCATGCTCCGCAATCCCGGCACCGGCGAAAACTTCGTGAAGGCATTCAGCGCCGGCGCACTGGTCGACACGGTCCAGCTGCCCTCGTTCGCCGCCGGATGGGATGCTCCGGTGTTCAGCGATCTCGATAACGACGAGCGCACCGACATCATCTGGCGCAATCCGGCCACCGGAGAGAACAAATACTGGCGCATGTCGGGCACGACGGTCCTCAGCACGAGAGCGCTCGATTCCCAGGACCCGGCGTGGCAGCTCGGCGCTTCAGCCGATTATGACAACGACGGCACCATGGACCTGGTCTGGCAGAACAGGAACACCAACGATCTGCAGATGTGGCTCATGGACGAGGACCAGCACTATGGCTCGTTCGGCCTGGGTCGCCTCCCCTCCGGCGACTGGAAACTGCAGGGCACCGCGGACTTCGGCTTCGACGGCAAGCCCGATCTCATGTTCCGCAATTACAGAACCGGAGCCAATGCGATCTGGACGATGAATGACACGATCCCGCCGGGCTTCGAGGATGTCTCCCAGAGCCGCGCGATCGGCGGCCTGACGGAGCAGTCGACCGGCGACGGCATGCCCGGAACCATCATTGAAGGCCTCAGCCCGAACTGGCGCGTGGCCAGCATCGATGACGCCGACGGCGACGGCCGCGTGGACATCACGTGGATCGACTCCACGAACGGCAACATGATGTACTGGAAGATGTCGGGCACGCAGAAGATCGGCACGGAGGCGATGCCGCCGCAGACCGATCCGAATCTCGAGCTCGCCGGCACGCCGCCGGTCGACATTCCGCCCGCGCCCGCGGCAACGACCCTGTCCCTCAATGCGACGCCGGCGACCTTCGGCGACGTGGCGACGCTGACCGCGTCGCTTGCGGCGTCCTCCGGTCCGGTCGCCGGGAAGAGCATCGCGTTCCGCATCAACGGCAACTCCGCTGGTCTTGCAACCACGGATGACAGCGGCACGGCGTTCGTCGTCATCAGCGTCGATGCCCTCGCCGCCGGCTCGCACAGCGTCACCGCGACGTTCGCCGGCGATGCCGGATACGCCGCGAGCGGCGCGTCCGCGACGCTGACGGTCAGCGCGCCGCAGGCCGTACTCACCTGGAGCTCGCCGGAGTCCATTGTCTATGGCACCGCCCTGTCGGCCGCGCAGCTCAATGCGGCCGCCGACGTGCCCGGCACCTTCGTCTATGCACCCGCCGCGGGAACGATTCTCCCCGCCGGCGAGCACACGCTGTCGGTGACCTTCACGCCGGCCGATCAGGCCACGTACGGCGTCTCCACGACTGCCGTATCGCTCACGGTCACAAAGGGTACGCCCGCGGTCAACTGGCCCTCGCCGCTGTCGATCGTGTTCGGCACGCCGCTCGGTGCAACCCAGCTCAATGCCACCTCCCCTGTCGCCGGCAGCTTTGTCTACAGTCCGGCGGCCGGAACGATCCTCAATGCGGGCAATGCGCAGCAGTTGCACGTGACGTTCACGCCGAACGATCCGAACTACGACACGGCGACCGTCGATCGTCTGATTGACGTGACGAAGGCGACGCAGTCGATCAGCTGGGCGACGCCCGCGCCGATCGTCTATGGGACCGCGCTCTCATCGGCGCAGCTCAATGCCACGGTCACCGTCGGCAACGGCGCGACTTCCTACACCCCGGCCGCGGGCACCGTGCTCGGCGCCGGCAGCCACACGCTGACGGTTCACGTCGCCGAGACCGCGAATTACCAGCCCGCGAGCGCTACTGTGACTCAGCAGGTCGGAAAGGCAACTCCGGCCGTGCAGTGGGCGCAGCCGGCGTCCATTGTCTATGGCACGCTCCTCTCCGCGACGCAGCTCAATGCGACGGCGTCGGTTGCCGGAACGTTCGCTTACACCCCCGCCGCGGGCACGCAGCTCACGGCAGGCACGCACACGCTTCAGGCCGCGTTCACGCCGAACGATGGTGCGAATTACACCTCCGCCTCAGGCTCGACGCAGCTCGTGGTGACGAAGGCCACGCCTTCGATCACGTGGTCTGCTCCGGCCGGGATCGTTTACGGCACGACATTGTCGGCGACGCAGCTCAATGCCGCCGCGAGCGTCGCGGGCAGCTTCGTCTACACGCCTGCCGCCGGCGCGATTCTCAATGCCGGCAGCGGCCAGACGCTTTCGGTGCAGTTCACGCCGAATGATCAGGGCAATTACACGTCCGCCGGCGCGTCGACCACCATCGACGTCGCCAAGGCGCAGCAGACGATTACGTGGTCTGCTCCGGCGTCGATCGTTTACGGTACTCCGTTGTCGGCGGCGCAGCTCAATGCCACCGTGAGCGTCGTCGGTCCCTCGGCTGCCGGCGCGCTCACGTACACGCCTCCGGCCGGCACGGTCCTGCAGGCCGGAACGGAGACGCTCACCGTGACCGCGGCGGCAACGCCGAATTACGAGTCCGCGTCCGGATCGGTCAGCATCGGGATCCGTCAGGCGAAGCCGGTGATCGCGTGGGCGCAGCCGGCGCCGATCATCTACAACACGCTGCTCGATGCGGCGCAGCTCAACGCCACCGCGAACGTGTCCGGCTCCTTCACGTACACGCCGGCGGCCGGCACGAAGCTCACCGCGGGCACGCACACGCTCTCGGTGCTCTTCACCCCGTCCGACGCGCGCAATTACGAAAACGCCAATGCGACGGTCACCCTGGTCGTCGAGCGCGATACGCCGGTGATTACGTGGGCTTCGCCCGCGTCGATCGTCTACGGCACTGCGCTGTCGGCCGCGCAGCTCAATGCGACGGCGAGCGTCGACGGCGCGTTCGTCTACACGCCCGCCGCCGGCACGATTCTCAATGCCGGCGCGGCACAGACGCTCCAGGCCGCGTTCACGCCGTCCGATACGCACAATTACAACAACGCCGCCGCGAGCGTGACGATCGACGTCGCCAAAGCGAAGCAGACGCTGTCCTGGACGCCGCCCTCGGCGATCGTCTACGGCACATCTCTTTCCGCGGCGCAGCTCCATGCGACCGTGTCCGTGGTCGGACCGGCCGCGGCGGGCGCGCTGGTGTACTCGCCGGCGGCCGGCACGGCGCTCGACGCGGGACTCGGTCGGACGCTGACCGTCACCGCGCTGGAGACGCCGAATTACGAGAGCGCCACCCTGTCCGTGACGATCGACGTGCATCGCGCGCCGCTGTCGCTGACGGTCGACGCGAAGTCGAAGCTGTACGGCTCCCCTGTTCCGCCGCTGACCGGCACGCTCACCGGCGTGGTCAACGGCGACAACATCACGCCGTCCTACGCGACGACCGGCACGCAGCAGAGCATCGTCGGCACGTATCCGATCACCGGCTCGCTCGTCGATCCGGCGAATCGTCTGGTCAACTACAACGTCACCGTCACTCCGTCGACGCTGACGGTGCTCCCCGCGCCGCTGACGATCGCCGTGAATTCGCTGAGCAAGCAGTACAGCGATCCGCTGCCGCCGTTCACCGTGACGTACATCGGTCTGGTCCTCGGCGAATCGCCCGCGGTGCTCAGCGGCGCATTGTCGTTCAGCACGACCGTGACGCCAGCCACCGCACCCGGTCAGTACCCGCTCACGGTCACCGGCGCGGCGTCCTCGAATTACGCGATCCAGTTCATCCCCGGCACGCTCACCGTGACGCCGGAAGATGCGCGCGCGTATTACACCGGCACGCTGTCCGCGGCGCCGCTGAATGCCGGCGCGACCACGGTCGACCTGACGCTCAGCGCGACGATCAAGGACATCAGCGCGACGCCTGATGCCGCCGGCGATTCGTTCAACGGCGACATCCTCCATGCGACAGCCACGTTCATCGACCGCGGCAACGGTGCGATGCTCTGCACCGCTCCGATCGGATTGCTGAACAGCGCGGACACGACCGTCGGCTCGCTCACGTGCACGGCGACCGTGCCGCTCGCGAACGTCACCGTCGGCATCGTCGTCGGCAACCACTACGTCCGCGACGCGGCCGGCGACGATACGGTCGTCACCATCGGCAACTTCACGTCCACGTCCGTCCAGGGCACCGGCAAGCTGGCCCTCACCCGGCCCATCGGCGCGCTCGGCGCGGCCGGATGGGAAGCGAGCTTCAAGCTCAACGCGTCGACGCCGAACAGCGGCAGCGACGACAGCGGCAATCCGCGGTTCAGCCTCGACATCAACGGCACCGGCGGCCAGCGCTATCGCATCACGTCGACGTCGGTGAAGAACCTCGTCGGCGTCCGGGCCAGCAACACCGGCAGCATCGATGTCACGGCCGTGATCGAAGATCTTTCAACGAACAAACAGGTCGTGCTCGACGGCGATGCGCTGGTCCGCGTGACCTTCACCGACAGCGACCAGGGCAACAATCCCCCCGGCACGATCGCCATCAGCATCTGGAAGAAGACCGGCGGCCTCTGGCTCGTCAGCAACTTCGACGGCACGAGAGCGGTCGAGCAGACCTTCTCCAGCGGCGAGATCAAGGTTCGGTAATTTCCCCTGCTCCATTCCCTCGGTGGCCGCTTCGGCGGCCACCGAGGGGAACCGGAGCAATCCCACTCATCTCACCGGAATCGATTGGGCGTGATGAAAGTAGTCCCCAGGGTCCCACCGCTGTTTCACCTGCGTCAGGTTGCGCGGATTCCGGCGGAAGTTGTCGAGGAAATACAGCCAGAGCGCCTGATCGACGTCACCGCGCTCATGGCTGCCCAGCACGGTATCCGGATAGTTGTAGTAGCAGCCGTCCACGGTGCCGGTGCCGTCCTTTGCCGGATCGGGTGTACCGCCGTATTCCGCATACACCTCTCGATAGAAATCATTGATCCATTGCAGGTGCGCCTCGGCCTGTTCGCGGAACGGCGACAGGTGGCCTTCGCCCGGCCTGGAGGCGTTGATCCAGTAGGTCTGGTACTGGAGCTTCAGGACGGAACTGCGCTGCGGGACGGCCGTCGATTCCGGCGTCCGTCGATTGATCGCGCCGCCGTAGCTGTCCACCTGCAGCAATGATTGACTCATGTCGCCGGCAGGAAGTCCCGGCGGCGTGATGTTCAACCATTTGTAGATGGCCGCGACCTGATCGGCCGGAAACGGCTTCTTCATGTAGGCCGACTTGTATTTACCGAACTGGTTCGGCCCGGAACCGTTCAGCGTTTGCAGCGCCTCGAGATACGTGACGTGTTGCGCCGCCTCGCTGGCCGGCATGGTCGTCATAAAGCCCGGATGCCCGCCGAGGGGCTTCTCGAGCGGCGCGGTCCGGGCGATCCGGTCGAACAGTGCCTTCCATCGCTGCGCGCTCGCCTCCGCCCGCTGCCGATGTTCGTTTGCCTCGACGCCGGGAGCGGACACCATTTGCAGGATCAGACCGATCTGACCGTTCGAAACGTGGTTCAGTTTCAGCAGGCTGAAGTCGGTCTCGGGCATCGCCGCCACGAGCTCGGCGTAGAGCGCCAGAAGGCCGGCGAAATTGTCTGGATTCAGATCGGACCAGTTCCAGGCCACGGTCCAGATCGTGGCGTGACCGGGCGCGTCGGGGAGTTGCGCAAAGTAGTAGCGCACGATGACGCCGAAGTTGCCGCACCCGCCGCCGCACAATGCCCAGAACAGATCCCGCTCGTCGCTCGTCGCGCTGTCGGCGGAGACGTTACGCAATTGCGCCTGACCGGTCCCGGCATCCCACGTGACGATGTCCACCGCGCTCAGGTGATCCACGGTCAGTCCGTGCAGCCGCGACAACAATCCATACCCGCCGCCGGTGATGTGACCTCCCGCGCCGACCGAATAGCAGCTGCCGGCGGGCAGGGTCTTGTTGAATCCATTCAACAGCGTGCGATAGACGGTCCAGTTCTCACAGCCGGCATCGACGAAGTAGGCATGGCGCGCCGGATCGAGCCCCACGTGATTCAACGCGGACATGTCGATCACGGCCCTGGTCGCGTCGTTGTAGACGAAGTTCTCGTAGCAGTGGCGCCCCGAGGTGATTTTGACGTCGCGGCCGTAAGCGGTGATCGCGGCGGTCAAACAGTCGGCCACCTGCTCCGCATGCGTCGGAACGTACACCGCCTGCAGGTTGGGCGCGAACCAGCGGCGGTCGAATCCCTGACGATCGCTGAGGACGACGGGGCGGCTTTGAGTCACGGCACACTCCTTTTCTCAGGAGGGACGAAACGTCGCCCCTTCCCTACCCGCAGGGCAGGGAATCCTTCCCTGCGCGGCCCTCCTACCCAGGAGGAGACCTCCATGAGCACGATCTACAAGATTCATCCTGCCGTCGGCGTCGCACGCATCGGCACGAGCAGCGAGTTCTGCATCGCGCCTGAGACTCCGGGCGGACTACCCACCAATCCGATCACGGGCCAGCCGGTAACGTCGTTTCGCGACGCGAACGGCAACCTGCTCAGACAGGCAGCGCGGTTCCGTGTGTTCGCCTACGACAGCACGAATCCCTCCGATCCCGGCACGGAGGTGAAGGCCGGCGCGAACGGCGTCGCGTCGATCGAGTGGACGGCGTATCTGGTTCCGTACATGCGCTGTTTCCTCGCCCGCATCCTGCAGTTCCAGTTGCACAGATCGTTGTGCAACACCGCCGGATATCAGGGACCTCTCAACCGCTGCTCGATCTACGGAAACAAGGCCGCGGGCGCGAAGCTGGCGAAAATGCTGGAGATGGGATTAGCAAACCTTGGCCGGACGCGCTCGAGGCAGCGACCGGGCAACGACAGATGGACGCGAGCGCGATCGTCGATTACTTCAAGCCGCTCATCGACTGGCTGGAGGCGCAGAATCGCGGCCGCCAGTGTGGATGGCAGTAGCTTGCGCGCGATAATCGCGTTCATGGGCGTGGCTCTCTGGCTCGCAAGCGGCCTGATCGCACGCAGCAGGCGATGACGCGGTGCGTGAATGGAGGTCGACTGAACCTCGAAGACGCGTGCTGGACTAATCGATTCGCGAGTCCGGCTCGGTGACTCCGTAAAGGGTCATCGCACGCACTCGCATCAGCGCCGTCGCATCGAGGGTTTCTCCGCCGAACGGGATGGTGCGTCCTTCGTCTCCAGCGGAGCGCTCACGGAGATATTTCGTCACGTTCATCCATCGGATGTCTCCGTTTGACAACTGGAGGACGAGGTAGACGGGATACGCCGTCGCCTTCCAGTACTCCACATGCCGAGCCTTGGTGATGTGGAAGATGCCTGCCGGCGCTTTTCGTCGTTGTCTCAGGTAAGAGTCGCCAGCTTTCAACTGCAGGTAAATCATCTTCCCACTCGCCGATCCATCGTCGTTGCGGAACTCGACCTCCATGTCGATCCCGTGATCGCTCTCCGCCTTGCGTCTGCAGATCTGTCCAGCCTCGCCAGAAATTTCGTACATGTGTCCGATCAGAATCAACTCCTTGCTGTCGTTGTCGAGCGCGCGAAACGCGGCCTCACGATGCTTTCTAGATTTGCGCGCGACGCGGCGAGAGATCTTTTCAGGCGTGTTGCCGAGATTCGAAATGACAGCAAAGTATTGGATGACTGTCGTGCAGATCGCGCATCGAAACGGATCACGCGTCGCGATACGATCGCTGACCACCACGTTGTCTCGGGACATCGCGCCACAAGCTGCACATCGATAGCGGCGGATGACTGAAGCGGTGCGTCCGGTGATGTGCTCGTCGACGAAATTTAGGAAGACGAGAGCCGCCTCGGCCGTCGGCACGCTTCCGCCGATCGCGATCTGCGCATGATTGGGTCCCGTTCGGCGATAATCGAGCACGACGGGGCGGCCGGAAACGTCGTGAAACGTTGCGCACTGCTCCGATAGGACGACCCGGCTGAAGAAGCGGCTGTAACGAAGGCGGACAACGATTGAGGCGTACACGCCGTCCGTGTTTCCAGTGAACTCGTAAAGAATGGCGGAGATGTTTGGCGATGTGGTTATGGCGGCCCGCCTCGAGAGCAGCGGAAACACGAGCTGGTCACCAGACGACGTCGTTTCTCGAAAGCAAATTTCGCCTCGCAGAAGAATGTCGACGAGACTTCGGAGAAGAACGAGATGGTCGTGCTCGGGAAGCGGCTTTAGGCGCCGAAATACAAACTGTCCTTCGAGGACGCGTCGCTCGGAGATGCACCCCAGTCCCTCCTCATGCTCGCGTACTGCGCCAATCAGCTCTACCGCGTACGCGTCGAGCAAGGCGGGAGTCAGTAGAGCGAAGTCGCCGAACGGCAGAAGAATCACGACCGATTGATCGGCGAGAGTGCGCAGGATCTGTCGAACTTCGGCATCGCTGAGGCGCATCTCGGATTGGAACTCGGCTCGCTGACGCAACTCGCCAATCCGAAGGATACTGGTCTCCGTCGAAGCCTTCTCGGTCGCCGCACGAACGGCACGTGCTGGTCCGATCGTGGTCGTGTATGGGCGTTCTTCCCAGCGAATCGCCGAGTCGATTTCGTGAATCAGCTCTAAGCAACCTTCGTCGGTCTTCGCAGACGTGGAAAGACCTCGAAGAAATCCGTGGGCAACGCAGAACGCCGTCAGATCGTCGGCAGTGAAACACCTGCCTCGATCGATCTGCGTCTGGATGAGGAATCTCGGAAGATGCTTCCCGATTGCCGTATCGAACGCATGGTTCCAGTGGTCGATCTCCTGGCTCAGGTCCGACGGTGAGTTGCCGTCAAACACGACCACTCCCAGCGCAGTGTCATTGAGGAAGAGTTGGTGGATGATTCGATACTCTTCCTGCCCCGCGAGATCCCAGATCCAGATCGTCGCATTGGGCGTGTTCGGTGCTGGAATCGGCCATGTCTGAATGCCGTGCGTCGATGGGACGCCTTCGACCCATTTACGGCGGATCACTCGGAGAGCGAGTGTCGTCTTGCCGGCGGCGGCGGGTCCGACGAGAACGACTTTGGCCGTTCGATGACGGATCGCGTGCTGAAAGTCTCGCGTCTCGCGGCTGTCGATGGTCCACAGAGAAACGTTACCGTCGACATCGCCGATGCACAGCTCTCCGTGCGGAAAGAACGCGATCGCGGAGCCGTCGTTCTTGAGGTCGACGATGTCGATGAGTGTCTGTTCATCCACGCTCCAGACAGCCAGCTCATCGCCCGCGAGCGATGCCAGCATGCGGCCATCTGGCGAAAAGGCAAGCGCCGTCACGAAACCGGCGTGGCTCTCCAACGTGGCGATGCGGGTCTCCCGGTCGGTGCGCCAGATCGCGATCGCCAGATCGGCCGTCGCGGTCGCGAACGTAATTCCGTCCGGAGAAACTGCAACGGCCAATACGGGAGATGTCGTGCGGTACCTCCGAACCCGTTCGCCAGTATCGGTATCCCATGCGCGGAGTCCGTCGTGTGATGCCGTGATGATGATGCCTGCGCGTGGAACGATCGCAATGTCCCGCAACCCTGCCTCGTGAATTGCGAAAAGGGTCTGCCTCCGTGACCGATCCCACTTGACGACATGGTCGTCGCCACAGCAGGCATAAATATACTGTCCGTCGTCGTCGCCACACAGACGCGTGATGTAACTCGTTGAGATCTTGCTCCGTGCAAACGCGGGAGCGAGGCGATACAGCGCGCCGTCGACTCCGGCGACAAAGACTTCCCGCTCGTCCGCCAAGATCGCGCACAAGTCGGCATCGGGAAGAACGAGCGACTCTGCCGCAAACGACGAAACGTCAGTCCAAACGGCTGTGTCTCCGGAGACCGTGGCGATCCGGTCGCCGTCGAGCGTCGCAATCGCTGCGACGACGCCGTGGTGCGGCCGCCATTCGCACCGTTCCATGAGCGGTGTCGGTGTCGCAGGTCGTTTATCGATGAAATCGACGATCGTTTCAACTATGTAGTCGGACCGGTCGCGCCAGTCGATGATCTGAAAGCGGGAAAGCGCCGGCGGCAGCTCACATTCTTCGGCGAGGATCGGAAGGAACCGCGACTCACCGCCGTGCGCGTCGCGATAAGGCATCGTGACGCTATCCAGGCGCGTCCATTCGGTAGTCACCGCGGTCTTCGTGACGAGAAGAATCAAGGTGTCGCGCTTCTCGCCGTCGTCGCCGATCGAGACGTCGATGTCGTGCAATTCGAGGACACTTGCTAAGTACAGCGCGATTCCGCGGTCCGCACTTGCGAATTCGACGCGTACGGCCAGCGTGGCAAATTGCGGTTTATTCATGAAAGTCCGGACCGAGAATGATTGTAGTGGGTGAATCTCCAGACGAAAGCTGCCGCCCTACGGCTCCGGCGTCGTGACGGCCGACGCCCACGTCTCCGAAAATGGCCAGCCGTCTCTCTGTGGAGATCCGAAGTCGCCGCGAGTACTAGGTTCCAAAGTTCCATGATTTACCCGCGACCCCCCGCGGCCTGTCACGCCGGAGGTCGCGCGTGCCAGCTGTTCGCCTCTGCAGCGCTCGGATCGTGGAGACGCCGGGCCGGGCGCTGACAGCCTCAGCCCGGCACGGGCGTCGTCACGCTAAACGCAGCCACCCTCACCGCCGTATCTCCCGCATGTCCCGGACGTCCCTGGTGTCCTTCGTTCTCCTTTCGCTCCTCCCCTCCGCCGCGCAGGCCCTGCAATTCTCGCCGGCGAGTCCCATCGGTCAGCCGGCGCATCCGCCGGTCACGGCCGTTGCCGTGTCTGCTGCGGCGCCGCAGGTCGTCTATGCCGTGGCCGGCGCGAAGCTCTTCCGCTCCTCCGATGGCGGCGACGCGTGGATCACGCTCGCATCGCCTTCCCCGACGATCGAGCAGCTCGTCGTCGATCCGACCGACAGCGCGATCGTTTACCTGGTCGGACAGATGCGCCTCTATCGCTCCGACGACAGCGGCGGCACATGGAAATCCGTCAGCCCGGTCGCCGGCAGCGTGCTCGCGCCCGTGCGCATCGATCCGCAGAATCCCTCGACGCTCTACGTGGGCGCGCACTGCAGCAGCATGTATCCGGATCCCCACGGCGGCGGCGTGTACAAGTCGACGGACCGCGGCGAGACCTGGGCGCTCCTCAGCCCTTCGGTGAATTGCGTCGACTCCCTCACTCTCGATCCGGCCGCGCCGCATCGGCTCTTCGCCGGCACCTCGCCGGGTGCGCAGTATCGTACGGATGATGCCGGCCGGACGTGGCGGCAGGTGTCCGGCGAGCTCCCGGTTTTCAGCATCGTGGCGGATCCGGTCGATCCGTCGCGGCACTACGGCCTCGGCCGCGGTTCGGCCGCCACCGGCTACCTGCATTTTCTCGTCAGCACCGACTCCGGGGCGGGCTGGTGGTACGTCCCGGCGGCGGGCCTGCCGCCCGGCGGGCAGTCCCTCGCCATCGATCCCTCGACCCGGCGGCTCTTTCTCGTCGGCCAGTCCCTCGGCTTGTATGTCAGCGACGATTTGGGCCAGCACTGGCGGCATGTCCTCGCGGTGCCGGCGCTTCCGGCGACGAGCCTCGCCATGGCCGTTGCCGGGGATCGGATCTTCATCGCCTCGTCGCGCGGCCTCTATCGCCTGCCAATGTCCGACCCCGATGCGGCGACGGCGATCCATCTCGGGAACCCGGCGCCGCTGC
>Ga0134123_10000112_pt1 | contig 49466 bp, 48 predicted proteins | sample KB303_FD_96460 | JGI IMG/M metagenome (GOLD analysis project Ga0134123, IMG submission 96460) | Terrestrial soil microbial communities without Nitrogen fertilizer from Kellogg Biological Station, Michigan, USA - KB3-0-3 | ecosystem: Environmental > Terrestrial > Soil > Unclassified ...
GCGGTCGGCGACTGTGGCTGCACCGGAGGAATCTTCGGCGAGAGCTACGCAAGCCGTGGCCGAGTTTCGAACGTCATACCGGTGGATGTGACCGTGCCTGGTTGCCCGCCGAGCCCGCGACAGATCCTCGCCGGCATTCTGACGGCAATTTCCAAGACGGCGCCCACTGGCTCAGCTTCGCGCGGGCGTGCTTGAGCACACCGTCCACCGAAGTGATCTCCATGCGAATCCGGCGACACCCAACCAGCCCGTTCCCCGCGCTGCTACTGGAACCGAACTTGGTCAATGCAGTCCAGCTCGCTTCCCGTCTGCAGGCGGCGGGCTTCGAGATCCGTATCGAAGGCAGTACCGAATCGGCGCTGCAGGCGCAGCGACAATCTTTCTTCTTTGCGTTGATCGTGATCGCCGATCTGGCGGACAAAGACTGCCTCGTGGCGCTCGATGCGCTGCGGCGACGATCGCCGCGGTCCTGGATGATTGTCGCTACGTCCAATTGCGACGACCAGGCACGCAATGTGATCCATCGGCACGGGGGCGATACAGGCATTTCCCTGCCGATCGATCCGGACGATCTTATCGCTCGCCTGGATGCATTTCAGTTGCGCGCTCGACCTTCATTCTAGTCAACCTCGCAGCAGCGCGCGTATGTCCGAGCAGCGATTGTCTTTCATGGAATTCGAAAGTCCGTGGTTCTTCAATCCGGGCACCGTGCGGCTGCCCTCACCACCGGACGGCTTGAGCACCGACGAGGTCCGCCGGCGCTTGATGACAGGGCAACTAGCGCAGCCATACATCCTGGAGACTTCGTCCCACCGCTGCCTCTATTTCACTCAAAGCAACGTGCAGAGCGTCATGAGCCTCGATGAACCGGACGCACTGATCACCGCATATACACGGAAGATGATGGCGTTTCTGCTGTTCAACCCTGCTCCGAAACGAATAACGATGGTGGGACTGGGAGGCGGCTCGCTGGCTAAATTTTGCCATCGCAACCTGCAGCAAGCTCAGATCACGGTGGTGGAAATCGACCCGCGAGTGGTCGCTCTGCGAGAGGAGTTCCGCATCCCCGCTGACGATGCGCGCTTTCGAGTCGTGTGCGCGGACGGCGCGCACTACATCTCGCAACGGACGGAACCCATTGATGTGCTCCTGGTCGATGCGTTCGACCCAATCGGGGTTGCTCCGACACTCGCCGCCTCTGATTTCTACGCCCAAGCGGCGCAACGCCTGTCGCCACGAGGCGTGATGGTGATGAACTTCTCCGGAGTTCCCAACCGCTATGTCACACACATCGAGCGAATCGGGGTGGCGTTTGGCGGCAGCACACTGCTCGTGCCGGTGATCGCCGACGATAACCTGTTGTTGTTCGCTTTCAGGCGGCGCATTCCACTGCCGACGACGGCGAAATACCAGTCGCGCGCTCAACGCCTGCAATCCCGCCTCACCCTCGAGTTCCCGCTGTACTTGCGGCGAATCTGCCAAGGGCACGTGTTGTCTTGAGCAGTTCATGCAGGCGCCCCTCACGTCCAACCTCATGAGCGCCCTCTAGACGGACTACGTCGCCACGCAGCTGCATTGCGCGAGGCCCTACTCAGCCACCGCCCGGACCGGACGAAGTGCGCTGCAGCTCGGAACGCGTGTGCACATCGCGCGGTGCGCTAACGCCAGAACTCCTGAGTTCAGAAACGGCGCGCCCACGACCACTACCGGGCGTGCCGAAACCAAAGAGCAGAGTCAGTGCTCGCAGCAGCCATTCTGATACTGGATATGGCCGAGGCGTTGCAAATTGGAATGGCAACCTTCACACCTTCGGTCTGATGCGGACCGCAGCGCGTGTGTGCGTGGGGTATCGCTGGGGATATCCAGCTCAATCGAAGTCTGGGCGACTTGCTCGCTCAAGGACTTGCGATCGACTTGGAATCCGGCCCGGGCCCTCGGCTAATACTTGGGTGCTTATGCGTGGCGACATGCGGCTTGTGCAACGTCGCCGTGTGCACAATCGCGTCCGCCAGCAACACTGGGCGCGACGAACGCCCGCTCGATGATCGTGCCGACGTGATGCGTGAATGACGACCTCTTGATGTCGATGCCGGCGCTGCCGGTGATCAGAATTCGCATACGGTTTTTTCCGTGCCGGGCGTTTCGTCATCCAACGAGGCCCGCGGTATCGCACATGGCCGCCAGACTATGGATGTCGATGATCATGCGCTCTATGGTTCTTACATAAGCACGCAGTGCGGACCAGTTACAATCGCGACACAAGCAAGGCGTATACTCTCGCACGCGCGTATTCGATAAAAACCTCGCGCTGTCCGTCCTCCTATAGCAATCAACAACACGGAGCGCCTCGCCATGGTAAGACGAACGTTAGCGATGCTTGCAGTCTCGATTCTGGTCGCGCCTTCCGTGACGTGGGCCGTTCCCATCAAGGTGGATTTCACGATCACCGCTTTCAGCGCGGATTACACTGACGACACTGAGCAGGTGAGGGACAGCTACAACGGTTATCCGATCGGAACCGTTGGGACGGGTTCGTTCACATTCGACGATGCAGTCGGCGATTTTTTCGATATCGTGGACGGACTCACCGCAATCGATCTGCAATTCTCCTGGCTCGGCCGCATGTGGGACGAAGGCAATGCGCGCATCACGCGCCTCTCGTTCGACCCGTTGGGGAACCTGCGGACCTGGGAAATTGATGCATGGATACCTGATTACGATTGCAATCTCAGCTGCGTTTCGAGCGTCGGCGGTCCGGCAACGGATTTCTTCGCGTACGAGTCCGGCTTCGGCGCAGCAGGGGTCCTGCACGAGCCGGACGCCCGGGGATGGATGAGTGGATCCATCGCGTGGTCATCGCATCCGATGACAGTGCCGGAACCCGCGACGTTTGCACTGTTCGCTTTGGGTCTGCTGGCCATTGGCGTCCGCCGCTCGACTGGCGGCGAACGGACGAATCGTTAGCGCCATACCGCTCTGAGCTGACGGCGTCGGCGCCCAAATGAGCGTCGGCGCCCTTCTAGTAGCTCAATCGATGCGCAGACTCTGCTCCATTGAGTAGCACTGGTCCCAAATGTAGACGTCATAAGCAGCGAGCTGAGTCAGCCAAGTCGGTGTCAGCTCGTTCACGCACCGAATGACCACCCGATCAATGTAGTCGTCGAACACCGCCCACGGGTTCTCCTGAGCGGTCTTCGCGTCCAGTCCTTCTCCGGGCGTGATGGTGGCGAGCGCCCTTGTTGCCGCCGCTCTCAGGTCCTGCAGGAAAGCGATCTGTCGATCGACGTCCGAGTGCGTCCCCGTCCGCGCGACGTGACCGCCTACCAGAGTCTTGAAAGGAATCTTGCGGATCTCTTCCATCTGCGCGAAGTAGCCCGGGATGTCGTGCGCGACGGCGAACCGACGCCATGGCATCCAACCCGGGAACACCATGTCGACCACCATGAGCGTTTGCTGGGCGGGTGCATAGATGAAGATGTTGCCGGGCTCGTGGGCGTCACCGTGATAAGAGAGCTCCAGCACCTGGCTTCCCACCTTCAATGAGTATCGATCCTGGAAAGTCACCGTGGGCAGTGGACGGTGCGGATCGTTGTCGCGTGCCAGGAGCCGCTTGGTCTCTGCGTGCGCGACGATAGTCGAGACCTTGCCCAGGGAATTTGCGCCGGCAATGTGATCGGCGTGCGAGTGACTGTAGATGAGATGGGTGACCGGTTTGTCAGTTACCTCGCGAATTCCCTCCATGATGTGGGCGGCATAGGGCGGCGGTGCGTCAACCACCACGACGCCGGTCTCATAAACCATGAACATCGACTGATAGGCATTGTCGGTGATCATGTAGAGACCCTGACCCAGCTGCTCGAGCCGATAGCCCTTGGCAGGGTCGAGGGCTGGACCTTTCGCGTCCCCGGGTACCGGCAAGTAGTGGTCAATGCGCACGCCGATCGGCGCGATGTCAGGCATGTCGCGATACTGCGCGTTGGCTGTGTCGGGACGATCAGATGCAGCGGCCGTTCGGACGCCAATTGCTCCGAGCTGCATCAGCATCAAAAGTGCCACTGCGGTGGTTACGCGTCGCTGCCGAACGATGCTGCACTTCGAAACCATGACCGTTCTCCTCGGTGAGTGAGTGTCTCGCTCCGAGGGATCAGAGCAGCGATGTGCACGCTCATCGATTGCACCAAGGTATGGCCGACACCAATACCTTGGTCGGGTTGTTCCGGTTCGAGACGTTCTGTGTGATGCGGCAACCGCAGCCCGTGCGTTCGGTTTGCGGAAAAAATGGAGACACCTGCATGAAAGAGAAGACCGCAGGAGATGGCGCACTCGAGATACCGCGCGCGCAAATCACTCGTCGCGAGGGACTCAAGCTCAGCGCAGCGAGCATCGTAGCTTCGCTACTGCCGCTTGCTGCACTGACCGCAGTGCGAACGGCCTCATCACGTTCCGATCGACTCGAGGAGGACACCATGACCCAGAAGAACTCTACCCAGCAAGCGAGCGTGCAGACGGCTGACAAGCCCGCCATTCGTGCATTTCGGGTCAGTTTCCCGGAGGCGGAGCTGGGCGACTTGCGCAATCGAATAAGCGCGACCAGGTGGCCGGAGCGTGAAACGGTTGCTGATGCGTCGCAGGGCGTGCAGCTCGCGACGATCCGGAAGCTCGCACACTATTGGGCGACGGAATACGACTGGCGCAGGTGCGAGACGAAGCTCAATGCCCTGTCGCAGTTCATGACCGAAATCGATGGGCTGGACATTCACTTCATTCACGTTCGTTCGAAACATGAAAATGCATTGCCACTCATCATCACGCATGGCTGGCCCGGCTCGATCATCGAAATGCTGAAGATCATCGATCCGCTGACCAATCCCACGGCACATGGCGGGAGCGCAGCGGATGCGTTTCATTTGGTGATTCCGTCTCTGCCCGGCTTCGGGTTTTCAGGCAAGCCGACAGCGACGGGCTGGGACCCAGCCCGCATAGCACGTGCGTGGGTAATGCTGATGAAGCGCCTCGGCTACCAGCGATTTGTGGCACAAGGCGGTGATTGGGGTGCGATGGTCACAGATGTCATGGCGGCGCAGGCGCCGACGGAATTGCTCGGGATCCATCTGAACTGGGTTTTCGCGGTTCCAACCGACATCAATGCAGCTGCCTACACAGGCCAGCCGGCACCGGACGGCCTTTCAGCCGAAGAAAAGCGCGCGTACGAACAGCTCGACGTCTTCTACAAGAAGGGCGTGGGATACGCGATAGAAATGGCGAACCGGCCGCAGACGCTGTACGGAATCGGGGATTCACCGACCGGCCTGGCAGCATTCCTGCTCGACCACGACCCGCGCAGCTATGAGCTCATCGCGCGCACTTTTGACGGACAACGCACCGGCCTTACGCGAGATGACATCCTCGACAACATCACACTCTACTGGTTGACGAATACGGCGGTATCTTCGGCTCGTATCTATTGGGAGAACAAGTTCGCCTTCTTCACTCCGAAGGGTGTCGGCATCCCGGTTGCCGTGAGCGCCTTTCCAGACGAGGTTTGTACAGTCCCGCAGAGTTGGGCAGTCCGCGCCTATCCGAAGCTCATCTACTACAACAAGCTCGACAAAGGCGGTCACTTCGCGGCCTGGGAGCAACCGCAACTCTTCGCACAAGAGGTTCGCGCGGGCTTCAGACCCCTGCGCGCGTAGTCGATCTCGGCGTGCTCCGCTGGATCGGCGGGCCGGCCAGTAGCTCGGCTCGCCGATTCAGTGACTGTCGCAACTGACCTCTACAGATTCCGTCGCGCTCCGAAGGCAGACCAGGTCAAGCGAGAGGACCGCCAATTCCACTGGCTCGCAGTGATGCGAAGACTGTCGGCCATCCGCACCAGCGCTGCCAATGAGTCGGCGTTCATCTTCCGCATCATGCTGCCTCGATAGGCTTTGACCGTGATCTGACTGATGCCGAGCTCGTGGGCGACTTGCTTGTTGAGGAGGCCAGCCGCCACCAGCACCATGACTTCCCGCTCTCGGCGGGTGAGCGAAGCGTAGTTTTCCCGCACAGCGCGCACATCCTCAGCGTGCCCCAGTGCCGCGCAGCTTCGATCGACCGCCCGCTGGATAGCGCCCAGGAGCGCGTGACCGTCTACCGGTTTGATGAAGAAGTCCATGGCTCCGCCTTTCATGGCACGCACGGTGGTGGGAACGTCGCCATGGCCGGTTATGAAGATGACTGGCATGTCGCTCCGGTCCGCCAGCAGTCCCTGCAAGTCACAACCGTTCAAATCCGGAAGAACGACGTCGAGTACCAGACAGCTGGGCGCGAGTGTCCGCGGCCGCGCCAGAAACGCGTGCGCGCAATGGAAGGTTTGCGCCCGCCATCCGGCCGATTCGATGAGCATGCTGAGGGATTCGCGCACCGACGCCTCGTCATCAACGACGAACACCGTCGGCACGGCTTCGGACATGCATCTACCCTCGTTTCACGCCCAACACGCTTACACATGCCTGCTCTGGCGCGTCGCCCCACCCCGTCGTTCAGCATGCTCCCCTCGTTGACAGGTTAGCGCCATAACATCTTTCCATTACTTACCGCCCGAACCCGAAGGTCCAGAGTGCAAGGCCGGATGCAGCGCGACCGCAAGAACTCCATGACTCACCGGTCTTCCGGACACGTTATTGCAGTCGTTGATGATGACCCGAGCATTCTGCGGTCGCTTGAGTACCTGCTGGAGTCCGCCGACTACCGCGTAGTCCTGTTTGCTTCCGGCGCGGAGCTGCTCAAGGACAGTTGCCTCGCAGAGATCGATTGCCTGCTGTCCGACGTCGACTTGCCTGGCATGGATGGATTCGAGCTGCTGCGGCAGGTTCACGCCGTCCGGCCTGGGTTACCCGTGATCTACATCACGGCCTACCCTGAAACCGTAAAGCGATTGCCAACCCTGAGCGAAGGCAAACCACGCCTGTTCACCAAGCCGTTCCACGGGCCGGAGCTGCTCGCAGCGCTTAGCGAAGCGCTGCGAGCATCGAGCTGAGGCGGACGCATGCTCTATCGAACGCACGTCGGCGCGGTGCAGAATCCCTGATATGTCTCGAAGCCACGCTGTAGCCCCCGAGGAACAGTTCTTCCCCTCGGCAGTGTCGCCGGGGCCAGCACAGAAGCGCCTGGCTCTCTTTGTGGTGCTCGGCCTGTTGGTGGTCTTTGTTCTGATCACTGGTGGACTGATCTCCGGCATCAAGACCCGACGCATCGACGCGTTCCTGCCCGCTTATCTCGCATCGATGTTCGTGTGCGATTCGATGACGGCGATCCTGTTGTTCGTCCAATTCTCGATCTTGCGCCTGCGGTCTACGCTGGTGATCGCCGCCGCGTATTTCTTCACCGCACTGATACTCATTCCGTACGCCCTCGCGTTTCCGGGCGTGTTCGCCCCGGCGGGCGTGATCGGCGGCCTTCAGACCGCGGCATGGCTCTATGTGCTGTGGCATTGCGGCTTTCCTCTGTTCGTAATCGCCTATGCAACGGCCAAGGAACGAGCGCCGACGGAACGCTTCTCACGTCGAACGACGCTTGTTGCCATCGCGCGCAGCATCGCCTTGACTGTGGCCATCGTCGTCACCGCCACAGTTGTGAGTACAGTAGATGAGGCATCCTTACCGCACATCATGCTCGATCCACTCCGCTTCGGACCGCACTGGCCCTTCCTGGTCGGGGTGCCCATAGCATCGGCGAGCATCTCGGCCCTCATCGTGCTCTGGTTCAAACGGCGCTCGATGCTGGACCTGTGGCTGATGGTGGTGATGTTGCTGTATCTCATTGAGGTGCCTCTGAGCTACTACCCCACCCCGATGCGCTTCAGCGGCGGCTGGTATGCCGTCAGAGTGTTCGGGTTCCTCTCCAGCAGTCTCGTCCTGATCGTCCTGCTCTACGAGATACAAACGCTCTACGCCAGGCTGCTCGGTGCGGTTCTGGCTCAACGCCGCGAGCGAGAGGCTCGACTGATGACCGGAGATGCTGTCGCGGCTTCGATCGCTCACGAGATGCGGCAGCCACTCACTGCGATGGTAACGACGGCAGATGCCGGCTTGCGCTTTCTCGACCGTCAGATGCCCAACCTCGAAAAGGCCAAGCAGGCCTTCAGAAATATCGCTGCAGATGGGCACCGTGCGGGAGAAGTCGTTGCCACGATTCGCGCGAACTTCAGAACTGACGTGCGGGAAAGGACCTCGCTCGATGTCAATGAGCTGATCAAGGAAGCCGCTGCACTCGTGCACGGTGAAATCCAGAGGAATGGCATAGTCTTCCGGAGCGAGTCGAACCGGCAGCTGTCGCCAGTCACTGGAAACCGGATTCAGCTCCAGCAGGTGCTGGTCAACCTCATCATGAATGCGATCGACGCCATGGCAGCAAAGGAGGAGCCGCGGATCCTCAGCGTGAGATGCCAGCCGAACGAAGACCAGGGCGTGACTGTTTCTGTCGCAGACACCGGAACAGGAATCCATTCAGCGGACGCGGACCAGATATTCAACCCGCTATTCACGACAAAATCCGACGGCATGGGCATGGGACTGTCGATTTGCCGTGCCATTATCGAGGCACACGAAGGCAAGTTGTGGTTTACGCCGAACAGCCCTCACGGGGCTGTATTTCAGTTCACGCTGCATACGGCTCATTCGGCGTCCGGGCCCAGCTGATCAGCGATTCGGGTACCGCGTGCGGGTCAAGGGTATCTGGAGAGTGCCGACCATTCTGACCAGCTCAGCGATCGAGCCGGCTGCCATTTTCTTCATCATCCTTGCGCGATGGATCTGCAACGTGACTTCGCTGATATGCAGCTCCGCCGCAGCCTGCTTGTTGAGCAGGCCGCTCGCCACCAACGTCAGCACCTCTCGTTCACGCGGCGTCAGCAATGACAACCGCTGGTGCAAATCGGCTAATTCGGCTCGCGTGCGCCTCGCTTCGCGACTCCGCGTGAGGGCCGCATTTATTGCTCCCATCAAGTCCGCCTCCCTGAACGGCTTTGTCAGGAAGTCGACGGCGCCCGCCTTCATCGCGCGCACGGACGACGGAATGTCCCCATGTGCAGTAATAAACACGATGGGCACGTCATCGCTTTGCGCAATCTCGGTCTGCAATTCCAAACCGTTGATGTCGGGGAGCTGTACATCGAGGACCAGGCAAGCCGGCAGATCGGGCTTCGGGCTCGCAATGTACTCGGCCGCGGAGCCGAAGCTGACCGCATGCATGTCGAAACTCGACAGAAGCTCGATCAATGACTCGCGGACACGGCGATCGTCATCGACGATGAAGATGATGTGATCCCCCGCCATGATCGCGATCCTACATCCGGCATTGGCGTGCGTGTCGTTGGCATCTGCTCCACGATGGCTTACGCACGATCTGACGTTTGTGGAATCTGCGTCCAGTGGGTATCGCTGAGGGTATCCCGCTCCTAGCGTGCTCAAGGGCTTACGATCGACTCGAATCCGGCCCGGGGAGCCATCCATGGACGTCCATCGGCGTCCATCCGCGGCCAGCTCAGCTCGCGTTACTCTTCCCCACGTTCGCGCATCGGGAGCGTTCAATTCCTGGCGACGCAGGCATGACTAGCCGGTCTCACTGCTCGAACAGATTGTCGTCGTAGATGCGCGCAATGCGGAAGCAGACGAACCGGCAGGACTCTCGATCGATACCACGCGAATCGAAGCCGACGACGTCGAATTGCGCAAACAACTGGAATGCCGCTGGCGGCGCGGTTCGTACGAATTCCATTGCGGAGCCTCCCGGACCGCCGGGGTTGAGGAATCGTGATCCAATGCGATTCGCCTGGTCGGCCGCGGGTCGTCGAACCAAAGCCACATCAATCGTGCGCGCGAAAGGATGATCCTAGTCGAGCGGCACTTTGGCAGTGGCGCACTGGAAGCCGCCGCTGCAATCCGAGGGATCATCCGGTCACTGACGAAGGAAGGCGTGCGTTTCTCGCGAATGGCTGGCAGACGCAAATTGAATCGATCGAAGTTGCTCATGTGAGCGCGCAAGCAGCGCGCGCGAATTGGCCGCAAATTCTCTCGATTCCTACATCGCGAGTGAGCTGTTGAGTTAGTCTCTGAGATATTCGCGCCGACTCTTGGAGAAGAACATGCTCAAGCCTGCGTTGAACGAAATTGCCAATGACTTGCTCGTGGGCGCGGTTTTGTTTGCTACGGCTGGAACGCTGGCCTGGTGGCGAGCCTGGGTATTGCTCGTCACGATTGTGTCGATTCGGCTGATCGGCAATTTGAGCATCGAGCGCGTTTCGCCCGAGCTTCTTAAGGAGCGCGCTCGATTTCCACTGAGGCGAGATCAGTCGCCGCTCGACAGAATTCTCCTTCCGTCATGTATGGCCGCGTACGCACTTGTGGTCGCGATCGACGGCTACGACGCGAATCATTCTCCGGTTTTGGGCGCGCCGAGTGCCGCTGTCTCGATTGTAGGTCTCGCATTGGTCGTCCTTGGTTGGACATTGGTGATGCTGACCCTTCGTACCAACGCCTATGCAAGCACGGTCGTGCGGCATCAAGCCGAACGCGGACATCGAGTCATCGAGTCCGGTGTCTACAGCGTCGTGCGCCATCCCATGTATGCAGGATTGATAGTCGGCATGATCGGCATGGGCCTGTGGCTCGGAACTTACGCCGGCGCGATAGCGACGGCGTTGCCGACCGTACTACTTGCCGTACGTATTCTTGTCGAAGAGAATGTGTTGCGAATGAACCTAGCCGAGTACGACTCGTACAGAAATCGAGTTCGCTATCGGTTGATGCCCGGAGTGTGGTAACTCCGGTTGTTGAGCTCATTGAGCTGCCAGTGAAGCTGGTGAGGCCGCATCCAGGAGCTTGTTCACGCGCAGGGATACCTGCGGATCTTCGAGTATCCCCATGTGGGTGTCATCGAACCCGTAGACGCCTGCTGCGTCGTCCTGCGCTTCGGCGCGCAGCTCGCTGGCCACGGTAACGACTTGATCGCTGGATTCGCCGAACGAGCCGCTGCCTTTCTTGAACGAGAAAAGCAGCTGATGCTGCGTTCGTTCCGGCAACGATCTGCGCACAGCGGCCTGCGTGTAGAAGAGTGACTGCAAATAGTCGCTCGCCGGCGCTATGTCATGCCAGGACCGGATCGCCGCCGGCGAAAGATCGAGGCCGATCTGTGCGGCGCTGTGACCGCTCCAGGGCGTCGACAGCGAAATGAACAATGGAATATGCAGCCGATCCGGTTCATGCCGCAACAGAAAACCTCGAGCCACCAAGCCGCCCATGCTGTGTGCGACGAGGACCAGTGTAGTCACACGATAGTGACGCTCGATCTGTAACACCGTCTGCGCCAGATGGTCCGCGACCAGCCCGAGACGGGCGCCCGACGGGTAGTAGTAAACCCACGCTTGAAAACGCTGCCGGTCCAGACGCTCGATCAAGTACCGGAAGTTGTCCGGCGAGCCGTCGATGCCATGCACGAACAGCACGGGGATGCGCGATGGATCGTACTTCTCCAGAAAGTAGACGCCCGGTCCGACGTTGAGAATGAAGTCGTACGGGTCCCGCATGCCGGCCCTGACGTTTTCGGCGCGAAATCGCGGATCGGACAAGGTCGTGACTACTCCCGCGGCCGTCACCGCGGCAAAACGGGCCGTGATCTGCGCGTCGTGGCTGCGCAGCCGCTCTTCCTGCTGCTCATTCAACTCGCGGAAAACGCAGCCGCTGAGCAAAGGCGTGAAAAACAGAGCAATCAGAGCAAACCAGTTCATGCCGAGACTCGTGCAGCGCTGCCGGCGTAGCATCGAGGCGCAGTGTGATTCTCGCTAGCGAAGTTCGTAACTGTGACTCTCGGCAGAAAAAATGCCCCTCTCTCGGATCGTGTCGTGCCGGTCGACCGCCGACGCTGCATCACTCTTACGATCAGCCACCGCCAGGTAGAACTTTCCAGCACCCCAATCGATCCTGCGGAGTTGGAACCTCTACAGGGATATGCCGTTTTTCCTATCTACATCCAGGCGCTGGGATCAGGAGTCGCAATGCCGCCAGGCAAATTGAGGGTACAAGCCCGGGTTACGGCCTGGTGGTTGAGCGGCGAAGAAGATTGCCCGCACTGCGGCCAGCGGTACGCCTACGAACTCGAGTTCAGATGCCCGGAGTGTGACAGCCCAAGCTGTCCGCATTGCCGACACAAGCACTCCGAAGGTCATCACGTCTGCCCTGGTTGCGTCGGTCCAGTCGAGGAACAGTCAAATGGCTAGGGCAATGTGGAAGGGGCAGCTTCAAATCGGCAAACAGAAGCTGGGCATCAAGCTGTATTCAGCGGTCGAAGATCGCACCATCCGCTTTCATTTGCTGCACGCCAAAGACCTTGCGCCGGTCGAGCAGCACATCATTCGCAAGGACACAGGCGAGGAAGTCAGCAAGGATGATATGCGCAAGGCGCTTGCATTGAGTGCTCAAACAGCCGTGATCGTGCAGCCGGATGACCTCGAGAAGCTCGTGCCTCCTGAATCGCGCGACATCCAGATCACACGCTTTGTCGCCGCATCGGTATTGGGCGACCAGTGGTTTGAGCGCCCTTACTATTTGGGACCTGACGGTGACAACAGCAGCTATTTCGCGCTCGCAGAAGCCCTCGAGCGCCAAGACGTCATCGGCATCGCACGCTGGGTCATGCGCAAGAAGCGCTATGTAGGCGCGCTGAGCGCAGTCGACGGCTTTCTCACGATGACGACATTGCGCCGCGCCGATCAGGTTTTGAGCTTCTCGGGAATAGAGCCCGCCAAGTCCGTCACTCCGCAAGCGAGCGAGCTGAAGCTCGCTCAACAGCTGGTTTCGTCAATCGAAGCGGATTTCGATCCGTCACTCTGGCAGAACGAGTACCGCCAGCGACTGTGCAAGCTGATCGAGGCGAAGGCGCGAGGCGAGAAGATCAAAGCGGTCCAGCCCAAGAAAAAGCAAGCCCCGGCGAGCCTCGAACAGAGTCTGCGCGCAAGCATAGCGGCCGTGAAGGAGAAGAAAGTTGCCTAGTCGCAAACGAAGTAACTCCCCGGACGCGCCTGCAGAGGCGACAGGAGCACGGGTGCGCCCGCTGTGGTCCGGGACGATCACGTTCGGGTTGGTCAGCATTCCCGTCGAACTCGTCACGGCCGTGCGCCCGCGGCAGACAGCGATGAAGCTGGTGGACAAAGCGGGTCATGCCTTGGGGCGCGAGTATCACTGCTCGAAGGAAGACAAGAAACTGAGCCAGGACGAGCTCGTGCGCGGCTACGAAACCGACTCTGGCAAGATGGTCGTCATTACCGACGAGGAGTTCGAATCGGTTGCGCCAGAGATGTCCGGAGATATCGAGCTGCGAAACTTCGTGCCGCTCGAACAGATTCCGCCGATCTACTTCAACCGGCCCTACTTCCTGGCGCCCTCAGGCAAATCGACCAAGGCGTACCATCTGTTGACTGCCACCATGGAGAAGGCGGGCCGCGTGGGCATCGGCAGTTTCGTCATGCGCGGCCATGAGTACCTGGTTGCAATCATCGCGGATAACGGCGTATTGCGCGCTGACACTTTGCGATACGCGGACGAGATTCGCACGCCCGAAACAATCGGGCTCTCCAAGCGCGGCAAAGCCACGGCATCCAAGGTAACTCAGTTCGTGAAGATCATCGAAGATCTGACCCGAACCGACCTTGACCTCACTGAGCTCGAGGACCAGGAGGCCAAGGCGCTGGAGAAACTGGCTGCGACCAAGCAGAAGGAAGACGAAGACGTCATTCATCAACGAGGACTGGAACAAGCAGAAGGCGACGAAGGCGGCGCGAAGATCATTGACCTCATGGCAGTCCTCCGCAAGAGCTTGTCGAAGAGCGCTGTGGTCAAGACTGCCGACGAGAGTGTTCCCATATCGCTCGATCAACGGCGTAAAGAGCGTGCTGCTGAGGCTGCCTCGCGCAGCACCGGTTCGCCCAAGCGCAAGACGCGAAGATCCGGCACTAAGCGCAAGGGCGCCAGGTGAATTACGTCTCCCTTCATCACACGCGGCGGACGTTCTGTTCGTTGATCCGGCGGTGCGAGTCTGTTGCATCCTGGAAGGCGAGCTCGAACGTCACATGTTCTATCAACTGCTCGACCGTCAGTATTTCGGCAGCCTCCTCGTCAGGAATGTCCACGTGGAACTGATCTTCAATTGCCAGGATTAGCGACACCAGATCCAGCGAGTCGGCGCCGAGATCGCCAGCCAAGGTTGCATCAGGTCGAATCATTGCCTCTTCAACATGCAAGGTCGCTGCGACGAGCGACCTGATCTGCGACTCAATCCCGATGTTCATGAGTCAGAAGCGGTAGCCGACGCCGACGAAAGCCTCTTCCTGCAACGTGCGTTTGCCGCTGCCGTCCGTGAGATCGAACTCGAACCAGCGCATGCCGGCGAACGCTTGCAGTTGCTCCGCCACGCGTAGTTCGATGCGTGCGCTCAGGTCCGTGAGGTTGTCAGCCACACCGAAGGTCAGGATGTCGGGTGCGTAGAAGGCCTGCCCGGAAACCGCGAGCCGCCGGGCGGCATCGATGAAGAAGCGGACCTCGGTGCCGACACTGACTGCCATCACATCGTCGTTTTCCTCCTGCAGGAGCGCCGCATAGAGTTGCGGTCCGATACTGATGGTGAGGCGCCGGATGCCAAGGTCCGCCGGAAACATGAGTCCCCCGCTCAGGACCAGATCTCGTTCCTCTCCGAGAAATACGCCCCCGACGAATTGGCTGCCCTGCACGCCGACCCTGTTGCCGCTGGCGAGATAGCGCAGTTGCAAAGTGTCGTTGCTTAGCGCGACCTCAGCGGTCGAACCGCCCCGCGAGTCTCCTTGCGCGACCGCCTGACCGGTCGCCAAGACCAGCGGCGCCGCGATGAGAACTGCGATGTGCAAATTCATAGGGCTCTCTGGTAGATCAGTGACCGTCAACGGACAGTGGGTGTCGCGCGCGGATCTCCGACAAGACGCTGAGCGGCGCGCCTCCTGCCTGCCATTGCTCCTGCCACGGCGGCTAGCAGAGAGATGACCATCGCCGCAAAGGTGATCCAGGCAGTCTTTGTGGCGGTGTTCTGAACCCGCTCCGCGACTGCAGGCAATTGCTGACGCGCGCGAGACATGAGCTGCTCTGTGCCCCGCCGCACTTCCGCGGCCGCTTGCTCGGGATCGTTGCGCGCCGCCTCAACGCGCTGTGCCACCTCGCCGAGCGAGGACCGCACTTCCTGTTCTGGAATACCGGTTGCCGTCGAGATCGTGCGGGCAGTGCGCGGATCATTGAGGCGGGCCAGCATTTGCTCTACATCGCCCGTCGAGAGGTCATTCACGCCGCCAGTGACCGAGCCCAGGGTTTGCGTGACGCCGCTGAAGACGCTGGAGATCCCGCTCGCCACCAGCTGCACGCCGCTGCTGGCGAGCCACAGGATCGCGACGAAGCTCACCACCCACACGAGGGCGCCCTCGAAGGCACCGGTCGCGCGGTCGTAGATCATTCCCAGACGCGTCGCGGCCATGCCGCCGATGAACAACGCTATCAGCAGCGCGAGGCCGCTCCAGATCGCGGCTCCGACGCCGAGCGCGCCAGCATCGGTGTTGCCGGGATCGGCCGCAGAGATACCAACGGCAAGCCCGAGCGTAGTGAGAAAGAGAAGCGTGCCAAGCACGGTGAGCACGCCAGCCCATATTCCTCCCCACGAGATCCGCAGACCGTCGAGAGAAGTGTCGACGTGCTCGTGAATGATCGTGGCCATGTGTTCGTCCTCGCGCAGCTGTGGCTGTATGTGTATGCACGTGTATGCATGTGCAGACATGCAATGGACCAAGTGCCGAGGAGTTCCAAACTTCGTGAGCGCCGATGCCAATCCGAGTCGCGGCGTCGGAGTTTGCAAGCGAGCGTTGTCGGATGATGCTTCGGTGCTCGTGCATGCGCGCGCAGGTCTTCGCAGGCGGCACTACTGCTCGAGGTCTCAGTGAAAGGAACTTTGCGCAACGACTTCGCTTACTCGAATGAGCGGATCGTTGATCTCTCATCACCGCAGCAGCACGAGGAGCCCTCACCATGCGTTCGCCCGTCGATGATTCGAGCACAGCCGAGCAAAGGCGACGTGACCTGACTTCGCCTCGCACCCCTGCAAAGATAGGTCTGACGGTCGCAGCGCTGACTGGTGCTGCGGTGCTCGGGGTGATTGGCGTGCGAGCGCTAAGTCGAAACTCCGGCAATGTCGGGCGGCGCTTTCGTCACATCCTCGATGTGCTGACGAATCATCGGCTGGCCGATGACGCCAGCGACGATGCGCAATACGAATCAGAGGAACTCGTTGGACGAACGGTGACGATCAGCCGACCGCGCCACGAGTTGTACGCGTTCTGGCGAGACTTCGGCAACCTCGCCCGGATACTGGAGAACATCGAGAGCGTCACCGAGCTCGACGAGCGCCGTTCGCATTGGGTCGTGCGCGCCCCGGCGGGTACCACAGTCGAGTGGGACTCGGTGATCGTCGAGGATATTCCGGACGAGTTGATCAGCTGGGAATCCGCGTCCGGGGCCGACGTGACGAACAGTGGCCGGATCGACTTTCGCGATGCGCCCGGCGGACGCGGCACGTTGGTGACCGCGACAATCGCCTACGACCCGCCGGCCGGCGCCGTCGGCAAGCTGGTCGCCAGGCTGTTCCAGCGCGAGCCAAAGATTCAGGCACGCCGCGACTTGCGGCGCTTCAAGCAGTTCATGGAAACCGGCGAGATCGCCACCTCGCGGATGAACGCCGACGTACCCGGTCGCGCCGACGCAGCCGCTCGCGCGCCGGTCCACGAGACCGCGGGCGTCCCCCTTCACTGAGGAAACTTCAATGCGCGCATTGACCTGGCAGGGCAAACACGACGTGCGCGTCGCGACGGTACCGGATCCGGGAATCGTCAATCCACGCGACGCCATCATCCGCGTGACATCCACCGCCATCTGCGGCTCGGACCTGCATCTCTACGATCACTACATCCCCGGCATGAAATCGGGCGACATCCTCGGGCACGAATTCATGGGCGAGGTGGTCGACGTCGGTTCCGATAACCGTGCGCTGAGCGTTGGCCAGCGCGTCGTCGTACCGTTTGTCATCGCCTGCGGTGGCTGTTTTTTCTGTCAGAAGCAGCAGTACGCTGCCTGCGACAACTCGAATCCCGCGGAGAAGGCCGACATATCGGAGATTGCGTACGGCTACCCGATGACCGGGGCCTTCGGTTACTCGCACATGACCGGTGGCTACGCGGGCGGACAGGCGGAATACGTACGCGTGCCTTATGCCGATATCGGTCCGATCGTCATCCCGGATGGGGTCGACGACGAACGCGTGCTGTTCCTCTCGGACATCCTGCCGACGGGCTGGATGGCTGCCGAAAACTGTGCGATCGAATCTGGCTACACCATTGCCGTGTGGGGATGCGGACCCGTCGGCCTGTTTGCGATCCAGAGTGCTTTTCTGCAAGGCGCGGCGCGCGTCATTGCCATTGATCACTATCCGCATCGTCTCGAGCTTGCCAAGACGCTCGGCGCGGAAATCATCGACTACCAGGACGTGAAGGTCCGTGAGGCTCTCGTCGAAATGACAGGCGGCATTGGACCCGACGCATGCATCGACGCTGTCGGTATGGAAAGTCACGGCATGACCCTTGACAACGTCGTCGATCAGGTAAAGGTGTCCGCCGGTCTCGGAACTGATCGTCCGCATGTCTTGCGACAGGTGATCATGGCCTGCCGCAAAGGCGGCCGCGTGTCCATCCCAGGTGTGTATGGCGGATTCGCCGACAAATTCCCGGTAGGCGCCCTGATGGAGAAAGGTCTGACCATCCGAACCGGCCAGACACACGTGCAACGCTACAGCGATAGGTTGCTGCAGATGATTCTGGACGGCGCGATCGATACGACTTTCCTGATCAGTCATCGCTTGCCGCTCGAAGAAGCGGCGAATGGCTACCGGATGTTCAAGGAACAGCAGAATGAGGTCACCAAGGTTGTGCTGAAGCCGGACGGCTGGCGGCACTGAGTTCAGTCGTCGAAGCTGGAGCGGACAAGTCCGAACGCAGCGCTCGCGAGGAGTGAACAGCGACGCCAGGAGATGAGGTGAAAACGAACTTCGTAGCAATGGCCGCCTTGGCGCTGCTCGCATTGTCGAGCTGCGCCAAGGAGGACACGAATTCAGACGGCAATGGACCGGGCGATGCGGACGGGCTCGGCGGGCGAGCAGATCCATCCAATACGCCCTCTGCGCGCGATGCAGCTCCCGGGAGCTTGAGCGAGACGAGCCCGCCATCGGCACCCGCAGACGATGACGATCGGACGCGCGACGAGGCGTCGGCTGACCACTGACACCCATGCCTTCATCGCTTATTCGGCATTTTCGGTACGACGAAGCATCCAAGACCCTGCTCATTATTTTCCAGTCCGGAAAGCGTTACAGGTATTTGGACGTCCCTCCGGAAACACACAAGGGCCTGCGTGCAGCGTTCGCCAAAGGTGCCTTTTTCAACACCCACATTAGAGACAAGTTTGCATTCGAGGAAGACGCCGGGTAGCGCGCCTGATACAACGTGGCGGTCAAACTATGGGACGTGGTGATCGCGGGCGCAGGCCCCGCTGGCCTCAGCGCAGCGCTAGTACTGGGGCGTGCGCGGCGAAAAGTGCTCCTGTGCGATACCGGTACGCCGCGCAGCTGGGCAGCCAAGGAAATGCACGGCTTTCTGACACGCGATGGCGTGCCGCCCGCGGAGTTCCGACGCCTGGCGCACAAAGAACTGGCTCGTTATCCAAATGTCGAATTTTGCGCAGTCGAGGTCACCACCGCTACGCGCATCGTCAATGGACACTTCTCAGTCACTCTTCACAAGCGCCGCCGCGTCCACAGCCGCAAACTGCTGATAGCCACGGGCGTATTCGATCACCTGCCCAAGCTCGACGGCATCGAACAGTTCTTCGGGACGAGCGCCTTTCAATGTCCGTACTGCCATGGATGGGAGATGCGCGATGCACCCATCGCAGTGTATGGCAAGCGTCGCCGGGGCTTCGAGATGGCGCGAGCCATGACAGCCTGGAGCAACAACATCGTTCTATGCACGGATGGTGCAGCAAGGCTCTCGGGCGCTGAAAAAGCTCACCTGCAACGAAACGGAATTCCAGTTATTGAGGAGCGTATCGAGTGCTTGGAAGGCTCTCGCGGAAAGCTGCGAGAGATTGTCTTCCGCGGCGGTCGGCGACTCAAACGGGCTGCGCTCTTCTTCGATACGCCGTCCAGCAGTCAATCGCAGCTGGCAGAGGCCCTCGGATGTCAATTTGCTCGCCACGGTGGCATCAAGTGCGGCCAGCACGAGGCGACTAGTGTTCCGGGCGTGTTCGTGGCCGGCAACATCATCAAGGATGTGCAGCTGGTGATCGTAGCGGCAGCGGAAGGCACCCGCGCTGCCTTCGGCATCAATCGCGCGCTGACTCGCGAGGACTTTGAGCGTCGAGCCACCGGTTCGCGACGTATCCAGCATCCAACGCTCGAAGATGCAGACATGCAACGACGCAGGCGCAAACACGCTTGAAGCTATCGAGCCAGACGGCGCGAGTGCGCGGCCGCGAAGACGATTTGGTTGCCGTCTGGATCCTGAATGACTGCAGTGCTCACCTGATCGGTACGAGTCACCTGATCGGTTGGAATGCCCTTCCTCTTGAGGTCATCGAGCTGTTCATCGAGATCCGAGACCGCCAGGGTGACCGAGGACGCACCCGCGCGCCGAGTATCCTCGAACACCTGCAGCGATCCGCCACGCTCGAAGCGAAACTCCCCGACTTCCTTCATGGGGCGAAAAGCCGTCTCGTCGAGCAGATGCTCGTACCACTGCAGCGAAGCGCCGAGATCTCTGACGGCGACTCCCGCCAAAGCATTGCGGATGGACATGGCTGAGACTCCGACTGAGTAATAGTAATAGATCCGGAACGCGACACTCGCCGAGCGGTTCCAGCTGCGGATGTCCGTGCACAGCCGGCAGGAAACTACTCACAAAATCCGCGTGGTACGATTTGCGAGTGACAGCGACGCGTACCGGCAGCGCCAATTTCCCTTTGCGCGGAAAAGGCGCGCAGTCTCGCAAGACGCCGATGGAGTTGGTGATTCGAGCAAGCAGGCTGGTAGCCAAAGTCGACAGCGCGGCAGTGCAGGATGGCTTTGAGCTCTATCTCCATGGCTTCATCGCCACCACCGACGGTCATTGGTGTGTCGTGCAGCAGGGCATGAACGGAAATCCTCAATCTCGCGGATGCAAGGCGAAGCGCAATCGACTCGCGAGTATGGAGCTGGTTGCGGCAGGACCGGAACGCCCGATCTCCGTACTGCGCCGGCTCGTGAGTCCGGCAATGCCGCTCTTTCACTCTTCCCCGAGACGGCGCCTCCCGAACCAGCACCGCACCTGCAACTACCGGCGCATCACGAGGTTCGCGCATCTGGGGGCTGGGTGTACGTTCACAAGCGAGCCTGCTGCAATGGGCAGCAGGCGTGCGGTCGGAAGACTGCGGGCGCTTAGTGCGTGGGTTCGCGGCCGCGATCGGCCTCAGCTTTAGCAAGATGCTCCTTAAAGCCAGGAACGATCTCGCCAAGAATGCCTTTGAACCTGGTGGCGGCTGCACCGACCAACGCGCTCTTGATGGAATCCACGTTTTCGAGAACCTCGTGTTTGGTTCCTGTCCTGAACGGGCGTGCGGCTTCGGAGGAACCGCCGGGCTGACTCAGCGACGCACGGTTGCTGCGCCCGCCTACCATCGTTGCCAGAAGCACACCGCCGCCGAAGGCGGCTGCGATCATCGTCCCGGTATGTTCTGCGAAATAGTGCCGCCAATCCGTCGCGGTCTTCACGCGGGTTTCCAACTCCTGAAGATTCGACTTCAGGTCCTCGCGCTTGTTTTCGATCTGATTCTCTATTTGGTCAGTTCTTTGGCCCATCGCACATTCTCCTTCAAACTCGCCGCCGTCTTAGGCGCCGCTTGGATAGTTTTGAAACGCTTCAAGCCGAGGCCCAGCGTCACCGCAGCCGCGACTCCGACTGCCGCCGCGACGATGAGCGCCGCAGCCCAATTCGGCACAAGGCGCGCGAGCACGTACATGCAGGCCAGCAATAGAAACAGCGCACTGAAAATCGCTGCGACAGCGCCCACTCCGATCAGCAGGCCGCCGCTGCTCGCTCTGCTGAGCTCTTCGCCAAGTTCTGCTTTGGCAAGGCGCACCTCAGCGCGGACGATATCCTGGATATTGGTAAGGACGTCCTTAAGAATGTCCGGGATAGAACGAATACCGGAGGCCATGATGCTCATCCTATGCGTCAATCTCTGGACAGAGTGCGTCCCATCAGGAATCCCACTGCCGCGGCGGTGAGCAGCGCCGCACCGGGATTGTTCTTCACGAGTTTCAGCACGTCCGCCATCATGGCTTTCACGTCGGTGTCTCGAACGTAATCGGCTGCGACACCTACCGCGTCCGCAGTCGCATGCGCCGCGGTAATGACTTTCTCACCGCCCGGGAGTGTGTCGGCCTTTTCGCGAAGCGCACCGGCGGCTGATTCAAGTCCGCTGGCGGCCGCGCCGCGGTTCTCGTCGATCTTGTCCGCAACCTTCTGACCCATCTCGGCAGCTTTCCCCTTTGATACGCCAAGTGAGTCTGCATTGGGTGTTGCCATTTTCATCTCCTACTGTTGAACGCCTTCGAATGCGACTAGCCGACATAGTGCGCGTCGCTGTTTGACTACTGTAAACACAACGAGCATCTGAACGTTCGGTTCCGCACACGACGATGAAGATGCGACGTTCGAGCGAGATCGAGTGTGGAGTCGACGTAACGAGCGCCGCAGGCGCGTCACCGTTCGATAGAAGATTCGTCATTTCCGCACGCCTAGCCACCCCATTGCCAATTCAACGGGCGAGCAAAGGTAGTCCTGTAGCTACAGAGCGTATCGCGAAAATCCGCACGCGAAGCCTGCAGTGAGCCGCGTGATTGATCGACGATTGTCGTAGGCCTGGGAGCACGTTCGAGGTTGAAGGCTGCTCACGAGCGGCGGAGCGCGCGTCGCGTTCACCAAGAGTTTGCGGGTAGGAGGCGCAGCCGGAGCTCAACTTCCGGACAGAAGCCGAGATGCCGCGTCCGCTGCCAGCGGGGAGCAACGGACTTCTATTTATCGGAATTGCGGATCCGCTCAATCTGTCTTGCCCTGGAGACCCAGTCGCGAGCCTTGTCGGCGCATCGATCCGCGTCCACTTTGCGACCCTCCCTGCGCGCCTTGTCGGCGCGATTCATCCATACGCCGACCTTTGCCGTCGCGACCGTATGCCTCTCGCTCAGTTCTTCGTTCGTTTCGCGACTGCGACGTGCCACGTGACCCCCTTACCGCAGGTTTCAGGCGGTACCTTTAACAATACTTGTATAAGTATCGCTCATTTCCAAGACGGTATGATTATCCGGTGTTTTGCACATTCTTAAACATTGTGTATAGGTTCTGTATAGGTTAATGTCACCAGACCACGACCCGTACCAAGCGCCCGCAAGCCGACTCATCGGAGCTGTTTCCGATCCGGACGGTGGCGAACCTCACCGGCGTGAACGCGGTAACGCTGCGCGCTTGGGAGCGGCGTCATGGATTGATCAAGCCGGTACGCACGCCAAGCGGCCACCGTCTTTACGGCCACGAGCACATCGAGCAGATCCATCACATCCTCGGCTTGCTGAGGAAGGGTCTGCCGATCAGTCAAGTTGCGCGCGCGCTGCCGGCGCTGCCGCAGAGGAGCCGAGCCGGCGAGACGGACCACTGGAGCGTCCTTCGCGAGCGACTGATGGCCGGAACGGCGAGGTTCGACGAACCGGAACTCGAGCACACGTACGCAGCGGCATTGGCGCTGCATCCGGTCGAGGAAGTCACGGATCGGCTGCTGCTACCAGTGCTGCGCGAGCTCGGGCGTCGCTGGCAGACCGGCGAAGGTACTGTCGCGGAGGAGCATTTCTTTTCCGTCTACGTGCGCGACAAACTGGGCGCACGCTTTCATCACCGTACGCGACACGATCGCGGTCCGCGGATCCTCGCCGCCTGTCTGCCCGACGAGCAGCATGAGATCGGCCTGCTTGTGTTCGCGCTAGCCGCGCATGAACACGGGCTGCGAATCGTACTGCTCGCTGCACGGACCCCGCTGGAGGAGCTCCCTGGCGTAACGCAACGCACGCACTCTGCTGCGGTCGTGCTGTCCGCGACGCTCCCTCCACCCAAGCATGTATTGGGGGAGCAGCTCACCGATTTGGTAAGCCGCGCGGGCGTGCCCGTTTTCGTGGGGGGCGTCGGATCGGTGCGCGAACACGATGCGATCGTAGCTGCCGGCGCTGAGGTGGTCGGCACGGACATTCCTGCCGGCGTGGAGCGCATCCGCAGCACCCTTGTCAGCGTATAGGGTCGACGAGATGACCATGAGCTACGCGACGCGACAAGCAATCAATTGGACCGAGCAAGGGCTGGTGCCGGACGGTGTCGTGCGCGGCGCAATCCGCCGATTGCTGCGCGCACGACTTGCAGATCTTCGCACCGACAACGCTGAACACGTCGCCGAGGCAACGGCCCGCTTCGTCGTGGAGATGAATCAGTCGCCGATCGCACCCCTGCCGCACAAGGCGAACGAGCAGCACTACGAGCTGCCGGCCGACTTTTTCGTCGAGGCGCTCGGTCCGCATCGCAAGTACAGCGCGTGCTACTGGGGCGCCGGAGTGGAATCGCTGGGTGCGGCAGAAAGCGCTGCACTGGACCTGACGTGCCAGCGCGCCGGACTGGCCGACGGCCAACGCATTCTCGAACTGGGGTGCGGCTGGGGCTCACTCACGCTATATGTGGCGTCCCGCTACCCGACCGCGTCGATCGTCGCGGTTTCCAACTCGCTGCCGCAGCGTGAGTTCATTCTCGCCGAAGCGCGCCGGCGCGGCATCGGCAACATCGCCGTACTCACCTGCGACATGAACGACTTCGACAGCGACAGCCGGTTCGACCGGATCGTGTCGGTCGAGATGTTCGAGCACATGCGCAACTACCGGCGGCTGTTCGCGAACATCGCCCGCTGGCTGACTCCGCAGGGCAAGTTTTTTCTGCACATCTTCACACACCGCTGCGTCCCTTACGCCTTCGTCGATCGCGACGCCGATGACTGGATGAGCCGCTACTTTTTCTCCGGCGGCATCATGCCGAGCGCTGGGCTGCCCCTGCACTTCCAGGATCATTTGTCTCTGCAGCGGCAGTGGGCATGGGGCGGCAATCACTACGCGCGCACGGCCAATGCGTGGCTCTCCAATCTCGACCAGCGCCGCGCCCGCGTCCGTCCAATCCTGGCGCAAGCCTATGGCCTCGACCAGGCGGACCTCTGGTTGCAGCGCTGGCGCATCTTCTTCATGGCGTGCGCCGAACTGTGGGGCTTCGACCGGGGTCGCGAGTGGTTTGTCAGTCACTACCTGTTCACGCCGCACGCGGGCACCTGAGCGCGCACGATGTTCACGGTCTACAACATCCTGGCGTACCAGGTCGCCTGGTTCGCGTGTGTGCTCTCGGTGGCACGCGGCGTGCCTTGGATCGGTGCCGCGACTGCACTCACAGTGGTCGTCGCGCATGTCGCGTTGGTCGACAAGCGCACTGCGGAGCTCAAGCTGATCGGCGCTGCCGTGATCGTCGGGCTTCTGGTCGATACCGCCCTGTTACGCAGCGATGCGCTGCGCTTCGTCTCCACGACGTGGCCAGAAGGCTTTGCGCCCTACTGGATGCTGAGCCTGTGGGCGGCGTTCGCCACCACGCTGAATCACTCGCTTCACTGGATCGCCCGCAGGCCCTTGATCGCGACGCTCCTCGGCACGATCGGCGGACCGCTCGCTTACTTGGCCGGCGCGAAGCTCGGCGCGCTGCATCTGGCAGCGCTGCAGACTGCGCTGCCGCTAATCGGCGCCGCGTGGGGAATCGCCATGGCGGTGCTGTCGCTCATCGCCATGCGCTTGCAACCGACGCCGCTACCGAAGTCACTGACCGCTACTGCACTGGGCACAATCATGATCTCCACCCTTGGCGCGTGCCAATCCACGCATTCGCCGATCGCAACCGCGCCACGCGTCGACCTCGCGCGCTTCATGGGCGACTGGTATGTCATCGCCAACATTCCGACAGTCCTCGAGCGCGACATCTACAACGCGGTGGAGTCCTACCGGCTCGACAGCGACGGCAGTATCGACACGACGTTCACCTTCAACAAGGGCGCATTCGACGGTCCGGCGAAGAAATACACCCCACGCGGCTTCGTGCGCGATCCGAGCACAAACGCAGTCTGGGGTATGCAGTTCGTCTGGCCCATCAAGGCCGACTACCGCATCGTGTACGTCAGTGATGAGTACCAACATACGATCGTCGGCCGCGAGGCACGCGACTACGTGTGGATCATGGCGCGAACTCCCGAGATTGCGGACAGTGATTACCAAGCGCTGCTCGCGATGGTAGAGCGCGAAGGGTACGACGTCGGCAAGGTCCGCCGAGTGCCGCAACGCCCGAAGAGCGACGCCCGTGTTCAGTAAACAAGTATTGCTGGCATGGTTCGACAACGAGGTCGTGCCCGCTTCTCAGCAATTCGAACGCCGCGTCGAATGGCTGCGGGTCGTGCCGTTCATCGGCATGCATTTGATGTGCGCGGGCGTGATCTGGGTGGGCGTCAGCAGCACCGCCCTGCTCGTCGCGGCGGCACTGTACGTCTTGCGGCTGGTGGCAATCACCGGCTTCTATCACCGCTACTTCTCGCATCGGACCTTCCGAACGTCGCGCGCGATTCAGTTCGTGTTCGCGGTGCTGGGCACGATGGCCGTGCAGCGCGGGCCGTTGTGGTGGGCAGCTCATCATCGTCACCACCACGCGCACGCGGACGAGGAGAATGACAGCCACTCCCCGACGCAGCACGGCTTCTGGTGGAGTCACGTGGGCTGGTTCATGAACCGCTCCAACTTCCGAACGCGCAGCGAGCTGATCCAGGATCTGACGCGCTATCCGGAGTTGCGCTGGCTCGACCGGTTCGACATCGTCCCGCCCATCGCATTGGCAGTGCTGCTGTACGTCTGCGGCGGCGCGCAGTTGCTGATCTGGGGATTCTTCATCTCAACCGTGTTGCTTCATCACGTGACGTTCACCGTCAACTCTCTGGCGCACCGCTTCGGCCGCCGGCGCTACGCAACCAGCGACGACAGCCGTAACAATTGGTGGATTGCGCTGCTGACGTTCGGCGAGGGCTGGCACAACAACCATCACCACTTTCCGGGATCGGTCCGCCAGGGCTTCTACTGGTGGGAAATCGACCTGACCTACTACCTGCTGCGCGCGATGGCGGCCTGCGGGCTGGTCTGGGACCTCAAGTCGGTGCCGGCGCGCATTCGCGCGGCGCGTCAGATCCGTGCCGGAACGCTGCGCCGATGAAGATCGCAATCATCGGCAGCGGCATCGCGGGCAATGTCGCCGCACATCATCTGCGGCCCGATCATGACATCACGATCTTCGAAGCCGCGGCGCACGTGGGCGGTCACACGCACACGCACGAGGTGGAGCACGAGGGCCGCTCCCTCGCCGTCGACACGGGCTTCATCGTCTTCAATCATCGCACTTATCCGCACTTCCTGGCGCTGCTCGAAGAGCTTGGCGTCGCAACCCAGGCGAGCGAGATGACCTTCTCCGTACAGTGCGAAGCCAGCGGACTGGAGTACAACGGCACCACGCTCAACAGTCTCTTCGCTCAGCGTACAAATCTGTTGCGGCCGAAGTTCTGGCGCATGATTCGCGACATCCTGCGCTTCAATCGCGAGGCGCCCGCGCTGCTCGACCCCACGCATCCGCCGGTTTCTCTGGGCGACTATCTGGTCGAGCAGCGCTACTCCCGGCAGTTCATCGAGCACTACGTGGTACCGATGGGCGCGGCGATCTGGAGCGCGAGCCCGGCCACGCTGCGGCAGTTCCCCGCGAGCTACCTGGTCCGCTTCTTCCACAATCACGGCATGTTGTCCGTGAACGATCGTCCGCAGTGGCGCACGATTTGCGGCGGCTCGGCACGCTATGTCGACAAGCTCGTCGCGCCTTTCCGCCATCGGATCCGCCTGAACACTGCAGTCACAGCGGTGCATCGGACCGCAGCTGGTGTAGTCGTCCGGGCGGTGGGCTGCGAGCCCGAGCGCTATGACCGCGTGTTCTTCGCCTGTCACAGCGACCAGGCATTGCGACTCCTGGCGGATGCGAGCGAAGTAGAGCGGGAGGTGTTGGGCGCGATCCGCTATCAGCGCAACGAGGTTGTACTGCACACCGACACGAACCTGCTGCCGCGGCGGCGGCTGGCTTGGGCCGCATGGAACTATCATCGCCTCGAGCATGAGTCGGAACGCGTCACCGTGACGTACAACATGAATCTGTTACAGCGTCTGCAGACGCGGACGCCGCTGCTGGTGACGCTGAACCTGGCGGAGCGAATCGACCCGTCGCAGATCATCCGCCGGCTCTCTTACGAGCATCCGATCCACACGCCGGCAGCAATCGCAGCCCAGGCGCGTCATGCCGAGATCGATGGCGCCAACCGCGTCTACTTCTGTGGAGCGTACTGGCGCTTCGGTTTCCACGAGGACGGAGTCGTGAGCGCACTCGATGCGCTCGATCACTTCCGCCGCGAGCATCATGCACAGCGCGCTCTACACCGGTCTGCTTAGGCATCGGCGGTTCGCGCCGCGCGGGCACGAGTTCACCTATCGGCTGTTCATGGTCTACGTGGACCTCGCCGAGCTGAGGGAGGTGTTTCGTGGGCGCTGGCTGTGGTCAGCCGCACGACCCGCCGTCGCCTGGCTGCGCCGCCGTGACTACCTCGGCGACCCCGCCGTTTCCCTCGACACCGCCGTACGCGACCACGTTGCCGCCAAGACAGGCGTGCGACCGGAAGGTCCGATTCGCATGCTGACTCACCTGCGCTATTTCGGCATCGGCTTCAATCCGGTCACGTTCTACTACTGCTTCGACGGCGAAGACCGCCGCGTTCAGTCCATCGTCGCCGAAATCACCAACACGCCGTGGAACGAGCGTCACGCATACGTACTCCCGGATCTGGGAGCGGCTGCAGTGCTGCGGTATCGCCTTGACAAGGAATTCCACGTCTCGCCGTTCATGCCGATGGATCTGCGTTACGACTGGCGCTTCAGCCAGCCTGGCGAGCGGCTCTCGGTACACATGGAGGACCTGCAGGACGAGCGCAAGATTTTCGATGCAACCCTGACGCTGGAGCGCCGCGAGATCAGCGGCACCGCTCTCGCCACAGCACTGATCGCCTTCCCTTTCATGACGGCACGCGTTGTCGCTGCAATCTACTGGCAGGCTTTGAGGCTGTGGGTCAAGCGCATTCCGTTTCATTCGCACCCTGCGAGGACTCATGACCACACAAGCGACCTCCGCGCGTGATCCGTCGCGCGTCGCCCGCGATGCCTTCCGCCCGCTCGACACGCTCGCCAAGCGCGCAGTTCTCGGCAAGCTGACGCAGTTGCGGGGCGGGCAGCTGGTGCTGGTCGACGGCGGTGAGCGGCATCGCTTCGGCACCGTGAGCGAAGATCTCGCTGAGTCGATCGTCGTTCACGTGCACGACCGGCGCTTCTATGGCGACCTGGCGCTCGGCGGTTCGGTCGGCGCCGGCGAAGCTTACATGCAGGGACATTGGAGCACCCCGCAGCTCGTCGAGCTGGTTCGCTTGCTGGTACTCAACATGGATGTCCTCGACTCTCTCGAAGGTGGCTTCGCGCGCCTGACCGCGCCCGTGCGCAAGGCATTGCACGCCATCCGCCGCAACACGCGCTCAGGATCGCGCAAGAACATTGCCGCGCACTACGATCTGGGAAACGAGTTCTTCCGCTTGTTCCTCGACGAGACGATGATGTACTCGTCTGCGACCTTCGCGCGCCCCGACATGTCGCTGCACGACGCGCAGCTGGCACGACTCGACGGCATCTGCCGCAAGCTCGATCTGCGCCCGGGCGAGCACATCGTCGAAATCGGCACCGGCTGGGGCGGCTTCGCACTCCACGCCGCGCAGCGCTATGGATGCAAAGTGACCACGACCACCATCTCGCAGGAGCAATATCGTCTCGCTCGCGAGCGCGTGAGTCAGGCCGGGCTCGATGGGCAAATCGAAGTGCTCTGCGCGGACTATCGCGATCTCTCCGGCACCTATGACAAGCTGGTATCCATCGAGATGATCGAGGCGATCGGACATCAGTACTTCGACGCTTATTTCGCGCAGTGCAGCCGGCTGTTGAAATCGCATGGCGCCATGCTGCTGCAGGCGATCACCATCGCCGACCAACGCTACGAGAGCGCGAAGCGCTCGGTCGATTTCATCCAGCGCTACATCTTCCCCGGAAGCTGCTTGCCTTCGGTCGGTGCGCTCAGCGCTTCGATTGCACGCGCGAGCGATATGCGCGTATTCCATCTCGAAGACATCGGCCCGCACTATGCGCGCACGCTGCACGAGTGGCGGCGCAACCTGCTGGCCAACCTGCCGGCAGTTCGTGCACTCGGCTATGACGATGCTTTCATTCGTATGTGGGAGTTCTACTTCTGCTACTGCGAGGGCGGGTTTGCCGAGCGCGTCGTCGGCGACGTGCAGATGCTGCTGGTGAAGCCGGGTAACCGGCGCCCGGCCATTGCCACCGCTGATATCAGTGCAGTCAGATAGGATGTTCCTCTGATTGCGAGATCACGACTCAAAGCGGTGGGATTGAGGAGTCAACCTGCCGCGCGTGTGAGCTCGCTCGCTCAGTGCTCAACGAAGCCGCCTCTGCCACTCGCGGCAGCGTGAATCGAAAGACCGCGCCGCATGTTTGAGCGCTCTCCGCCCAGATGCGTCCGCCGTGCGCTTCGACGATCATCCGCGACAGCGCCAACCCCACGCCCAGACCCGCCGCTTTCGTCGTGAAGAATGGATTGAAAATTTCCTCCAACCGGCCCTGCGGTATCCCGGGGCCGGAGTCACGAACTGTGATTTCGATCATCTCCGCTTCGTCGCTGCGCGCTTCGAGAACTACTTGCCTGGCGTCGACGGGCAGGGTTTGTACTGCATCGATCCCGTTGATCAGTAAGTTGAGGATCACTTGCGAGATCTGCACGCGATCGCCGCAAGCCGCAGGCAGGCCTATTGGCAGCTTGTAGCTCAGTTCGACGCGGCGGGAAGTAGCCTCGTGTCGCAGCAACGATGAAACATCCTGCACGACGTCCTGCAGTCCGATTGCTTGTCTCGAGACGGCGCTGCCCTTCATGAAGGTTCGCATGCGATCGATGATCTCCGCCGCCCGCACGTTGTCATGCCCAATGTCGTCCATGATCGCACCGAGCTCGTCGACGTCGAGCTCCCGGTGCTGCAGATACAGCTTCGCCGCGTCGACGTTGGCACGAATCGCGGCCAGAGGCTGGAGCAGCTCATGCGCCAGTGCCGATGCGAGGTGCCCGAGGGAATTGACGCGTTCCACCTGCGCCCACTCGCGGCGCAGCTCGGCCAATTGCAACCGCGCTCGTGCGTTGCGGATCAGCTCGCGGCCGAACTCGTAAGTGATCACGGTCAGCGTGCCCAGGAACCAAAACGTGGCGACTATGGGGATGTGCAGCACGCCGGAGGCTACGAGCTGATTGAGCACCAGATTGCCCATCATGGGCACGATGATCGCCAGGCCCACTGTACTGGCCCGCCGCCGATTTTCACCGCCGCCTGCGCGCCAGCCCTGAATCGTGGCATCGACAGTGAAGATCATCAGCAGCACCACGCTGACGACCGCGATCCATTGCCACGACCGCGGCGTGCTTGCGCCGATGACCGCGACCTGCTCGCCCAAGAATGAGAGGTGCTGCAGGCTGGATATCTCGAGAAAGTTGTAGTTCGGCTGCACCGAGAAATTCGCGACCAGCACGAACACGCGGATCAGAATGATCGTACCCAGCAGCCAGAGCCTCCCCGTTCCCAGATAGGCGCGGACGAACAACAGCTGTCCGACCATCGTGAAGAATATCGGCAGGTGGTACCAGCGCAGCGTCTCGCCCATTTCAGCGGGGGTCGTGGACTGCATCATTCCCAGCTCGAACGGGGTGGCGGCGGCAGTGGCCAGCGCCAAGACACAGAACATCAACTTGGCGGTGTCCCGTCGGTCGACGAACCAGACCAGCGCGCAGGCGACTGCCAGCGTCAGGGCGATTGCGGCATTCACGGACCACAGGAATGTAATCAGCATCATGGGGATATACTACCGGCCGCTGTTCCACCCTGGTCGATCGTATCGGCTCGCCAATGGACGCTGCTAGTGGAACCCGCTTATAGCAAACTCCTATCCGCCTGTATCGCGGGATTGATCGGTACAGCCGCGCACGCGGATGGGCCGTCTTCCGACAGTGCAGCCGAGGGCATGCCGGAAGTTATCGTGACAGCGCGCAGACGCGATGAGGATGCGCAGCTCGTTCCTATTGCCATGACAGCTCTGAGCGGAGACTCCTTCGCCAGCAGCGGACGCGTCCGGCTCGAGGAACTCAATCAGAGCCTGCCGAGCACGAACATCCAGTTCAGTGGTCCGCGGCAGACGAGCATCGTAGTACGGGGCATCGGCAACAATCCGGGCAACGACTCGCTGGAGTCGAGCGTCGGGGTGTACCTCGACAACGTGTATCTCGGTCGAGCCAGCATGGCCAATCTCGACCTCGTCGATCTCGAACAGATCGCGATGCTGCGTGGGCCGCAGGGCACGCTGTTCGGCAAGAACACGACCGCAGGGGTGCTCGCCATTGCGACGCGTCCGCCTTCCTTCGTCCAAGGCGGCACGCTCGAAGCGTCAATGGGCAACTACGACTCGTACCAGATCAAGTCGAGCTGGTCGCAGCCACTGCGCGAAGATGAGCTGGCCGCGCGCGTGTCGTTCTCGCGCAGCGTCCGCGGCGGTTTCATTTCCGATGTAACCACGGGTCAAAAGCTCAATGAGAGCGATCGAGTGGGCGGACGCGCGCAACTTTCGTGGCAACCGGGCGAGACCTTTGACCTGCGGACCATCGTTGATTACTCCGAAGAGCATTCCGATGCAGGCGCTTTTGCGCTCTGGAATCCCGGTCCCAACGACGGCTCCAAATACCGTTCCGCGGTGGCTGCAGCCGGCGCACGAGTCGTCTACGATCCTGACTACGACGTCGTCACGCTCGATGGGTGCCAGCACTACGATATCCGCTCGAGTGGTGCATCCGCCGAAGCTCGCTGGAGTTTCGGCGGCTACACATTCACCTCCATCAGCGCCTATCGCACGTGGCGGTTCATGCCCTGCGCCGACCCCGACAACACCGATCGGGATGCCATCCGGATGGCTGGCCAGAATGTGGATGACAATCAGTGGACGCAGGAGCTGCGGCTGAGCTCTCCAGCGGATCGGCCGTTGAGTTATGTCCTCGGCCTCTACTACTTCAACCAGCACCAGCAGAATCTGCTCTACACGCAGTACGGCGCCGACGTCGCAGCAATCACGGCGCTGCAACTCGGAAGCGCCGCGTTCGCGGGCGGACGGGTCGAGAACGCACAGGAGCTGGACACCGACAGCCGCGCCGTGTTTGCTCAGGCGACCTGGCGACCGAACTCCACCTGGGAGCTGGCGCTGGGTCTGCGCGAAACGCGGGAGCAGAAGCAGGTGCACCTCAACCGCAGCTCGGACGGACTGCCCGCCTTCGAGGCGAATCCGAATTTCGCCCCCTATTCGTCCGGATTGCTCGAGATCGAAGATGACGCGCTATCAGCGCTCTTCAGTGCGAGCTACCGGTTCTCGCCCACGCTATTCGGCTATGCATCGGTCGCGCGTGGCGAGAAATCCGGCGCGATCAGCCCGACTCCGCCGGGGCCCGGACTCGACGTGCGCTCTCTCTTTGTTCGTCCGGAACGCGCCAAGGATTTCGAGGCGGGCGTGAAAGCATCGTTGTTCGACCGACGAGTGCTGCTGAACGCCAATCTCTTCTGGATGCGGCTCGATGATTACCAGGCGACATTGCTCGTCCAGCCGAGCACCGGCGACTCGTTTCAACAGATTCTCTCCAACATTGGTGCAGTGAGGACACAGGGCGTGGAAGCGGAGATCGCGGCCACCACCGATGCGGGGGTGGCATTCAATCTCGCCGCCTCGTACAACGATGCGATCTACCTGTCGTACCCCAATGCGCCCTGCTCCGCCGAGCAACTCGCTCCCGACCTGGTGCCGGGACAGAAGGTCTGCGATCTCAGCTCGCAAGCATTGGTCGGTGCGCCTCAGTGGATTGTCAATCCGGGTGTCACCTATCGCCATCGACTGATCACGAACCTGAGCGGCGAGTTCCAGGTCGGATACTCCTGGCACTCGAGCTACTTTGGTACGGCAGACGATTCGCAGCTTGCACGAGTCCCGAGTTACGGGATCCTTAACCTCCGCTACAGCATCGAAGGGAAATGGCGTGAGTATCCGCTGACGCTGTCACTCTGGTCGAACAATGCGCTCGACCGGCGCGAGATGATCGGTGGTGTCCTCGTGGCCGGCCGTCTTTACAACTACATGGGCACTCCAGCGGTGCCCCGTACTATCGGCGTCACGTTGCACGTGGACCTCTAATCACATTGCGTGCAACAAGTGTCCACGCGGCTTAGTCGCCGTAGGCCCGACCCACCTACACAGTGATCACGATTGCAGGCGGCGGCTCAGCGTACAGAGCGGCGATTAACTCGGCTCGACACCGCAGTACTGCACGCTGATTGATCGAGCCTTTGTCGGTGACCTCGCCTTCATCGAGCGATGGCGACGAGGGCAAGAGCACTGCACGCCGGATGCTGCGCGTCGCGCCGGAATTGCGTTCGGCATGTTGCTGCAGCCGCAAGCGTATCCAGTCCATGATCTTGTCATGGGCGGCCAGCTCCGAGTGCTCCATGCCCTGTATCTGGAGAAGCCGTGCGCACGCCTTCAGATCCGGAACGATCAACGCTGCCACGTAGTCTCGATCCAGGCCTGCAAGCACCACATCCTGCGCGATCGGAGAAAGCGCTCCAATCACATCTGCTCGCAGTGGCCCGACGCTGACCCACGTTCCGCTCGCGAGCTTGAAATCCTCGGCGATCCTGCCGTCGAACACGAGTCCACGCGTTGGATCATGCTCATCGAGCAGACGGACGGCGTCACCCATCCGGTAATAGCCTTCCTCGTCGAACGCGGCCGCGGTGAGGTGCGGCTCGCGCCAGTAGCCAGGCGTCACGCCGGGTCCCCGAACTCGTATCTCCAGTTTGTCTCCCACAGGAGCGAGCTTTACGAGATTTCCCGCTGCAGGAAGACCGATGACTCCGCTGCGCCCCATCGCTGGCGTGGTGAATGTGACCGAGGGCCCGGTTTCAGTGGCGCCGAGACCCGAGAGCATCGGCGTCTTCTCGCCGCGCTCGCGCAGTGATGCCGCATCGAGAGCGTCCCACGTATGCTGCGCGAGCGACGCGCCGGCAAAGAAGTTGGCGCGCAAGCGCGCGAAGAACATGTGCCGTAGCCGTGCCTCTTCCTGCAGATGGTGTGCCAGCAGCTCGAAGCCCTTCGGCACATTGAAGTATACGGTCGGCGAGATCTCGCGCAGATTCCGCAACGTCTCGCCGAATGTTGCGGGCATCGGCTTGCCATCATCGATGTACAGCGAACCCCCATTGAGCAGGACGAGGCCGATGTTGTGACTGCCGCCGAATGTGTGATTCCACGGTAACCAGTCGAGCAGCACAGGCGGCTCATCCATTACGAACGGCAGCGCCTCGCGCAATGCGAGCGCGTTGCTGCAGATCATGCGATTGGTCGTGATTACTGCCTTCGGTCGACCGGTTGACCCGGACGTCAGCAAGAAGCGGCAAATCGAATCCGGCCCGATACGCTCGTGTACCTCTGCCAGCGCGGCGGAAGGGGCTGTCTCGAGCGCAGCAAGCGTTGTCACCGATCTACCGGGAGTGTCGGCATCTCCGATGATCTCGGCATCTCCCGGTGCAACCACCAGCGCGCGCTCGAATGCGGGCGTGTCGAACGCTGCAACCAGGCCGGGCGTCAACAGTTCCATCACGTACCGCAGCCTGCCCAGGTCCTGCGAGACCTGCGAATACGCAGGTGACATCGGGCAGTAAGGCACTCCAGCCCACAGGGCTGCGAGACCGAGCATGAAATGCTCGATGCTGTTTCCGGAAAGAATGAGAATCGGCCGCTCGGCGGACAGCCTGCGCGCATGCAGCCCAGCCGCAATACTCTCCACGCGCGCAAGCACGTCCCGATAACTCACTTCGATCCAGAGGCCGTCGGCCCCGCGCCGCGCGATCAACACACGATCCGGTGCCGTGCTCGCCCAGTATTCCAACGTATCCGTCAAGCGCGCCGGATATTTCCCCAGCGCGGCTCGCGGACGCAGCAACAGGGTTCCGTCCTCGCGCCGCTCGACGTCCGTCACAAAGGGCGCGGGCCTCCATGCATGAGCCGCTGTCCCGATGGTCATCACATGCTAGAAGCGATAGCGCAACGTTGCGCCCCACTCCCGCGGCGCCGAGAACGTGCTTTCCGCGAGCCCGAAGCCGGCACTGGAATTGCCCGAAACGCGATAGCGCTCATCCGACAAGTTCGTGCCGAATACGGCGATTTCCCATTGTCGATTGCTCGTGATGAATGCAGCGTAGGCATTGAACAGGTCGAATGCATCCTGCGCGAGTCGGGCATCGTTGAACACGTCGTGGAACACCTTGCTCTTGTACGCCCAGTCGCCGCGCAGGACGATCTCGCCTGCGCCGAGGTCGAAGCGATACTGCATGCCGGCCGACAATGTCCACTCCGGAGCTTTCACGAGTTCCTTGTCCACGGTGAGCGGCGGATTGAGCGTGGCGAGCTGCGGATCGAGCTCGGTGTACTTGGCATCGAGATAACCGGCCGCCATGTTGACGTCGAATCCCTGCGCCAGCCTGGCGACGATCTCCAGTTCCGCGCCCTTGATCTCGGCCTCGCCGGCGTTGCGGACGAAGTTCTGTGGAGTGGCGTTGATCGTCAGCTGCATGTCCGTATAGTCATTGAAGAACACTGCCAGGTTGGCAGTCACGCGTCGATCCCACCAGCGGGTCTTCGCGCCGACTTCGTAGCTGTCGACGATTTCGGGATCGTAAGGCGTCTGAACTTCTGCGATGCCGGACAACGGACGTGCATTGAATCCGCCGCTCTTGTAACCCTTCGCGTACGAGGCATACAGAAGCGCATCGTCCGTCACTTGCAGCTCCAGGCCGAGTTTCGGCGTCACCTCCGACCACTGTTCCTTGAACGTATCCTGCGTACCCGGTGCTCCGACGACGTATCGACCGCTCGCCTCGCGAAAGTGCACCAGCTGCACTTCCTTGTCGTCCTGCGTCCAGCGCAAGCCCGCGGTGACGCTGAGCATGTCCGTGATATCGAACGTGCCCTGACCAAACAGCGCGACTGACTCATTGGCGACACGGGTGAACAGATCCACGCCCACGTCCACGCCGACGTTGTTGGGATTTCCGGCGCCGCCGAACCGCAGCGGCGGCGGACATGTTGCTATCGCGCGGGGGTTAGGACCGGGCAACCCGCACCAGGTCGTGCCAGCTGGCAGAGTCAATGCTTCGAGCGCTGCAAACGTCCCGATTGCGAGATTGGCCTTACCATCCTCCTGCGCGCTTTCATCGAAATAGTAGGCGCCGAGCAGCCACGTCAACCGATCGCCGAAGCTCGTGCCGGTCAGATGCAGCTCCTGGCTGAATTGATCCTGGTCATCGTCGTTGATCGTCTCGCGGAACGTGAACGGCGTGTTGTCGCCGTCGCGCGCGAACAGAGCCTCCAGCTCGCGATAGGCGGTGATCGACTTGATCGCCGCCTTGCCCAGGTCCCAATCGACGGTCAGCGCTGCGCCGCGCGTGTCCAGATCGTTAACGCTGGGACCGCCCGCCCACGTCTGATCGATATCGCTGGTGCGCCACGATGCATTGACCGTGCTCACGCCGTTCGGCGCGGGAATGCCGAGTCCGGGCGCGACGAGCCCGTTGTAGAGGTTCTGGAAGGGCACGCCGACCGGCGCCACGTCGACCAGGGTCAGCGGCGCCGAGTTCTGCCGTACACGAGTGGCATCGAGCGAAAGTCCAATATTGATGCTCTCGCTCGCGTTCCACAGCGCCTGCACGCGGCCGATGGTCGCGTCGCGGTCGCCCGGATCCTTGCCATCGGTAAGCCGCTCCTGATAGCCGTCCCGATTGATGCTCGCGACAGTGAAGCGCGTCGAGAACGTGTCGCTGAACGGAATATTGACGACCGCCTTGCCGTCGAGCCGATTGAAACTTCCTCCGGTGAGCGAGACCTCCCCTTCGAACTCGTCGCCCGGCTGGCGCGAAACGAGGCTCACCGCTCCGCCTATCGTATTGCGACCGAACAGCGTGCCCTGCGGCCCGCGCAGCACTTCGACGCGCTCGAGGTCGACCGCATCCATGATGCCGCCGATCGAGCGGCCGAGGTAAACGCCATCCAGGTACATCGCTGCACCCGGATCGCTGAAGATCGCGAAATCGTTCTGTCCGATGCCGCGGATGAAAACTGTGGCGTTGTATGCGCCCCCGCTCAACGCGGCCGCGCCGTCGAACTGCACATTCGGTACGAACTGCGATACCGCATCGACAGTGGCTGCCGCACGGGTTTCCAGTGCCTCACCTGTCAGCGCCGTCACTGCTACGGGCGTCGATTGCAGGTTTTCCTCGCGCCGGCGCGCCGTGACCGTGATCTCCTCGAGAGTCAGGCCCCTGCCCTGAGTCTCCTGGGCTTCGACGCCAACAGCGAGCAAACAAAGTGCGCCGCCGAGCGACGCCACCGATGTCGAGTGTTTCATCGCTTGTCCCCCTTTTGTAATGAACGATCCGCGCGCTGGCTGTACTAGAGCCGTAACGCGCGGACCGCGTTCTGCTTCAAGATCAGTTCGTGCACCTCGGGCTTGAAGCCCGCTTCGTTGAAATCCTTCATCCAGCGATCCGGTGTGATCAACGGATAGTCGGAGCCGAAGAGCATCTTCGTCTTCAGCTGCGTGTTTGCGTATTGCACGAGCTGCGGCGGAAAGTACTTCGGCGACCAACCCGAGAGGTCGATGTAGACGTTCGGCTTGTGCAAGCACACCGACAGCGCTTCGTCCTGCCATGGCCAGGACGGATGCGCGATGATGACTGTCATATCCGGGAAGTCCGCCGCCACGTCGTCGAGGTGGATCGGATTGGAGTACTTCAGACGCAAGCCGCCACCACCCGGCATCCCGGTGCCCATGCCGGAGTGCCCGCTGTGAAAGATCGCCGGGAGCTTGTGCTCAGCGATGACCTCGTAGAGTGCATAGGCGAGGCGATCGTTCGGGAAAAATCCCTGCAGCGTCGGATGGAACTTGAAGCCCCGGATCACACCTTCGGCGATGAGCCGGCGCGCTTCGCGCACGCCCATCTTGCCCTTGTGCGGGTCGATGCTCGCGAATGCGAGCATGATGTCGCTGTTCTCGCGTGCGGCATCCGCCACTTCCTCGTTCGGGATGCGCTTCGCGCCGATCTGGAACTCGCTGTCGACCGTGAACATCACCAGACCGATCCTGCGCTCGCGGTAATAAGCGATGGTTTCGGCGATCGTCGGGCGTTTGCCGGCCTTGAAGTACTTCGCTGATGCTGCCTCGAAGGGTAGCCACGCTTCGTCAGGCTCCTGTCGGCAGGACACCTCCGCGTGCGTGTGCACGTCGATCGCTATCAGGTCGTTCACCTTCATCCTCGTCACCCTCGCGCGTGCGCCTGCCATTCCGCGATGCTCGATCCACGCTCGACGAGCTGTACGAGCAACGGCGCTGGCTGCCAATGCATCGGCCCGAACTGCTGTCGATATTTGCGCAACCCTTCCAGCAAGGTCGGCAGGCCGATCGTGTCCGCGTAGAACATCGGCCCACCTCGATAACGTGGAAAGCCGTAACCGGCAGTCCACACGACATCGAGGTCCGAAGCTCGCACCGCGATCCCTTCTTCGAGAATGCGAAAGCCCTCATTCAGCAGCGGATACAGACAGCGCTCGACGATCTCCTGCTTGTCATGCGCACGCTGCTCGATGCCCAACTGCTGCGCGCGCGCCGCGAGGATCGCAAGCGCCTCGGCGTCGTCGATGCGCGTGCGGCTGCCCGGCTCGTAGCGGTAGTAGCCCTTGCCGCTCTTCTGCCCCAGCCTGCCCGCCTCATATAGGGCAAAGTCCGCTTGGTAGTACGTCGGGTCGGCCGGGTACTGCGTGGCGTTCGCCTTGTGGACGTTGACGCCGACGTCGACGCCCGCCATGTCGAAAACGCCGAGAATGCCCATCGCCATGCCCCACTCTTCCAGCGCCGAATCGACCTGCCGGGGCGTCGCACCTTCCAGCACGATACGCTCCGCTTCGCGGGCATAGCCCTCCATCATGCGGTTGCCGATGAAGCCGTAGCAGATCTTTGCCAGCACCGGCGTCTTGCGCAGCGGCTTCGCGAGATCCATGACGGTGCGAATCGTCGACGGCGATGTCCAATCAGTGCGCACTACTTCGAGCAGGGGCATGACGTTCGCCGGCGAGAAGAAGTGCATGCCTACGACATCCTGCGGCCGATGGGTCGCCGCCGCGATCTCGCGAATGTCGAGCGTCGAGGTATTGGTCGCGAGGACTGCGCCCGGTTTCGCCACGCGATCGAGCGTGGCGAAGACGCTGCGCTTCAGCGCCATGTCCTCGAACACGGCTTCGACGATCACATCTGCTTCGCCGAGATCCTCGCGCGCAAGTGAGCCGCGAATCAGGCCAAGCCGTTGCTGCCGGTCGTGCGCAGCGAGGCGTCCGCGATCGACCATGGACTGATATGTCCGTTCGATGTTCGAGAGACCGCGCTGCAAAGCTTGCGGATCCGCATCGAGCAGCGTCACCGGGATGCCTGCATTGGCGAAGCAGATCGCGATGCCGCCGCCCATGGTGCCTGCACCGACTATGCCCGCTGACTTGATCTCCCTGGAGCTCGCGTCCTTCGATAGTCCAGGAATCCGCCGCGTCTCGCGTTCTGCAAAGAATGCATGCACGGCTCCTCTCGATTCGTCGCTCCGCTTGCACTCGTTGACGCGCTGGGTCTCGTACTCCAGTCCGGCCTGGAACGGGAGTGAGGCGGCGGCACGCACGGCGGCGATTGCGACGAGTCCGGCATTGCGATTCGGATACAGTTCGCGCGCCCGCTGCTCCATGGCGTCGAAGATGGCCGGCGTGGCGCTGCTCGGGTCGACGCGCAAAGCGCTAGTCCGCCGAGGGCCTCTACCGGCTGCAAGCAGACGCCGCGTGTAGCTCACCGCTCCTGCGCGCAGGTCACCCGCGACAACTTCATCGATGAACCCGAGCGCACTCGCCTGGGCCGCGTCGATCGGACGCGCGGAAAGGATCAGATCGAGCGCCTTGTCTGCATCGATGAGCCGCGGCATCCGTTGCGTCCCACCAGCCCCGGGGATGATCCCCAGCGTGACCTCCGGCATTCCGAAGCGGCTTGCTGGCGATGCGACGCGATAGTGGCACGCGAGCGCGATTTCCAGACCTCCGCCCAGCACCGTCCCGTGCATCGCTGCCACGACTGGAATCGTCAGGTTCTCGTAAGAACTGAACAGCGCCCGGTATTCCTCTTCCTTCGGCGGACCGCTGAACTCAGCGATGTCTGCGCCCGAAAAGAACGTGGTCCCCTCACAGAGCAGCACGACGGCTGCGACGTCGGGCATGGCCCGCATCTCCGCGAGGGCAGTCCGCAACCCGGCGCGCACCTCGGCTGTGATCGTGTTTACCGGTGGATTGTGAGCGATGACGAGCGCCAGCTCGCCCTCGCGCTCGACGCGGACCATGGCCGTTGACTGCATTTTTCCTTCATCGCCGGCTGCAGGAACGCCGCCATTGGGCCTCGGCCGGCCTCATTTGGAAAGACCGCAGTGTTGTATATACGATATAAGCACCATGGATATCGCTAGCACCGATCTGAACCTGCTGGTCGTATTCGACGCGCTGCTGCGCACCCGCAGCGTTTCACGTGCAGCTCGCACACTGGGCATGAGCCAGCCTGCGGCGAGCGCCGCCCTCAATCGCCTGCGCAGGATGTTCGGCGATCCCCTCTTCGTACGAACGGCACGGGGCATCCATCCAACGCCGTACGCCGAAGCAATGGCAGCACCGCTCGAAGCCGTCCTCGACCGTATCCGCTCCGACCTGTTGCAGCAGCCGACGTTTGACCCGGCCGCGGCCGTGCGATCCGTCACCCTCGCCATGCACGACATCGGTGAGCTCGTGTTCATGCCGCGGCTGATCGACCGCCTCGCGCAGCTTGCGCCACGCGTGGATGTGCGCAGCGTGAACCTGCCCGCCGAGCAGTTGGAGCCCGCGCTGCGCAGCGGCGATGTTGACCTGGTGCTCGGGTACTTTCCGGAGCTGACCAGTGCGGCATTATTTCAGCAGCGGCTCTTCGCGCATTCCTTCGTCTGCCTCGTGCGCGCGAACCATCCCACGATCGGTGCCGAGATGACACGGCGCCAGTTCCTGGATGGCTGGCACGCGATCGTGCATGCAGTCGGGCAGTTGAACGATTCACTGGAAGCCGAGCTGCAGGCCCTGGGTCTCGCGCGACGTGTCCGCGTGCGCATCGAGCATTACCTCGCTGTGCCGACGATCCTCAGCCAGTCAGACCTCATCTTCACCGTGCCCTACGCGATTGGGGCCAGTCTCGCCAAGCTGGCGGACATCAAACTGGTGCGGCCGCCGTTCAAAGCCAAGCCACGCGTCGTGCGCCAGCATTGGCACTCACGCTTTCAACATGACGCGGCAAATCGCTGGCTGCGAGGTGTAGTTGCAGAGCTGTTTACGGAGCGAGAGACGAGGCCACGCGGGCGGGCGGGCCGCCGACCGAAAAGCCTGACATGACAGTCGTCGACACCACATACGGCATGGCTTCAGCACCGCGTTGATTCTTCAGCCTGATGCGCGAGCGAGCGTTGACGTGTTTCCTGAGCAGTCGTTGCGGCATATATAGCTTGCATGAAAGAAAACGCCGCCCCGACGCTGAACCCCACGCTGCAAAGAACTCCGGACTCTGGATCAATCCGGTGCGGGCGCGGCGCGCCAGACTTCATCACCGAACGATTCCCGGAGAATGACCATGAAAGCACCAGCCCTGATATTGGCCATTGCGCTGTCGACCTCAGTCCCGTCCCAGGCGCAACAGCCGACGACCGCTGAGATGAGCCTGCAATCAGCGCGAACCTCGCAGGTCATCCAGCGATTCAACCAAGCGTTCGAGCAACACGACGCAACTCTGCTCGAGAACATGATCGCCGAGGACTGCGTCATGGAGAGTGTGGACCCTGCGCCCGACGGCACTCGAGTCGTCGGACGCGACGCCAACCTGAAGTTCTGGCGGAACCTGGCCACCAACAAGGACGGCAAGTTCGTCGTTGAGGACGTTGCGGTCTTCGGCGAGCGCGCGGACATTCGCTGGCGCTATCACTTTGGTCCCGCGCTCTCGCAGTCCGTCCGCGGAGTCACCTTGATGCGTCTGCGCGATGGGCTGATCGTCGAAGCACTCGCCTACTCAAAGAGCGGCGATACCGGCGTGAGCACGGCCGTGCGCAAAGCGGGCTCCGAGTCGCAATGATAGTCAGCGCAGTGGCGCAGGTGCAGTGGTTTGCGCCTTGCGCTCCCGTCGGTAGCGCGCCGGTGGCACCCCAAAGGCACGCCTGAAGGCGCGACTGAACGCCGCTTCCGATTCGTAACCGACGTCGTAAGCGACTTGCAGGACTTTCCAGTCGGTGGTCATCAAGCGGCGCGCACCGAGCTGCAGCCGCCAGCGCGCGAGATACGCGAGCGGCGACTCACCCATGAGCTGGACGAACCGGCCGGCCAGCACGCTTCGCGACGTTCCGCTCGCCCGTGCCAGATCGGGTAACGTCCACGCGCGCGCCGGCTCGCGATGCAGGAGTGCGAGCGCCTGTCCGACCTTCGGATCGCGCGCAGTGGCGAGCCAACCTGTGCGTTCCGGAGGGAGCTCCTCCATGTAGCGGCAAAGCGTTTCCACGAACAGAGTCTCGGCAAGCTTGGCAAGAACCGCCAATCGGCCAGCACGTTGCGATTCGATCTCAGTCACGCCGTTGCGTATCGCGCTTTCGATCGATGCGCCAGCGGGACTGCTGCGCACGTTGACCTTGAATATCGGCGGCAAGCCGCTCAGGAACGAGCTCTCCGCATGACGCTCGCAGCCCAGGTAGCCGCAGATGATGCGCGTGACAGCTCCAGTGCCACCCCACTTCTCGGTGGCCAGCTCACCCTTCGCGAGCTTCGGCAACAGGCGAGCCCCAGGAAACAGCCTGGAGGTTCGTCCGTTCCACAGCTCGTGAGCATCACCTTGCGGAAAGACGACGATATCCCCAGCCCTGAGCGCTACTTCATCGTGACCGGCCGTACGAGCGGTCGCCTGCCCGTCCGTCACGAGGTGAAACAGTACGAGCCGCTCACTGTCCGGTGAAACAATGGGAGCGACCTTGTCCTGCGCCGGAGTGGCAAAACGCCACGGTGCAGCGAACTCGCCATTGAAGAAGAGCGCGCTCGTGAGGCGCACCGCGCGCATCGCTTCCGACAGTGCATCCATCCAGCAAGTATAGGTGAGGGTCAATTCTAGGAATCAACGCAACACCGAGTTATTTGCGGGTTCGCAACAGATTCAAGGATTTTTGACTCTTCGTCCCGCTGCGAGATTGGCTGTGTTCAGGCTGTCAGCGATGCGGGTTGCGCAGAGCTGTGTGAGTACGAACCTCGCACACGTTGGTGAACTCGGGTCAGTTCCTTCACCGCTTGACCCGGGACCTCGAAAGTATCTGATTGGCAGGGCGTCAGGTGCGCGCTCTGCCACCAGATATCCGTGAGAGGGACGCGAATACGAGCTGTGGTGCGCTGAATCGCCGAGCGCACCGCATTCACTGAAGTACGTTACAAACTCTTCAGGCAACTGGTCGGCTTGGACACGCTCAGAGTGTCAGGCTCCGCGGTCGCCAATTTCCAGGCCCGGGGCGACATCGTTGCCTCGCGCCTGAGCAAGCCGTAGACTCGTTTGTCGTTGGGAGATGGCATTCCTCCTTGAACCGCCGCACACGCGGCTGATGATGCCTACGCGTGACCCGGACTGGGCGGCGTAGTCGTCAGCGATGCCTGTCCACAAATGTGTGCGAGGACAGGTAACGTGTTGAAGTCGATGCTCTCGATCTCCGTTGGTGCCAGCGTCGGCGCGCTGTTGCGCTGGTGGCTCGGAACCCAACTCAACGCCCTCTTCCCTTTCGTTCCACCTGGCACGCTCGCCGCGAATCTGATTGGCGGCTACGTCATTGGCTTGGCGATCGCATTTTTTGCTTCGTCCGCCACGATCCCGCCAGAGTGGCGATTGTTCGTGGTGACCGGGTTCTGTGGAGGCCTCACGACTTTCTCTACGTTCTCTGCAGAACTCGTTACGCATCTGCAGGACGGACGCGCTGCGTGGGCTTGCGCAACGGCGGCAATCCATCTCGCTGGTTCGGTGCTGATGACTCTCGCAGGCATCGGCACTATGGCCTTGATAAGGAGCTAACGATGCAGGGCTCATTCTTACGATTCTACGTTCACGAAGGCCATAGCCATCACGGCCACATGGTCTGGGAGTGGTTGCTGCAACAGGCGAAGCATCTCGGCATCCGCGGTGGCTCTGCCTTTCGCGACATGGCGGGTTTCGGTCGCCATGGAAAGCTGCACGAGGCGAAGTTCTTCGAGCTCCAGGGTTCGCTGACCATGGAGGTCGAGTTCATCGTGACAGACGATGAGGCGCAGCAGCTGCTCGATCTGCTGCACAAAGAGAAGATCCGGCTTTTCTACGCGCAAATCCCCGCGCGCTTCGGTGTCATCAATCCAGACGCTGCCGACCCACCCACGGTTGCCCAGGACTCGTAGCGTGGATCAATCGCGGAGCGTGCGATGACCGAGATCTGGACTCAAGCGGCATTATGGATGGGACTCGCGCTCATCGCGACGCTGGTAGCGATTTATCCGCAGAGCCCGTGGCAGCGTGGCTCCAACGAGAGCACCAATGGACTCTTACGTCAGTACCTCCCCAAGGGCCACGATCTCTCAATCTTCAGCCAGGAAGAGCTCGACGCGATCGCAACACGGCTCAACCGCAGGCCAGGAAGACGTTGCACTTCCGCACTCCTGCTGAAGTACTTTCGCAAAATGATGCATCGACAGGGTGACTGTTTAGAGATTCGTCGCTTCGACTTTCTACGGCCCTTTTACATAGCCGCGAGCCTCGACAATTTTGCCATCGCGGACACGCATCAGGTTTACGCCACGCACTGAATTCTCCGGCGCCGAACCCCAGACCAGTCGCCACCTGATCTCGCCGCGATCGCCGCGCGCTATGATTTCTTCAGGTTCAAAATGGATCCCCTTATTGGTGGCGATCTCGGTCCACAACGCGATGCAGGCTTGCTTGCCCTCGTAGCGCGCGCCATCTGGTGCGGGACGCGTGTTCTCGATCACGCAGTCATCGGCTATGAGAACAGCGAGCGCCGCAGGATCGTGTTTCAAGAAAACCTGGTCGAATTGTTTGAGGAGCCGCTCGGTGGCAACGCTCTGCGGGTCGGTGAAACTGCCGCTCATTGAATTTCTCTCCTTTAGTCTTAGATGTGTCCCGAGCGAAGTTCCGCCACTCACCCCATCGCCCTGTACGGACACAGCGGACGCGCCAGGATCCGCTCGGCATAGGCCGCCACATTCGGCAGGTCGGCCGTCATGCCCTGGACGCGGGCCCAAGCCACCGCGTAGCCGACGAAGATGTCGGTGACGGAGAAGCGATCCTCGACCAGCCAGGTTTTGCCCTTCAAGGCGCCGTCGAAGACAGCCAGGCCGCGCTTTGCCTCCCTGGCGTTCTGTTCATAGACCGCCGTGACGCGCTCTTCTTCTGAGTAGAGGAAGCGATTACGGGCGGTATGCCAAAGATTCGCCTCCACTTCGGCCAGGGTGAAGGCTGTCCACTGGTCGTGCAGGGCCCGCGCCCAAGTGCCTGAGGGTGCAATGAGACCCGCCTCGGGGTGGCTATCGGCGAGCCAGGTGCAGATGGCGGCGGATTCGAACAGTGGGCGGCCGTTGTCCCGCAGGGCCGGCAGCTTCGACATCGGATGAATTTGCGCGAGATCCGGCCTGGCGAATATCTCTCGCCCGCGCCCCTCGATGCTCTCGAACGGAATGCCCAGTTCCAGCAGTGTCCAGCGCACGCGCGCGGAGCGCGTCGGCTGCAATTCGTAGAGGACAATCGCCATGGGTTCGTCTCCTTGCTTGGAGGCCTACTACGCCTCGGCGAGAAGGAGTGTGTCGAGGTCCGCTCGGCCGGAATTGATCGAGAGTCCCGAATTCATTGCATGAGAATTGCCGGATGGCCGCGAGCGTTCAACGCAGCGGCCGAGTCCGACAATTTCCGCGCTAGCCGTCCGTGGCGTCGAGCCGCAGATCTCTTCGAATCCCAGCGTCCACCAGGCCAGCCGGCGCAAATCTGCGCAGCCACTGCAGGCGGCTCGCGAGTCCGCCGGCTGTGTATCGGAGTTTCGGGCGGGCCGCACTGGCAGCCTTCAGCACGACATCAGCGACGACGCCCGGCTGTTCCGCAGTTGCCATCACCTCCTTCACCCTGTGGCTCACGGCCGCACGAATCTCGCGATACTCATCGAGCTTGGCGTCGGGCTCCACGAAGTTCGCGTCGAACGGCGTCTGCGTGTATGCGGGCTCAATGACCGAGACCCGGATGCCCCTCGTGCGCAGCTCATGGTCGAGCGACTCGGAATAACCTTCGATTGCGTGCTTGGTCGCGGCATAGAGTGCCCCGTACGGCATGGGCAGGAAACCCAGTACGGAGCCGATGTTGATGATGCGACCACTCCCCTGCTTGCGCATGTAAGGCACGACGGCGCGCGTCATCCGAACGATTCCGAAGAAGTTCGTGTCGAAGATCGACCGGGCCTGCTCGATCGAGCTCTCTTCCGCTCCGGCCGGAGCGACACCAAAGCCGGCGTTGTTCACGAGCAGGTCGATTCGACCTTCCAGTCGCATCAGCTCGCTTACAGCCGCGGCGACTGATGCATCGCTGGTCACATCGAGGGGCAGCATCGCGAACGATCGCTGGCTCGTTTGCGCCCCGCGTCTGCTGGTCCCATAGACCTGATAGCCAGCAGTCGCGAGGCGCTCGGCCGTCGCTTTGCCGATACCTGACGAGGCGCCCGTAACCAGCGCGATGGACTTCTCGAGCTTCATGGCAATGCCTCTCAGTGGGCGGCACGAATTCGGTTGCGGGACGATCCCGTATCGCTGAGCAGCGCTGCGGCCTGCGCGTGCGCATCCAGTGCAACTGCCGATGGGACCGCACTCATCGAAGCCTTCGATTCATGTCCAGTGTGCACGCCGCTCAGCAACGCTGCAGCGCGTGTCTGTGCATCCACGCCGGCCAACGCAGATGAATATGCGGGTGCGGGCGTATTCGGCGATCCAGACGTCGGTGAGCCGCTGAGCAATGCCGCCGCCTGAGCTTGCGCATCAGAAGGAGCTGAGAGCGCATTGCCAGAGAAGCCAAATGTTACGGTTGTCGCCAAGATCGCAGATATCAGAAATGGACGTGAGTTCATGACAGCTCTCCTATGAGAATGGTTGTGATCAGTGCTCACCTGTGCGCTGAGCGGTGACGACAACTTAGTCGCGACCGAGCTGCGGAAACAGCGGCTGGCGCGAACTTGTTTGATTCCCCGCAAGCGGTAATTCGCTCGACTCCGGCCGCAAGGTCGATCGCGCGCGTTGCGAATGCAGCAATGTCCGGCCTTTCAGCGGTTTGCGGGCTCAATCCGGCTGTGAACGCCCACGAACCCTCGCTCATGTGCGCGATGTGCTCATAGGAAAATGATCTAAGCAGTGCTTATTTTGTGGCCTTTCGATCTGATCGATGCTTAGATTAATGCTTTGAGGGACAGGAATTACATGCGACTGAAACGCAAAAGCGGCTATCACCATGGCGAGCTGAGGCGAACGCTGCTCGATGTGAGCGTCGACGTGATCGAAAAGCACGGGGTCGACGCGCTCAATCTGCGCGAGCTCGCCGTTCGCGCGGGCGTCTCCTCGGGCGCCCCCTACCATCATTTCGCTCATCGGGAAGCGCTGCTGGCGGCCATTGCGGAGGAAGGGCTTGGCTACCTCGCAGCCGCCATGATCCGCGAACGTGATGCAGCCCCGGACGATGCCACTTCACGTCTGGCGGCGCTCGGTCGCGCTTACATAAAATTCGCGACGAACCGCCGTGGTTACTTTCGCGTGATGTTTCGAGGCGACTTGCATAGCGCCGAGCTCGTGCAGGCAAGACCGCGTGCATTTCAGCTGCTGTGCGACACGATCGAGGATTGCCAGCGCTCCGGCGTTGCGCCAGCTGGCGACTTGCAGCCGCTGGTGCTCACTGCATGGTCCGCCGTCCACGGTCTGGCAACACTCTGGATTGACGACGTGTTGCCGAAAAAGGGACTGAATCCCGAGCGTCTGGCGCCGATAGTCACGACGTTACTCGGCAGCATGTTCGCCGCACTCGCTCGCAAACAGCCGTCTCGACCGCGCTCCAGCAGACGGCCCACCCGCTCCAGAAAGGTGCGATGATGCATCCCCATAGGGGCGAGCGAACCAAGGTTGACCAACATGAAAGACACGCAACCTGATGCACACGAGGAGCGCGCGGCGCTCAGCCGCCGCGACTTCATCCATCTTGCGGCAGCAATGGGTGCGTCGCTCGCCTGGGGCGGCGCGGCACGTGCTTCGCAGACCAAGTGGAAAGAACGGCGCGACCTGTTTCCTGAAGGAGTGGCTTCGGGCGATCCGGATCCGACCAGCTTCATCCTCTGGACACGACGCCCCTTCGAACGCGGCGATCGTTCGCTGCTGACGGTCGAGGTTGCCGAGGACGCCGCCTTTCGGCGTGTCGTTTCGCAGGCCTCGGCCCCGGTTTCCGCCGCCTCCGACTGGACGGCCCGAGTGCTCGTCGGCGGGCTCAAGCCGGCGCGGGACTATTGGTATCGCTTCATCGACCAGGAGGGAAATGGCAGCCGCATCGGCCGAACCAAAACAGCGCCAGCGCCCGACGATTCACGGCGCGTGAACTTCGCGTTCGTCAGCTGCCAGAGTGTCAATGAAGGCAAGCTCAACGGGTACCGGCGGATGATCTTCGAGGATGAGCGCGCCGCGCCCGAAGACCAGCTCGATTTCGTGCTGCACCTCGGCGACTTCATCTACGAGGTCACTGAATATCCGGACGAGGTGCAGAC
>Ga0134123_10000113_pt1 | contig 49082 bp, 41 predicted proteins | sample KB303_FD_96460 | JGI IMG/M metagenome (GOLD analysis project Ga0134123, IMG submission 96460) | Terrestrial soil microbial communities without Nitrogen fertilizer from Kellogg Biological Station, Michigan, USA - KB3-0-3 | ecosystem: Environmental > Terrestrial > Soil > Unclassified ...
ACGACTTCCGACGGATGCTTGACGCGCTTCCACGCCATGTCGGTGATGTGCAGCAGGCCGTCGATGCCGCCGAGGTCGACGAACGCGCCGTAGTCGGTGAGGTTCTTGACGGTGCCCTTGATGACCGCGCCTTCCTGCAGCTTCTCGAGCAGCTCGGTGCGCTCGGCGCTGTATTCCTGCTCCACGACCGCGCGGCGCGACACGACCACGTTGTTGCGCTTCTGGTCGAGCTTGATGACCTTGAACTCGAGCGTCTTGCCTTCCAGGTACGAGGGATCGCGCACCGGGCGCACGTCGACGAGCGAGCCGGGCAGGAAGGCCCGCACGAAATCGATCTCGACGGTGAAGCCGCCTTTGACGCGGCCGTTGATGATGCCCTTGACGATCTCCTGCTTCTCGAACGCCTGCTCCAGGCGCGACCAGGTGCGGGCGCGCTTGGCCTTCTCGCGCGACAGGCGCGTTTCGCCATTGCCGTCCTCGACGCTGTCGAGCGCGACTTCAACGTCGTCGCCGACGGCGACTTCCATCTCACCGCGCTCGTTCCGGAACTGATCGGCGGGGATGACGGCTTCGCTCTTCAGACCCGCATTGACGAGTACGACGTCGGGTCCGACTTCCACGACGCGTCCGGTCAGGATCGCGCCGGGCTTGATCTTCTGGGAGGCCAGGCTTTCTTCGAAAAGTTGCGCAAAACTCTCGGTCATGAGTACTTCCGGGGCGAGTGCGCCCACGTTATCCCTCACCGTCATCCCATTCATGCGAGGGGCTGTTGTATCGAACCGCGCGTCCCGCGCGGCGCCTTGAAAATTCATCGACCCAAACCTTGCGGAGTCAGCCAGCCGGGAGACGCGCTGCGGCGAGCTCCAGCACGCGTGCGACCACCGCGTCGATCGTCATCGCGGTGGAGTCCACGATCACGGCGTCGTCGGCGGGCCGCAGCGGGGCAATCGCGCGGCTTGCGTCGCGCCGGTCGCGCTCGGCTATCTCCAGCGAAAGGGCGGCGAGGTTAGCACCGAGCCCCTTGTCTTTCAACTGGTTATAGCGCCGCCGCGCCCGCTCCTCGGCGCTTGCGGTCAGGAAGATCTTGAGGGGGGCGCCGGGGAAAACCACGGTGCCCATGTCGCGGCCGTCGGCCACCAGTCCGGGCGGCCCCGCAAAGGCCCGCTGACGGTCCATTAGCGCCGCGCGGACGCCCGGCATGGCCGCGACCCGTGAGGCTCCCTCCCCCGCCTGCTCGGTCCTGATGCGCTGACTGACCTCCTGGCCGGCGAGCCAGATCTGCTCGCCGCCGTGCGGCCCGAGGCCGAACTGCACATCCAGGTGCTGGGCGATGTCGGCGTGCCCGGACTCGTCGTACGGGATCAGGCCGCGCTGCTGCCCGGCGTAGGCGACAAGGCGATACAGCGCGCCGCTGTCCAGCAGCCGCCAGCCGAGCCGATCGGCCACCAGGCGCGAGATCGTGCCTTTACCGGAGCCGCTCGGCCCGTCGATGGTGATGATTGGCGCAGCCACTACTGACTGGTCACTACATTGAAGCCGGCTGCCCGGGCCACCCCGGGGAAGTCCGGAAACGAGGTCGCTACGTTGGCCACGTCGAGGATGCGGATCGGCGCCTGCGAGCGCGCACTGGCGATCGCGAAGGACATCGCGATCCGATGGTCGCCGTGGCTGTCGACGGTACCGCCGGCGAAGACCCGTGGTTCCTGCCGGCCCTGGATGCGGATGCCGTCCGGGAGCACCTCGCAGGCCACCCCCATTGCGCTCAGGCCGTCTGCCATCACCGCGATGCGATCGCTCTCTTTGACGCGCAGCTCTTCCGCGCCGGTCACGACCGTCTCGCCCTCGGCGCAGGCCGCGGCGATGAACAGCGCAGGGAATTCATCGATTGCCAGCGGCACGAGGTGCTCCGGGACGTGGATGCCCTGCAGTGCCGCGGGCCGCACCTCGATGTCCGCGACGGGCTCGGCGCCCGCCGAGCGATGGTTCACGACCCGCAGGTCCGCGCCCATCAGGCCGAGGATGTCGAGCAGCCCGGTGCGCGTGGGATTGATGCCCACGCCGCTGATCGTGAGCATCGCCGTGCCGATGGAGCCTGCGACCATGAAAAACGCCGACGACGAGAAATCCCCGGGCACTTCCAGCGAGCACGCTTCCAGGCGCTGCGGCGGGGTCAGATGGATTTCGCCGTGCGCCGCATCGACGCGGCAGCCGAAGCTGAGCAGCATGCGCTCGGTGTGATCGCGCGTGACGGCCGGCTCGATCACCGTCGTCTCACCTTGCGCGTACAGACCGGCGAGCAGCACCGCCGATTTCACTTGAGCGCTGGCCACCGGCAGCTCGTAGCGAATGCCGCCGAGGGAAGAGCCGCCGCGGATCCGCACCGGCGGCTTGCCCGATGCTGTCTCGATGCGCGCCCCCATCTGCCGCAGCGGTGTCGCGACGCGCTCCATCGGGCGCTTCATCAGCGACGAGTCGCCGATCAGCTCGCTGTCGAAGCTCTGTCCGGCCAGCAGGCCGCTCATCAGACGCATCGCCGTGCCGGAATTACCCATATCCAGCGCGTGCGTCGCAGCCTTCAGGCCAGCGCGACCGACGCCGCGCACGCGGATCTCCCGCGCGCTCGTCTGCTCGATCTGCACGCCGAGCGCGCGCATCGCGCGCATCGTCGCCAGACAATCTTCGCTTTCGAGGAAGCCGCGCACTTCCGTGATGCCTTCGGCGATGCCACCGAGCATCAGTGCGCGATGCGAGATCGATTTGTCGCCCGGGACGCGAACGATGCCGGCAGTGCCGGCTGCGTGGTTGGACGGTGCGACCAGATACTCGGTCATGGACGCAGCGCTGGTGCGAGCGCTGCCAGCATGCGCTCGTTCTGCTCGCGCGTTCCGATCGTGATCCGCAGGTGGTTCGGCAGGCGGTAGTTGCCGACCGGCCGCACGATCACGCCCTGACGCAGCATCGCTTCGTAGACTGCCGGCGCCGGCCGGCCGCAGTCGATCATCACGAAATTGCCTGCCGAGGGCAGGTGACGCACGCCGAGCGCATCGAAGCCCGCCCGCAGCTGCGCCATGCCGGCGCGATTCGTCTCGATCGATCGCTGCAGGTGCTCAGTGTCGTCGAGCGCGGCCAGCGCGGCGGCGAGCGCGATCGTGTTGACATTGAACGGCTGACGCACGCGATTGAGCATGTCCGCCACCGACGGATGCGACAGCGCGTAACCGACCCGCAGCCCCGCGAGGCCGTAGACCTTCGAGAACGTGCGCGTGACGATCAGGTTCGGGAACTCGCGCAGCCAGCGACTGGCGTCGGGGAAGTCGGTCGTGCTCACGTATTCGATGTACGCCTCGTCGACGACCACCAGCGTTTGCTCGGGCACGGCTGCGACGAACTGGCGAAGCGCATCCGCAGTCACCCACGTCCCGGTCGGATTGTTCGGATTGGCGACGAACACCAGGCGCGTGCGCTCGTTGATGAGCGCAGCCATGGCCGCAAGGTCGTGACCGAGCGGCATCGCGTGCCCCGCAGGATTCGCCGGCGCGATGCGAGCAGTCGCCCCGGTCGCCTGCACGGCGATGGGATAGACCGCGAAGGTGTACTGCGAATAGACGGCTTCGCTCTGCGGCGACAGGAACGCCTCCGCCAGCAGCACGAGCACGTCGTTCGAGCCGTTGCCGAGCGTAATGCAATCGGTGCCGCAGCCGAGCTTGTTCGCGAGCGCCTGCTTCAGCTTGAAACCGCTGCCGTCCGGATAGAGGCCGATCTGCCGCGAGGCCTGCGCGATAGCTGCCAGCGCCCGCGAGCCGGGCCCGAGCGGATTCTCGTTGGACGCGAGCTTGATGCTGTCGCTGATGCCGTACTCGCGCTCCAGTTCTTCGAGCGGCTTGCCGGGGATGTACGGAGCGAGCGTACGGACGCCGGCCGGAGCGAGCTTGGAGGGATCGAGGGTCATGCGCTCATAGTACCGCGCACGGGTACGATCCCAGCACCCTGAACAGCGAGGACTGCTTCTTGAGCTCTTCCAGCGCAGTACTGAGCGGATGCTGTTCGGCGTGCCCGACGACGTCGATGAAGAACACGTAGTCCCACTTGCGGCGGCGCGAGGGGCGCGACTCGATCCGCGTCATGCTGATGCCGTATTCCGCTAGCGGGCCGAGCAGGCGGTGCAGCGCACCGGGCGACTGGGTGTCGCCGGCCGATACGAGCAGGGTCGTCTTGTCGTTGCCGCTGGCGCTGAACAGCTTGCGGCCGATGACGAGGAAGCGCGTGGTGTTGTCCGGGGCGTCCTCGATCTCCGGGACGATGATGCTGAGGCCGTAGACCTCCGCGGCAGCCTGTCCGGCGATCGCCGCAGTGCCGTCTTCGTCGCGAGCGCGACGCGCGGCTTCGGCGTTGCTGCTCACCGGCACGCGCTCGGCGTTCGGCAGGTATTCGTCCAGCCACTGCCGGCACTGCGCGAGGGATTGCTGATGCGAACAGACGCGGACGATCTTCTCCAGGCCATGCATGCGGCCCATCACGTGCTGATGGATGCGCAGCTCGACTTCGCCGCAGATCTTCAGCGGCGACGTCAGGAACATGTCGAGCGTGTTGTTGACGGTGCCCTCGGTCGAGTTCTCGATCGGCACGATGCCGAAGTCCGCGTGGCCGGCCTGCACTTCCTCGAACACCTCGCCGATCGAAGTGAGCGGCAGGGCGCGCACCGAGTGACCGAAGTGCTTCAGCACCGCCTGCTGCGAAAACGTGCCTTCGGGACCGAGAAAGGCGACCTTGAGCGGCTCCTGCTGCGCCAGGCACGCAGACATGATCTCGCGAAACAGCCGCGCGATCTCTTCGTTGCGCAGCGGGCCCTTGTTGCGCTCGAGCGCCTTGCGGAGCACTTGTGCTTCGCGCTCGGGCTTGTAGAAGTCGGCGGTGCTGAGGCCTTCAGAGCGCTTGGACTTGCCGACCTGTTGGGCGAATTGGGCGCGTTCGTTCAGCAGGTCGTGAATACGCTTATCGATGTCGTCGATGCGATCACGGATGGAATCGAGCTGCTGAGGCTCACTGGAGACTTGTAGGTCGGGCTTTAGCCCGACTCCGGATTGTCGGGCTGAAGCCCGACCTACAGGCTTCTTACCAGTCTTCTTCTTGCTCTTCATGCAGCGCTGATGAGGCGGACCGCGAGCACGCCTTCGATCTGTCGCATCTTGTCGAGCACCGATTCCGGCACGCTGCCGTCGATGTCGATCAGCGTGTAAGCGAGCTCGCCGCGGGACTTGTTGAGCAGGTCGGCGATGTTGAGGTTCGCGGCCGCGAGCGCGGTCGAGATCTGGCCGACCATGTTCGGCACGTTCTCGTTGGCGATCGACAGGCGCGTCGCGCTGCCGGTGCGCGGCAGGATCGCCTCGGGGAAGTTCACCGAGTTGCGGATGGTGCCCTGCTCCAGAAAGTCGCGCAGCGTGTCCGCGACCATGACGGCGCAGTTCTCCTCCGCCTCGCCCGTCGATGCGCCGAGGTGCGGCAACGCCACGACCTTCGGATGATCTTTCAGCTGCGCAGTCGGAAAGTCACAGATATAACTGTTGAGCTTGCCGCTGCCGAGCGCCGCCAGAACCGCCGCTTCGTCCACGATGCCGCCGCGTGCGAAGTTGAGCACGACGCCGCCGTTGCGCATCAGACGCAGCCGCTGGGAGTTGACCAGGTTGCGCGTGGCATCGAGCAACGGGACGTGCACGGTGATCATGTCGGCGCGCGCGAACAGATCGTCGAGCGACAACGCCTGTTCGACACCCGACGACAGCTGCCACGCACGCTGCACCGTGATCTGCGGATCGAAGCCGAGCACACGCATGCCGAGCAAATGCGCCGCATTCGCGACTTCGACGCCGATCGCGCCGAGCCCGATCACGCCGAGCGTGCGGCCGGGCAGCTCGTAGCCGACGAACTTCTTCTTGCCTTTCTCGACCGCTTCGTCGAGTTGCTCGTCGCTGCCCTGCAGTGCGCGCACGTACTCCCATGCCGGGCAGATGTTGCGTGCCGCGAGAAACATGCCGGCGATCACGAGCTCCTTCACGGCGTTGGCATTGGCGCCCGGCGCGTTGAACACCGGAATGCCGCGCTTCGAGAGCCGCGCGACCGGAATGTTGTTCGTGCCTGCGCCGGCGCGTGCCACTGCCCTGACGCTCCCCGGCACGTCCATCTCGTGCATGTCCGCGGAGCGCAGCAGGATCGCATCGGGATGGCCGATCTCGGAAGCAACCTCGTAACGCTCGCGCGGCAGGCGGTCCAGCCCGCGCACCGAGATGTTGTTGAGCGTGAGGATCTTGAACGACTCCTTACCCATGCTGCTTCTCGAAAGTCCGCATGAAATCCACGAGCGCGTTCACGCCCGCCATCGGCATCGCGTTGTACAGGCTCGCGCGCATGCCGCCGACCGAGCGATGACCTTCGAGGGTCACGAGGCCGGCCTGCTTCGCCTCGGTGGTGAAAGTCTTGTCGAGCTCCGGGTTCGCGAGCGTGAACGGCACGTTCATCCAGGAGCGCGCGTCCTTCGCGACCGGGTTGCGATAGAACGACGAGCCGTCGATCGCTGCGTACAGCTTCTCGGCCTTGGCGCGGTTGCGCTCGCCCATTGCCTGCAGGCCGCCCTGGCGCTTCAACCACTGGAACACGAGGCCGGCCATGTACCACGCGAAGGTCGGCGGCGTGTTCAGCATCGAGCCTTCCTTTGCCATCGCCGCGAAATCCATGAACGCCGGGGTCGCGGGCCGCGCTCGACCGAGCAGGTCTTCGCGGACGATCACCAGCGTGAGTCCCGCGGGGCCGATGTTCTTCTGCGCGCCGGCGTAGATCAGGCCGAACTTCGCAACGTCGATCGGCCGCGACAGGATCGTCGAAGACATGTCCGCGACCAGCGGCACGCTGCCGGCATCCGGCACGAAGTGATACTCGACGCCGCCGATGGTTTCGTTCGGCGTGTAGTGCAGGTAGGCAGCGTCCGGCGTGCGCTTCCAGCCGCTCACCGGCGGAATCGACACGTACGGCTCACCCGCATCCGCCGCGACATTGACGCGCGCGTAGTGCTTCGCTTCGCCGATCGCCTTCTTCGACCACGAGCCCGTGTTCACGTAGTCGACGACGCTGTCGGGCGTCGCCAGATTGAGCGGGACGCCCGCGAACTGCGCGGTGGCGCCGCCTTGCAGCCACAGCACCTTGTAGTTCTTCGGCACGGCCAGCAGCTCGCGCAGGTCGGCCTCGGCGGCTTCGGCAATCGAGATGAAGGCCTTGCCGCGATGGCTCATCTCCATCACCGACATGCCGGTGCCATGCCAGTCGAGCAGCTCCTCGCGGGCTCGTTCGAGAACTTCCTCGGGGAGGACTGCAGGACCGGGACTGAAATTGAAGACGCGCATGAGGCGGAATGGACCGATGGCCGGAAATTTAGGGGAAGCTTGTATACCAAGCCTCATCGCCGAACGGAATGATGTCCGAAGAATATAGAAATTCGATCGGCGGCCGGCGCTACTCCACCGGCGGCTCGCCGCCCTCTTCCCCTTCGGCGCCGTCGGCAAGGATGCGCTCCAGGCCGACGAGGCGATCGCCTTCATCGAGCCGGATCAGGCGCACGCCCTGGGTATTGCGGCCCTGGATCGAAATCTCCGCCACCGGCGTACGCACCAGCGTGCCGCTGGAGCTGATCAGCATGATCTCGTCGTCGGGTTTCACCAGCAGCGCGCCCACCATCTGGCCGTTGCGCTCGCTGATCTGCAGGGCGATGACACCCTGGCCGCCGCGCCCGTGGATCGGGAAATCCTCGACCAGCGTGCGTTTGCCATAACCGTTCTGCGAGGCCGTCAGCACCATGCCCTGCTCGTCGACGATGATCAGCGAGATCACTTCCTCGCTCACCGGCAGGCGGATGCCGCGCACGCCGGCCGCCGTGCGACCCATCGGCCGCACGTCGTTCTCGTCGAAGCGGATTGCCTTGCCGCCGCTCGAGCACAGAATGATCTGGCGGTGGCCGTCGGTGATGTCGACGCCGACCAGGCGGTCGCCGCCCTCCAGCTCGATCGCGATGATGCCGGCCTGGCGCGGGCGCGAGAACGCCTCCAGGGAGGTCTTCTTGACCGTGCCCTGCGCCGTGACCATGAACACGAACTTGTTCTCTTCGAACTCGTGGATCGGCAGCACCGCAGTGATGCGCTCGCCTTCCTGCAGCGGCAACAGGTTCACGATGGGCTTGCCGCGCGAGCCGCGGCTGGCCTGCGGCAACTGATAGACCTTGAGCCAGTAGAGTTTGCCGGCGCTCGAGAAGCACAGCAGCGTGTCGTGCGTGTTCGCGACGAACAGCTTGTCGACGAAATCCTCTTCCTTCATCGCAGTCGCGGCCTTGCCGCGTCCGCCGCGCCGTTGCGCGTGGTAGTCCGTCACCGGCTGCGCTTTCGCGTAACCGCCGTGGGAAAGAGTGACCACGACATCCTGCTGCTCGATCAGGTCTTCGATCGTCAGGTCGGAGTGGTCCTGGATGATCTCGGTGCGGCGCTGGTCCGCGTACTTTGCGCGGATGTCTTCCAGCTCGGCGCGAATGACAGCCAGCAGCCGCTCGGGGCGCGCCAGGATGTCGCTGAGATCGCGGATCTGCACCAGCAGCTCCTGGAACTCGGCGACGATCTTGTCCTGCTCCAGCGCGGTCAGGCGGTTCAGGCGCATTTCGAGGATCGCCTGCGCCTGCGCGTCCGACAGCCGATAGCCTTCCGGCTTGAGGCCGAACTCCTCGGACAGATCGTCGGGCCGCGACACTACATCGCCGGCACGCGCGAGCATCTCGGGCACGGCGCCTGAGGTCCAGACACGGCCCATCAGGGCGACCTTCGCCTCGGCCGGCGATGGCGACGCCTTGATGACCGCGATGACCTCATCGATGTTCGCAAGCGCGATCGCCTGGCCTTCCAGGATGTGGGCCCGCTCGCGCGCCTTGCGCAGGTCGTAAATCGTGCGCCGCGTGACGACTTCGCGGCGATGGCGCACGAACTGCTCGAGCATCTCCTTGAGGTTGAAGATCTTCGGCTGGCCGTCCTGCAGCGCCACCATGTTGATGCCGAACACCGACTCCATCGGTGTGTGCTTGTACAGGTTGTTCAGCACGATGTCGGCGACTTCGCCGCGCTTGAGCTCGATGACGACGCGCATGCCGTCCTTGTCCGACTCGTCGCGCAGGCCGTCGCTGGCGATGCTATCGATGATTTTCTCGCGCACCAGCTCGGCGATGCGCTCGAGCAGCCGCGCCTTGTTCACCTGGAACGGCAGCTCGGTGATGATGATGGTCTGCCGGCCCTTGTCGTCTTCCTCGATGGTGGTGCGCGCGCGCACGTCCAGCCGGCCACGGCCGGTGGCGTACGCCAGCGCGATGCCCTGCGACCCGTTGATGATGCCGGCCGTCGGGAAATCCGGTCCCGGGATGAACTGCATCAGGCTGGCGATCGAAAGGTTCGGATCGTCGATCAGCGCGATGCACGCGGTGACGACCTCGCCGAGGTTGTGCGGCGGAATGTTCGTGGCCATGCCGACTGCGATGCCGGCGGAGCCGTTCACCAGCAGGTTCGGGACGCGCGTCGGCAGGACGACCGGCTCTTTTTCCTTGCCGTCGTAGTTGTCGACGAAATCGACCGTTTCCTTGTCGATGTCGGCGAGCAGCTCCGAGGCCAGAGCCGTCATGCGGCACTCGGTGTAGCGGTAGGCCGCCGGCGGGTCGCCGTCGACGGAGCCGAAATTGCCCTGCCCGTCGACCAGCTGATAGCGCATCGAGAAGTCTTGCGCCATGCGCACCAGCGCGTCGTAGGTCGCGGTGTCGCCGTGCGGGTGATATTTACCGAGCACGTCGCCGACCACGCGCGCGCACTTCACATAGGGCCGCGAGGCGACGTTATTGCTCTCCTGCATCGCGAAGAGAATGCGCCGGTGGACCGGCTTCAAGCCGTCGCGGACGTCGGGCAGGGCGCGCCCGACGATGACGCTCATCGCATAGTCGAGATACGACTGGCGCATCTCGTCTTCGAGGTTGACGTGGAGGATCTCGCGAGCGATTTCGGCCATGCGAAGGAGGTCGGAAAGTGAAAATTTAAGTGGCGAATCCTAGCACAGCGAGCCACTCCACCGAACCCTTTCGCAGCTCCGCGCGCATGCTCTCGGGCTATACTTCCGCACCCGCACGAGCCGCGTTTTTTCCACGCTTTCCATGGACCCGATCGACACGCTGATCACTGCCCGCTGGGTCGTACCGATCGAGCCGGACGGCCGTGTGCTCGAAGATCATGCGGTGGCCATCCACCGCGGATCGATCCTGGCGATCGCGCCGACACGCGAGGCCCGGGCGCGATTCGCGGCCGAGGAAGTGATCGAGCGGCCGACGCACGTACTGCTACCCGGCTTCGTCAATGCGCACACGCGGGCCGCCATGACGCTGCTGCGAGGCGCGGCTGAAAGCTCGTCTTTCGACTACTGGCTGAATCGCCAGATCCGCCCGCTGGAGCAGCGCTGGCTGGACGCGGAGTACGTCCGCGACGGCACCGAGCTCGCTATTGCCGACATGCTGACGAGCGGCACTACCTGCTTCGCCGACATGCACCTGTTCCCCGAAGTGACCGCACAGGCAGCGTCGGCGGCGAAGATTCGCGCCTGCATCGGTCTGCCGGTCGCGGACACCCCGAGCCCGTGGGCCGGTTCAGCCAACGAATGCCTGGCGAAGGGGATCGCCCTGCACGATGAGTATCGCGACGATCCGCTGATCACGACCGCGCTCGCACCGGACCTCGATTCGAGCGCCGACGAAACGCTCGTGCGCGTGCGCCGCGCGGCCGATGAGCTGGAGCTGCCGGTGACGATGCGGCTGGTCGAAGCCCGCTCGCTCGGCAGCCTCGACCGCAAGCAGGTGCTGGGTCGGCTCGAGCGGCTGGGGTTGCTGTCGCCGCTGCTCACCGCCGTACATGCCCCGGAACTGGACAATGGCGAAGTCGAGCAATTGAGCGGCGTGGGCGCCAGCGTCGTTCATTGCGCACGGTCGGCCATGAAGCTCGGCATCAGCGAATGTCCGGCGGCGACGTTGAAGCGGCACAACGTGAACTGGGCGCTCGGCACCGATGCCGCCGCCTGCAGCAACGACCTCAGCATGCTCGACGAGCTGCGAACCGCCGCGCTGACTTCGCGCGGCCTGTTCCCGACGCTCTCGCCCATTCCGCCGCACGACTGGTTGCGTGCCGCCACGCTCGGCGGAGCCAGGGCACTCGGGCTCGCAGAGGTCACCGGCTCGCTGGTCGCGGGCAAATGGGCCGACCTGTGTTGCATCGACCTGAGCCGCGCTCACACGCAGCCCGTTTACGATCCGGTCGCGCAGATCCTGTTTGCAGCGTCGCGCGACCAGGTCAGCGACGTGTGGGTCGCAGGGCGGCGCCTGCTGCAGGAGGGTCATCTGACCCATCTGGACCTCGCAGACGTGCTGCATCGGGCACAGTACTGGCAAGCCCGCATTGGCGAGAGCCTGGAACAGCCGGCATGACGACCTCGACCAATCACGATCCGCAGGAGATCGCGCGCTTCGACGCCAACGCCCAGCGCTGGTGGGATCCGCATGGCGAGTTCCGGCCGCTGCACGCCCTGAATCCTGTTCGGCTCGATTACGTCGACAACCGTGCCGGGCTGGCTGGCAAGCGCGTGCTCGACGTCGGTTGCGGCGGCGGTCTGCTCAGCGAGGCGATGGCCCGACGCGGCGCGCAGGTCACAGGCATCGATCTCGGACCGCAGACGGTCGAAGTTGCCGAGTTGCACGCGCTCGAAAGCAAACTGTCGGTGAGCTATGCACGCGAGTCCGCCGAGACGCACGCGGTCCGCAATGCCGGCGCCTACGACGTCGCGGTCTGCATGGAGATGCTGGAGCACGTGCCGGAACCGGACAGTGTGCTGCGCGCGTTGCGCACGCTGGTGAAACCCGGCGGGCATGTGTTCGTCTCGACGCTCAATCGCAATCTCAAGTCGTACCTGCTGGCGATCGTCGGCGCCGAGTACGTGATGAATCTCCTCACGCGCGGCACGCACACGTACGAGCGCTTCATCAAGCCTTCGGAGCTGGCCCGCTGGGCCCGCGCAGCGCAGCTGACCGTCGAGGATGTTGCCGGGCTCGCCTACGATCCCTTCGAGAATTCGGCCCGGCAATCGACCAACGTGGACGTGAACTACATGATGCATCTGCGCCGCGATGCCGACGGCGAGGGTCATCGTCCGTGAGCGGAGCCGTCATTACCGCGACGCTGGTCGGCTTGGTCATCGGCACGCTGATCGGCATCCTCGCCGCGACCTGGCGTGCACGCCGCAGGCGCGAATCGCTGCACCTGGAGCTCGCGGTGGTGCGGGCGCAGGTCAAGACGGACGAGCAGATCGATCGCGAGCGGCAAGCAGCACTGGACCAGACCATCGAGCGCTTGCGCTCCAGCTTCGACAACGTGGCCGGCGGAGCGCTGCGCTCGAACAGCGAGCTGTTCCTGAAGCTGGCGCGCGAACATCTCGGGCAGCACAACCAGAACGCCGCCTCCGTCCTGATGCAGCGTGAGAAGGCGATCGAGTCGCTGGTCGCGCCGATCCGCGAGGCGCTCAACAAGACCGAGCAGCAGATCCAGCGCATCGAGAAGGAGCGCGCCGAAACGTTCGGCAGCCTCAAGAGCTCGATCGAGTCGGTGATGGTCGGACAGAACGCGCTGCAGAAGGAGACGCGCTCGCTCGTCAACGCGCTGCGCCGCCCGGAAGTGCGCGGTCAGTGGGGCGAGCTCACGCTGCGGCGGCTGGTCGAGCTCGCCGGCATGGTCGAGCACTGCGACTTCGCCGAGCAGGTGCACGTGCGCACTGAGGACGGGTCGATGCGCCCGGACATGGTCGTGCACATGCCCGAGGGCCGGGACCTCGTCGTCGACGTGAAGACGCCGCTCGACGCTTACCTGGAAGCCGCCGAAGCGACCACCGACGAAGTGCGTGCCACGGCACTGCGGCGGCATGCGCATGCTGTCGCGGAACGCGTGCGGCAGCTCGGCTCGAAGAACTACTGGAACCAGTTCGAGAAGAGCCCGGACTTCGTGATCCTGTTCATTCCGGGCGATCAGTTCCTGTCGGCGGCGCTCGCCGAGCTGCCGGCGCTGATCGAGGATGCAATCCGCCAGAACGTGATCATCACGACGCCGTCGAGCTTCGTCGCGATCCTCAAGACGGTTGCATACGGCTGGCGGCAAACCGTGCTGGCGCAGAACGCCGCAACGATCCGCACGCTGGCCGAGGAGCTGTACAAGCGCCTCGGCGTATTCAGCAGCCATCTCACGAAGCTCGGCCGCAACCTCGCAACCAGCGTGGAAACCTTCAACAGCGCTGTCGGCTCGCTCGAACGCCAGGTGCTGCCCGGCGCGCGCAAGTTCACCGAGCTCGGCGTGCGGCCCGAGCGCGAGATCGAGTCGCTCGAACCGGTCGACAAGCTGACGCGCGAGCCTCTGTGGAGCGAAGACTACGATCTGTTTGCGGGCGTGCCGGAGCCCGAGCCCGAGCCCAAGCGATCCGACGAGCCGCAAGGCTGAGGCCGCCGGGTGGCGTTGCTCGACGATTCGCTGGTCAACCGCGCCGCGCCGCCGGGCTCGATGCGTTACTTCTCGCTCCTGTACGCACCCGAGAACCGCCGCGAGCAGCTGTTGGCGCTCTATGTCATCGACGCAGAGATGCGCGAGTCCGCGCAGACCGTCAATCACGACGTCGCACACACGCGCCTGCAATGGTGGCGCGCCGAGATCGAGCGCCTCGTGAACGGCAGCCCGCAACATCCAGCGATGCGCGTACTGAACGACAGCGACGTCGAACGCTCCTCGTTCGCCAAACTGCACGAGGCCGCAGCCGCAGCGGACATGGATCTCGCGCGCATGACGTACTCGAACAGCGGCGAATTGCGTGCGTACTCCTCGCGCAGCGGCGGCGCGATCCAAGAGCTGATGGCGGCGCAGCTCGTCGCGCCGTCACCTCTCGACGAAGCTGCACGGGCAACTGCCAACCGTCTCGGCATCGGCGTGCGGCAGAGCGAAATGCTGCGCGATCTGCGCCTGGATGCGTACGACGGTCGTGTCTATCTGCCGCAAGATCGCCTCGCAGCTCATAACGTGACCCTCGAAGACCTGCGCGGCCGCGAAATTCCGCCGCATGCCAAGGCGGCGCTGCGTGAGTTCAAGGGCACTGTGCAGGAAGAGCTGAAAGCAGCGCTGGCTTCGGTGAGCGCACCGCTGCGTCCGTTGGCAGTGCTCGCCGCACTCCACCGCCGTCTGCTCGATCGCATCGCTGCGCGCAATTACGATGTGGCCGGGTCGCGGATCGAGCTCGGGCCGATCGAGAAGCCGTGGATCGCCTGGCGCACGGCTCGAAACCTTTCCTGACTCTGGCGCATCCGAGCTGAAATGAACAAGAAGCTCACGGCTATTGCCTTGCTCGTGCTCAGCGGCTGCGCGGCACACCCGGTCATTCAGCAGAAGGCCGCTGACTGGCATCCGAGTGTCGCGTCACCGCAGTTCGCATCCGGCAGCGGGCCGCGCGTGCTGGTCGACGCCGCTCATGGCAACTTCCATACGATCGACGGACGCTTCGCTCCGTTCGGCGAGCTGTTGCGAGCGGACGGCTACCGAGTAGGGAGCGCCGGCCTGCCGGTAACGCCGGAGCTGCTCGCGACAGCGGACGTATTCGTCATCGCCAACGCAGTGAAAGGCGGCGAGAACGCCAAGTGGATACTGCCGACACCGCCCGCTTTCGAGCCCGCAGAAGTCGCGGCGCTCGCAACGTGGGTGCACGACGGCGGCTCGCTGCTGCTGGTCGCCGATCACATGCCATTCCCGGGGTCGGTCGCGAATCTCGCGGACGCGTTCGGCGTCGTGTTCCTCAACGGCTACGCGAAGAAGTCCGCCAGCGAAGGCGGCACGCTGATCTTCACGCGTGCCGGCGGCCTCGCGGATCATCCGATCGTCCGCGGCCGCGACGCGAGCGAAGAGGTCACCGCGCTGAAGGCCTTCACTGGGCAGGCGTTCCGTGCCGTCGTTCCCGTCGCCCCGCTCATGCGGATGCCGCCGGACTGGGCAGTGTTCTATCCCTATGAAGCAGGCGAGTTCACCAGCACGACGCCGGCAGAATCCGCTCGCGGCCTGGTGCAAGGCGCGGTGTTGCATCACGGGCAGGGCCGCGTGGCAGTGTTCGGCGAGGCCGCGATGTTCAGTGCGCAGTCGGCCATCAATGGCGACAAGGTCGTGCGCATGGGCATGAACGATCCCGAGGCATCGCAGAACGCCCAGTTCGTGCTCAACGTCCTGCACTGGCTGTCGGGCCTGCTGCCGGACTGACCGCGTACAATGCCGGCCCATGATCGATCCGCGCACCTACCAGCCTGCTGCCAATCTGCTGACTGACAGAGTGATCCTCATCACCGGCGCGAGCGATGGCATCGGCAAGGCCGTCGCGCAGGCAGCGGCGGCACACGGCGCCACCGTCCTTCTGCACGGGCGCAACGTGAAGAAGCTCGAAGCGGTTTACGACTCCATCGTCGCGGCCAAGCGGCCGCGGCCGTCGATCGTACCGCTCGACTTCGAGAAAGCCGGACCCGAGGAATACGAGAAGCTCGCGAGCGCGCTGGAGCAGGAGTTCGGCCGGCTCGATGCATTGCTGCACAACGCCGGCATGCTCGGCGAGCGCGCGCCGATCGAGCATCACGACATCCCCAAGTGGATGCGCACGATGCACGTCAACGTCACCGCGCCGTTCATCCTGACCCGCTATTGCCTGCCGTTGCTCAAGCGCTCGGCCGACCCGTCGATCGTCTTTACTTCGAGCGGCGTAGTAGCACGCCCGCGCGCGTACTGGGGCGCGTACCTCGCGTCGAAATGGGCAAGCGACGGCCTGATGCGCATGCTGGCCGACGAGCTGGAGAACCGGCCGACGATCCGCGTGAACAGCATCGATCCAGGGAAAGTGCGCACGAAGATGCGGCTGCAGGCGTATCCGGCGGAAGATCCGGAAACGCTGCCGCAGCCGGAGGCGATCGTCGGTCCGTATCTGTTTCTATTCGGTCCGGACAGCCGCGGCGTCAGCGGCCAGACTTTCGCCTGCCAGTAGCTCGTCGGTCGGGTGCGGGACGTCGCCTGCGCGGCTTCGTGCCCGGTCGCTCCTCCACTTGCGGCAGCTCCAGCTCAGCGAGCGCATAGAGCGCTGCGACCCGATCCTGCGGCAGCGCGCGATGCCTGCCTCGCGCCAAGCCGCGCGGCAATTCGATGTCGGCAAACTGCACCTGGATTACGCGGCTCACCTGCAAGCCGCGACTCTCGAACAGCGCACGCACGGCAGCGCGGCGATGCGCCCGGCGCGACTCGACGCGGAACCAGCGATTCGTGCCCTCGCCGCCCGCCGGCTCGATGCTCTCGAACTCGATCGTCTCCTCGTCGTAGTGCACGACGCGCGGCAGCGCCGTTACGTCGAACTCCGGCGTGGGCACGAGGACGCGCGCAACGTAAGCAGCCCGGATCGATTCGGCCCGGCGGCGCAGCGCGTCGGCAAGTCGACCGTCGTTCGTCAGCAGCAGCAGCCCGCTGTCGCCAGCCTGCATCGTATTGATCACCAGCCAGCGTGCGCCCCGCACCTCGGGCAGCGACTCCATCACGGATTTTCCGGACGCCGCATCGTCGCCGGATGCGGTGATCGGCTGGCCTTGCGCTTTGTTGTAGAGGAGAACACTCGGCGCGGCGGCGCTGACCTTCAGGCGATTCGTGACGTCGCGGCCGTCGATCGCGACCCGATCGCCGCTCGAGTAGCTGGCGCCGGGCTGCGCCGGCTGACCGTTGAGCACGATGCGCCCTTCGAGCATCCATTTCTCGATTTCACGGCGTGAGCCGAACCCGTGCTGCGCGAGCAGCTTGTGGAGACGTTCGGGCATGAAGAGTCGGGCTGAAGCCCGACCTACAGCGGCGGATCGATGAGTGTGTGGGGCTCGTCGTCGTCGGCGGATGCAACCAGCGACGGTGAAGCTGCATCGTCGGCCTCGTCCGACGGCGCGGCATCGACCGGCACATCCGCATCGTCGACCGCGACCTCGGACGCAACCTCCTCGATCTCCAGGGCTTCCGCCGGCATCTCGCCGCCGGGCAGCTCGAGCTGCACGCCGATGGTCTCGACGTCGCGCAGCTCGGCCAGCGTCGGCAGCTGATCCAGGCTCCGCAAGCCGAAGTAGTCGAGGAACTCGCGCGTCGTGCCGAGCAGTTCGGGATGGCCCGGCACTTCGCGGTGTCCGACGACGCGGATCCAGTTGCGCTCCTGCAGCGTGCGCATGATCGTGGAGCTGATCGACACGCCGCGGATCTCCTCGATCTCGCTACGCGTGATCGGCTGCCGATAGGCGATGAGCGCGAGCGTCTCCAGCAGCGCGCGCGAATAACGCGACGGCCGCTCCTGCCACAAACGCGACACGACGTCGGCACAGCGCGAGCGAACCTGCACGCGCCAGCCGCTCGCGACCTCGATGAGCTCGATGCCGCGCGACTCGTACTCGGCGGCGAGCAGGTCGAGCGCTGCACGCAGCTGCTCGTCCGTCGGCCGTTCGCGCTCGTCGAACAACTCCAGCAGCTGCTCGCTGCTGACCGGCCGGCCCGCCGCCAGCAACGTCGCTTCGATGAGGTGCTTGAGGTCGTGCTCGTTCATTTCGCTGCTTCCGGATCCGGATTATCGGCTGGAGGGACCGCGGTGGTCATGCTGTCGGGGTTCGTCGACACATTGTCTTCTTCGGAGCTGTTGTCTTCTTCGGCGTCTTCTTCCGGCTGCGCCGGCTGGGCCAGCGCCGCTGAATTCTCCGCATCGGCGCCGCCTGCCTCGTCGGCCTCATCCGCCGCGCCGCCCTCGACCAGTTTGAGGTGGCGCGCGGCCGTCGCCGTGCGCACGTGAATCTGCCCGTAGGCCTCGCTCTGCACGATCTCGATCAGGCCTTCGCGCATCAGCTCGAGCATCGCGACGAACGTCACCGTCACACCCATCCGCCCCTCTTCGGGCCGGAACAGCTGCGCGAAGTTCATGAAAGCCGCTTCCCGAAGAGCGCTCAGGATGTCCGACATCCGCTGGCGCACCGACAGGCGCTCGCGATTGACGTGGTGATGCGAGAACATTTCCGCGCGGGACAGCACGTCCTTGAACGCGACCAGCATCTCCGCCAGCGACACCTGCGGCAGGACCTTGACGACCTTGCGCTCGACCAGATCCGCCGTCGCCGGCAGCGTGTCGCGCTCCATGCGCGTGAGCCGGTCGATGTCTTCGGCAGCTTTCTTGAAGCGCTCGTACTCCTGCAGGCGACGGACCAGCTCGGCGCGCGGGTCATCTTCTTCCTGACCGTCCAGGCCGGACGGCCGCGGCAGCAGCATGCGCGACTTGATCTCCGCGAGCATCGCGGCCATCAGCAGGTACTCGCCGGCCAGCTCCAGCTGCACGTCCTGCATCAGCTCGATGTATTGCATGTACTGGCGCGTGATCTCGGCGATCGGAATGTCGAGGATGTCGAGGTTCTGCTTGCGGATCAGGTACAGCAGCAGATCGAGCGGACCTTCGAACGCCTCCAGGAACACCTGCAGCGCGTCGGGCGGAATGTACAGGTCGCGCGGCAGCTCGGTGACCGGCTCGCCTTCGACGACGGCGAACGGCATTTCGGCCTGCTGCGGCGGCAGCTCCGTGAGCAGCGCCTCGGCCTCGAGCTGCGAGCCCGTGTTCTCCACGAGTTTCAGTTCGGGCTTCATCGGTAGTTCATGCCCATCGCCGTATGCACTTCCTCGAGCGTCTGCCGCGCCACGTCGCGCGCCTTCTCGCAACCTTCCGCGATGATGCCGCGCACGAGGTCGCGATTCTCCTCGAACTCTTGCGCCCGCGCGCGGATCGCCGTGATCTCCGCCACGATGACGTCGGCGACTCGCTTCTTGCAGTCGAGACAGCCGATGCCGGCCGTGCGGCAGCCCTGTTGCACCCAGGCCTGAGTGTCCGCGTCCGAGTAGATCTTGTGAAGATCCCACACCGGACATTTATCGGGATCGCCGGGGTCGGTGCGCCGCGCGCGCGCCGGATCGGTGACCATGGTCTTGAGCTTCTTCGCGACCGAATCAGGATCCTCGCGCAAGCCGATGGTATTGCCGTAAGACTTCGACATCTTGCGGCCGTCGAGCCCCGGCACTTTCGGCGTCGCCGTCAGCAGCACGTCGGGCTCGACCAGGATGCTGCGGCCCGTGCCTTCGAGAAATCCGAGCAGGCGCTCGCGGTCCGCGACGGTCAAGCGCGCATTGCCTTCGAGCATCGCGCGCGCGGTGGCGATGGCTTCTTCGTTGCCTTCTTCCTGATAAAGACGGCGCAACTCCTTGTAGCGCGTGCCGTTGCGACTGCCGAGACTCTTGATCGCCTTCTCGACTTTCGTTTCGAAGTCCGGCTCGCGGCCGTAGATATTGTTGAAGCGGCGCGCGACTTCGCGCGTGACCTCGACGTGCGCCACCTGGTCCTCCCCGACCGGCACGTAGGCGGCCTTGTACAGCAGGATGTCGGCGGCCTGCAGCAGCGGATAGCCGAGGAAGCCGTAGGTCGCGATGTCCTTGTCCTTGAGCTGCTCCTGCTGGTCCTTGTAGGTCGGCACGCGCTCCAGCCAGCCGAGCGGCGTGATCATCGACAGCAGCAGATGCAGCTCGGAATGCTCGGGCACGCGCGATTGAATGAACATCGTCGCGGCTGCGGGATTGAGGCCGGCAGCGAGCCAGTCGATGACGATCTGCCAGACGTGGTCTTCGAGCTGGCGCGTGTCGTCGTAGCCGGTCGTCAGCGCGTGAATATCGGCGATGAAGAAGTAGCACTCGTACTGGTACTGCAGCTCCGTCCAGTTCTTGAGCGCTCCGTGATAGTTGCCCAGATGCAGCGCGCCGGTGGGGCGCATCCCGGACAGGACACGTCGGTTGTTTGCAGTATTCGTGCTCAATTCAAACCATTACACCAGTTTTTTGAACGAGCACGACAGGGGCGTGCCGCGAGCGGGGCGATTATACGCACCTTGACACCAATTCATTCAAAGGCGCTGACGTCGCCTTTGCCGCGCCGTGCGACGACCGGCGCCGGGCCTTCCAGATCGATGACGCTGGTCGGATCCAGGCCGCAATTGCCGCCGTCGATCACCGCGTCCACGACGTGATACAGCCGCTCCTGGATCTCGCGCGCGTCGGTCAGCGGCAGCTCTTCGCCGGGCATCAGGAGCGTCGAGCTCATCAGCGGTTCGCCCAGCTCGGTCAGCAGCGCGAGTGGCACCGGATGGTCGGGCACGCGTATGCCGATCGTGCGACGGCGGGGATTCTGCAGTCGTTTCGGCGTCTGCCGCGTCGCCGGCAGGATGAACGTGTACGGCCCGGGCGTGAACGCCTTCAGCGTGCGGTACTGCTGGTTGTTGACGCGTGCGTAGTGCGCGATCTCCGACAGATCACGGCACACGAGCGTGAAGTGATGATGCTTGTCGGTCTGGCGAATGCGGGAGATGCGCTCCATCGCCTCCTTGTCGCCGATGTGGCAGCCGAGCGCGTAGCAGGAGTCCGTCGGGTACACGACGATGCCGCCCTCGCGGATCAAGGCCACCGCCTGCCGGATGAGGCGCGGCTGCGGGTCCTTGGGATGGATCTCGAGGTAGCGGCTGGGCATCCGATGTTCTTGTACAGAGAATCCCCGGCTGAGAATCCCCCCGCTGAGAATCCTCATCTGGCCGGGTCGGCTCTCAAGTATCATACCCGGCCTCCCGTACCTCCTCGCCCTGCCCATGCAGCCGCTGCTCGACCTCCTGCCCGTCATTCTGTTCTTCGTCACTTACCGCCTGACCGACATCTTCGTCGCCACGGGCGTGCTGATCGTTGCGGTGCTGATCCAGACGGCCGTGCAGTGGATCCGGCATCGCAAGGTGAGCTCCGTCGCACTGATCTCCGCGGTGCTGGTGCTCGTGTTCGGCGGGCTGACGCTGATCATCCACGACAAGGCTTTCATCCAGTGGAAGGTTACGGTGCTCGACTGGCTGCTCGCCGCGGGCCTGCTCGCCAGCCACTACTTCGGCGAGCAGCCCTTCACCCAGCGCCTGCTCGGCCAGCAGTTCGTTGCCGACCGGTCCACCTGGCTCAAGCTCAGCCATGCGTGGATCGTGTTCCTGGTCGCGCTCGGCGGGCTCAATCTGTACGTCGCCTACAACTATCCCGAGGGCGTCTGGGTCACCTTCAAGCTGGTCGCGATCGGCGTGCAGTTCGTGTACATGTTCGCGACGATTTTCTGGCTGGCGTCGAAGGCGCAGCAGGTGGAGGGCCAGTGAACGCCGCCCCCAGCGCCGCAGGAGCGAGCCGCGTGGAGCGGATTCGCGCGCAGCTCGCACAGGCCCTGCCGGGCGCCGCAATCGAATTGATCGACGACAGCCACCGCCACGCCGGCCATGCCGGCGCACGGGACGGCCGCGGGCATTTCAGCGCGCGCATCGTCTCCGGCGCGTTCGCCGGGCTGCGGCCGCTGCAGCGGCACCAGCTCGTGTATCGTGCGCTGGACGAGCTGATGCGGACCGATATACACGCCCTGAGCATTACGGCACTGACTCCAGAAGAGGCGACCCGCGCGCCAGCCGGCGACACCGGCCGGTAGAAAAAAGCCAGACGGGCAGCCACGGAACCGGAACCGCCAGAACCGCTGCGACTCGAACACCTACTACATCTCCAACAGAGAGCTCTCATGACCCACCTCCGTCCTCACACGCCCCTCGTGCTTGCCCTGCTCGCGCCCCTGGTGCTTGCCGCCTGCAACAAGGCCGCAACCCCGGCGCCCGAAGCAGCGGGCGAGCGCGTCGCGACTGTCAATGGCAAGGCGTTGCCGAAATCCGTATTCGACCTGTACGTCGCGAACATGAGCCGGCAGTCCGGCCGCGAGGTGACGGAGGAGCAGAAGGGACAGTTGCTCGATCAGTACGTCAGCATGCAGCTCGCCGCCGAGGAAGCGGAGAAGGCCGGCATCGAGAAGGACCAGAAGGTCCGCGACCAGCTGGCGCTCGCGCGGCTGCAGGTGCTGGTCGACGCCGGCCTGCAGAAATACCTGGAAGCGCATCCGGTGCAGGAATCCGAGCTGCGGCCGGAGTACGACGCGCAGGTCGCAGCGCTGCCGCGCGAATATCACGCGCGCCACATCCTGGTCGACGACCAGGCAGCGGCCGTGGCGATCACCAAGGAGCTGAAGGGCGGCGCCGATTTCGCGAAGATCGCGGCGAAGCGCTCGAAGGACTCCTCCAGCAAGAGCGGCGGCGATCTCGGCTGGTTCACGCTCGACACGATGGTCAAGCCGTTCGCCGACGCGGTGAAGACGATGGAGCCGGGTCAGCTCACGGAGCAGCCGGTGCAGAGCCAGTATGGCTGGCACGTGATCAAGCTCGAAGAGTCGCGTGCCACCAGCGCGCCGCCGTTCGACGAAGTGAAGGACCGCATCAAGACGTTCGTGCAGCGCAAGAAGCTGCAAGCGCACCTGGAAGAGCTGCGCAAGGCGGCGAAGATCGAGAAGACGGCGGCGGCGGCTCCGCCGAAGGCTGACGCGGCAACCGCAGAAAAAGCCACGACCAAAGAGTCAGGCTAAAGCCTGACCCACAGGAGTCAGAAGGCGTTGTGGGTCAGGCTTTAGCCTGACTCAGCATCTTCAGGAAGGCTTTTTCGTCCAGGACTTCGACGCCTAACTCCTGAGCCTTGGCGAGCTTCGAGCCCGCCTCCGCACCGGCAACGACGTAGGACGTCTTCTTCGAAACACTCCCCGCGACTTTGCCGCCCAGCTCGACGATGCGCTCGCTCGCCTGGTCGCGGCTCATGCTGTCGAGGCTTCCGGTGAGCACGAAGGTCTTGCCCGCGAGCGGGCCCTCGCCGCTCGCGGCTTTGCGCGCCTGCGCTTGCAGCTGGATGTGCTTGCTCAGCGCAGCGAGCACGTCGCGGTTGTGCTGCTCCTGGAAGAACTTGAACACGTGGCTCGCCACGACCGGGCCGACGTCGGGCACTTCCTGGATCTGTTCCTCGCTCGCTCCCTGCAGCTCCTTGATCGAACCGAAGTGGTTCGCGAGTGCTGCGGCGGTGGCCTCGCCGACGTCGCGAATGCCAAGCGCGTAGAGAAAGCGCGGTAAGGTCGCCTTCTTCCTGCTGACATCGAGCGCCTTCACCAGGTTCTCGGCGGACTTTTCGCCCATGCGATCGAGCTCGGCGAGGCGCTGCGCGGTCAGCTCGTACAAATCGGCCGGGTTGTTCACCAGGCCGCCCTCGACCAGCTGATCGATCAGCTTCGAGCCGAGGCCGTCGATGTCGAGCGCATGCCGACTGGCGAAGTGTCGCAGGGCTTCTTTGCGCTGAGCTGGGCAATACAGCCCGCCGGTGCAACGCGCGACCGCTTCGCCCTCTTCGCGTTCCACCGCTGAGCCGCACACTGGGCACTTCGACGGCAGCTCGACCTCGACTGCGTCCTTCGGCCGACGTTCGACGATGACCTTCACGACTTCCGGAATCACATCGCCGGCGCGACGGATCACCACGGTATCGCCGATGCGCACGTCCTTGCGGCGCACTTCGTCCATGTTATGCAGCGTTGCATTGCTGACCGTCACGCCGCCGACGAACACCGGATCCATGCGCGCGACGGGCGTCAATGCGCCGGTCCGTCCGACCTGAAACTCCACGCCTCTGACAATCGTGTTCTCTTCGTGCGCCGGAAACTTGTGCGCGATCGCCCAGCGCGGCGCGCGCGCCACGAAGCCCAGTTCGCGCTGCTGCACGAAGCGATTGACCTTGTAGACGACGCCGTCGATCTCGTACGCGAGGCTGGCGCGCTTGGCGCCGATGTCGCGGTAGTACTGCAGGCAGCCTTCCGCGCCTTGAACGATCTTGAGCAGTGGCGAGACCTTCAGGCCCCACTCCTTCAATTGCTGGAGCGCCTCGCTGTGTCGCGCCGGCAATTTCCAGCCGTCGGTCTCGCCGACGCCGTAGAAGAACACGTCGAACGGCCGATCGGCGGCGAGCCGCGGATCCAGCTGACGAATGCTGCCGGCGGCTGCGTTGCGCGGATTCACGAACGTACGATCGCCGCGCTCCAGCGCGCGCTGATTCATCGCTTTGAAGCCTGCGATCAGCATGAATACTTCGCCGCGGACTTCGAGCAGCTTCGGCGGCGAGCCGCGCAGCACAGTGGGTACGGCCTTGATCGTGCGAACGTTGTGAGTCACGTCCTCGCCGCGCAAGCCGTCACCGCGGGTCGCCGCCTGCACCAGTCGCCCGAACTCGTAACGAAAGCTGATTGCCAGCCCATCGAGTTTCGGCTCCGCCGAGTACTCGACCTGATCGACGTCCTCGAGCCGCTCGCGCACGCGCCGGTCGAATGCGACGACATCTTCGTCCGCGAACGCGTTGTCGAGCGAGAGCATCGGCCGGGAGTGCACGACCTCCTGCAGCTCGCTGACCGGCGTCGCGCCGACGCGTTGCGTCGGAGAATCCGCGGTCACGAGATCGGGATACTGCTCTTCGAGCGTCTTCAGCTCGCGCATCAAGCGGTCGTATTCGGCGTCGGAGACTTCCGGATCGTCGAGCACGTGGTAGCGGTAGTTGTGATGCTCGATCTGCGTGCGCAGCTCACGCGCTTTCGCCGCGGCGCTCTTGGCTGCGCTGGTGGCCATCGTGTTCGCCTCGGAACTTTACACGTGAGCGGACTGCGAGCCCGCCCGCCCGGCCGACGGACGCTCGAATTCGCGCACTTCCTGGCGCATGCGCTCGATCCGATGCACGGTGAGCGGCACGCCGCGCTCGTCCTGCAACGTGCCGCCGAGATTCGCCTGCAGGCGGCGCGCGCACGCAATCAGTTCGTTGAGTGCGTGCATCCCCGGCACTGGTGCGGGCAGCTGCGTGAACATCGTGATGCCGGGATAGAGCGTCTCGCTCATCTTCTCGAGCTCGAAGCTGCCGGGCTCGACCATGCTGGCGACGCTGAAGACGATCGTGCCGTCGGTATGCAGGCGATGAAAGACGCCGTACTTGCCGTGCTGCAACGACTCGGCGAGCAGCGACTCCAGCAACTTCGCACCCTCGATCCGTTGTGGTGCGATCGCCAGCCGCAGCGACAGGATCTTGCGCCGCTCGACCCGACGCATCTGCGGAGCTTCGCTGGACGACAACGTCGGCGCGGCAGCTGCGCTCGTGGCTGACGGTGCCGGATGCACCGGCAATTCTTCGGTGGGTGCATCGGCGAACGTCGGCTCCAGGCGTCCTCGCCAGGTCTCGCCCAGCGACGCAGGTTCGACGGGCGGCGGCTCCAATGGCGGCACGACTTCAGGCCTGGTCGGCGCCGTGGGTGCGTCGTCGACAGCTCGAATCAGCGTCGTCTCGCCGCTGTGCGCTGCTGGCTCGGGCCGTACACGCAGCGGCGCGTCGTCGCCAGCCGCGACGGCGCGATTGCTGCGCCGGCCCCACAAGTAGATCGCTGCCAGCAGGACGATCCCGAAACCGACCAGAATCCAGCGCAGCTCGCTCATTTACATAGCGGCCATCCGCACGGCTTCGTCGACGTCCACGGCGACCAGGCGCGACACGCCCGGCTCGTTCATGGTCACGCCGATGAGCTGCGAGGCCAGCTCCATCGTGGTCTTGTTGTGCGTGATGAAGATGAACTGTACCCGGCTCGACATGTCCTTGACGGTCTCGCAGAAGCGCCCGACGTTGTTGTCGTCGAGCGGCGCGTCGACCTCGTCCAGCAGACAGAACGGCGCCGGATTGAGCTCGAAGATCGAGAACACGAGCGCCACCGCGGTCAGCGCCTTCTCGCCGCCCGACAGCTGGTTGATCGTGCTGTTCCGCTTGCCCGGCGGACGCGCCATGATCGAAACGCCCGCGTTGAGGATGTCCTCGCCGGTCAGCTCCAGGTAAGCGTGACCGCCGCCGAACAGTTTCGGGAAGCGCTCCTTCAAACCGGCATTGATGCGGTCGAACGTGTCCTGGAAGCGCGCGCGCGTCTCGCGGTCGATCTTGCGGATCGCCGCTTCGAGCGTTTCGAGCGCGTCGGTCAGATCCTTGAACTGGCGGTCCAGGTATTCCTTGCGCTCGGACTGCTCCTTGAACTCGTCGATGGCCGCGAGGTTCACCTGCCCGAGGCGCTCGATCTTGCCGGCGACTTCCGCGAGATTCGTCTCCCAGGCGGGCACGTCCGCTTCCGGCGCCATCTCCTGATACACCGTGGCGAGCTCGAACTGCGTAGCTTTGAACTGCTCCAGCAGCGTCTCGCGCCGGACCTTGAGCTCCTGCGCCGCCATGCGCACGTCTTCGAGACCGGCACGCGCGACCTCGACTGCACCTTCCGCGTCGACGCGACGTTGATCGAGCGTGCGCATGCGTCCTTCGGCAGTCTCGACTGCCGTACGGGCACCGGCGAGCTCCTGCTCGACCTGCACCCGCCTCTGCAACGCTTCTTCCAGCGTTGTCGCCAGCGTCTGCAACGGTGCTTCGCCTTCTGCCAGCTGGCGCGTCAACTCGTCGCGCCGCTGCTTCAATTGTTCGAGCTGATTGCGCAGCCGCTCGAGGCCTGCCGAAATCGATTGCAACGCCGAGCGCTTCGACTCGACCTTGATCGCCACTTCCTGCGCACCATCGCGATCGGTCTGCGCCTGCGAGCGCTTGAACGACAGGTTCTGGCGCAGCTCTTCACGCTCCTGCTCCAGCTCGACGCGCGCGGTCTCGAACTGCGCCATCTCGTCGATGCCTTCCTGCAATCGCGCACGTGCTTCCGCGATGGCGCCGGCACGGCTCTGGTGATCCCGCTCCAGTTCCTCGGTCTCGGCGCCGATGCGCTTCACTCGTTCGGCGGTCTGCTCCGACTTCGTGCGCAGCGCGCCCATCTGCGCGTTCGAATCGCCAGCGACACGATGCAGACGGTTGACCTCTTCCTGGAGCGCGTCGCGACGCTGCTCATGTTCGGCGAGCCTGGCGCGCGAATCGACGAGCTCGGCCTGGGTCTGCGTGCGCTGCTGTTCGGCGTCGGCGACGACGTCGCGCAACCCGCGCATTTCTTTCTCGCGACTGATGACGCCCGCATGCACGTCCTTGTCGCGACTGACGCGCAACCACTCGCGCCCGATCCACACGCCGTCACGCGTAATGACCGACTCGCCGCTCAACAAGGTGCGGCGCTTTTCCAGCGCTTCGGGCAACGTGTCGACGGCGATGATGCCGGTCAGCAGCGCCGAGATGGCCGCCGGACCTTGCACGCGCGCCAGCAACCGGTTGCCATCGACCTTCTGAGCACTCGCGCCGCCCGAGGAGAAGAATGAAACCGCGCCGACCTGCAACGATTCGAGGCGGTTCGCGATTGCATCGATCGTGTCGACCGAAACCGCTTCCAGGTACGAGCCGAGGACGGTTTCGACCGCGCGCTCCCAACCGTGCTCGACGACCAGCTGTTGGGCGAGTCGCGGCCGTTCGGCGAGAGCATTCGAGCTCAGCCATTCGGTGACCTTGCCCTGTGCCAGGCCGAGCGCGGCCTGCTGCAGAGCTTGCAGCGACATCAAACGCCCTTGCGCATCCTGCAACTGCTCGCGGCTGCGATCGTCTGCGGCGACGAGCTCACGCTCGCGCTCGCGCAACCTCTGCACTTCCTCGGCGGCTTCGCGCAACTGATTTGCCGCGCGCTCGCCGGAAGCGCGAATCTGATCCTGCTCTGCTTGCAGCGTTGCGAGACGGGCGTCGACTTCCGCCGTGGTCAGCTGCGACAGCTCGCCTTGCAGCCGTTCGCGCTGAGCGGCCAGACGCATCAGCTGATGTTCCAGCTGCTCGATGCGTGCACGCTCGACCTGCGTCTTCTCGCTGGCCGCCTGCGAGTCGCGATTGAATTCTTCCCAGCGCTCCTGCCAGTCCTGCATCGACTCTTCGGCCTGCGCCAGCGCCGCCGCCGAGGCACGCTCGCGATCGCGCGCCGCGCTCAGTCCTGGTTCCAATTGCTCCAGCTCGCCGCGCAGCTCGTCGATTTGCGACTGATCGCGCGCTAAATGCAGGTTCGCCTCGGTGGCGCCCTGCTCAGCCTGCTCCAGGTCCTGCCGTTGCCGCTGCCGCAGCTCGCGACCGTGCTGGATCGACTGCTCGGTGCGCGAGATCTCGGCGCCGATCTGGTAGTAGCGGCCCTGCACCGCATTCAATGCTTCGGACTTCTCGGTGAAATCCTCGCGCGCCGACTCGATCGAGGCTTCGACGGAGCGCAGCTCGGCGATCAACGCCTGCATCGCGATGTCGCGCTCGCGCAGGATGCCTTCTTTCGATTGCGAATCCTGCTCGATCACGCGCAGACGCAGCGCCAGTAGCTCCGCCGTCAGCTTGCGCTCTTCCTGCTTCAACGTTTGATAGCGACGCGCGGTGGCCGCCTGCCGCTGCAGATGGCGCAGCTGCTTATCGACTTCCTCGCGGACGTCGGTCAACCGTTCCAGATTCTCTTTGGTATGCGAGATCCGGCTCTCGGTCTCGCGGCGGCGCTCTTTGTACTTGGAGATGCCGGCTGCCTCTTCGATGAAGCCGCGCAACTCTTCCGGGCGCGCTTCGATGACGCGCGAAATCATGCCTTGCTCGATGATGGCGTAGCTGCGCGAGCCCAGGCCGGTGCCCAGGAACAGCTGTGTGATGTCCTTGCGCCGGCAGCGCGCGCCATTCAAAAAGTACGCGGACTGACCGTCCCGCGCCACCACGCGCTTGAGCGAGACCTCCGAGTAGCCGGCGTACTGGCCGGCCAGCTGGCCGTCGGAATTGTCGAACACCAGCTCGACCGAGGCCGTGCCGACCGGCTTGCGCGAGCTGGAGCCGTTGAAGACCACGTCGGCCATCGAGTCGCCGCGCAGGTGCTTGGCCGAGATCTCGCCCATCACCCAGCGCACGGCATCGATGATGTTGGACTTGCCGCAGCCGTTGGGGCCGACGACGCCGATCAGGTTACTGGGGAAGTTGACGGCCGTCGGGTCGACGAAGGACTTGAAACCGGCCAGCTTGATCTTATTGAGTCGCATCGCGCGTGCAGTGAGCCCTTATATCGAATGTGTAGGAACGGTTGCGCTCGCCGCGCGGTAGTGTAAGTGAAACGGGCCGATTTTGTTGTCCTGTACCCGCGAAGCGCCGTCTGTATAATCGCGCCCCTCTTTTAAGATTGACGACCGCGAGACCGATTTTCGGACCGCGCCCGGGAGGCTCCTCAAGATGGCCGCCAAGAAACCTGCGAAGGCGACGAAGGCCAAGAAGACCATTGCGAAGAAAGCTGATTCTGCTAAGAAAGCAGCGCCGGCGAAGAAGCCGGCGGCTGTAGCGAAAGCCAAGCCCGCCGCCCCGACTCCCAAAGCAGCAGCGAAGCCCGCGGTCAAGCCGACGCCAGCGCCAGTCCCGAAGGCCGCAGTCAAGGCGCAACCTGCGCCTGCTAGCGTGCCTGCCAAGCCGGTCCGTGCGACCGCCATGCCAGCCAAGCCGATTCCAGCCAGACCCGTGACACCCCTGAACCTCAACGATCTCGATGCGGCTGGCGGCGGCGACGCCGACGAGGCCGACAGCCCGGAAGTCTCCAGCACCAACCTGCTCGCCGGTCCGCGCAGCGTCAAGCCATACATCCCGCGGCGTGGCGAGCAGTACATGAACAAGGAGCAGCTGGAACACTTCCGGCTGATCCTCAACACCTGGAAGCGCGACCTCATGCACGAGGTCGATCGCACCGTCGACCACATGAAGGACGAGGCGGCGAATTTCCCGGACCCGAACGACCGTGCCACGCAGGAGTCGGAGTTCAGTCTCGAGCTGCGCACGCGTGACCGCGAGCGCAAGCTGATTCGCAAGATCGACGAAGCGATCAAGCGCATCGAAGACGGCACCTACGGTTACTGCGTCGAGACCGGCGAAGAGATCGGCATCAAGCGACTCGAAGCGCGTCCGGTGGCGACCCTGTGCGTCGAGGCGCAGGAGCGCCGCGAACGTCGGGAAAAGCAGTACGGCGATCGGGACGATCGCTATAGATAGGTCGGGACGACCGTTACGAAATACTGCGGCCGTTTCGCACCTTCTCCTACCGGCCCGCTGCACTTCGGGTCGCTCGTTGCAGCGACTGCCAGTTATCTCGATGCACGTCACGTCGGCGGCGACTGGCTGCTGAGAATCGAAGATCTCGATCCGCCGCGCGAAGTGCCCGGCAGCGCCGAGCAGATCGTCGCAACGCTTGCGGCGCTCGGCTTTCAGTGGACCGGGCCCGTCGTCAAACAGAGCGAGCGTCACGCAACTTATCAAGCTGCTCTCGACCGGCTCGTCGCCGCCGGTCACGCGTTCCCCTGTTCCTGCAGCCGGACCGAGCTGCAAGCCGCGCAGCCGCCCGGCCACGACCAGTCGGACGAGCTGTACTACCCGGGTTGGTGTCGCAACGGTGTGCGGACACCGGACCGACCGACCGCCATCCGGTTCCGGGTCGCGCCCGGCACGATCGCATTCGCAGACCAGCTGCAAGGACTGCAGACCGCGGATCTTGCCCGCGATACGGGTGACTTCGTGATCCGTCGGCGCGACAGTCTGTTTGCATATCAACTGGCGGTCGTCGTCGACGATGCTGCCCAGAATGTCACGCACGTAGTACGCGGTGCCGACCTCCTGGGCAGCACTGCGCGCCAGGTAGCCTTGCAAGCCGCATTGGGTCTGACCACTCCCGTGTACGCACATTTGCCGCTAGTCATCGATGCGAATGGGATCAAACTGTCCAAGTCGACGGGCGCTGCGGCGGTCGACGCACGCCAACCAGCGCGCGAGTTGTGGCGCACGCTGCAGTTTCTGAAACAGGGACCGCCGCCGGACCTGCGTCGAGGGCCGGTAGCCTCGTTGTGGGAATGGGCAATAGAACACTGGCAGGCGCAGCCGCTCGCCGGCCTGCGCCAGATGGAGTTAACATGAGCGCCATAGAAACACGACCGGTTCATGGGTCTGAGCTGCCGCGCGCAGCCACGATGGGAGCGTCTATGAGCGAGCCCAAGACTGAATCGAGAGTGATCAAGAAGTATCCCAACAGGCGCCTGTACGACACCGTCGAGAGCCGCTACATCACGCTGGCGGACATCCGGCGCCTGGTCATGGACAAGGTCGACTTTCTCGTCATCGACAAGAAGAGCCAGGAAGACATCACCCGCTCGATCCTGCTGCAGGTGATCGCCGAGCAGGAGCACGCCGGCGAGCCGCTGATGAGCCAGGATTTCCTGTCGCAGGTGATCCGTTCGTACGGCGGGGCGATGCAGAACGTGGTCGGCAGCTATCTCGAGCAGAGCCTGAAGCTGCTGTCGACGGAGCAACCGCAGATCCGCGATCGTCTTCGCAACTCGATGGGCAGCGACGCTTACGACGCGATCAGCTCGCTCACGCAGAAGAACATCGAGCGCTGGCGCTCGGTGCAGGACGACATCTTCAAAGCGATGAGCGGCGGCGCCAAGCGCGAAGACGGCGCCGAGAACGAGCGCCGCACCTAGACGCGGCTACGCCGCGTCGACGTTGCGCATGCTCAGGCGGACGCGGCCCTGCCGGTCCACTTCGAGCACTTTGACGCGCACCAGGTCGCCTTCCTTGAGCTTGTCGCTGACGCGCTCGACGCGCTCGTCGGAAATCTGCGAGATGTGCACCAGGCCGTCCTTGCCCGGCAGGATCGTCACGAACGCGCCGAAGTCCATCAGGCGCGCGACCTTGCCCTCGTAGATCCGGCCGACTTCGACCTCGGCCGTGATCAGCTCGATGCGCCGCTGCGCCTCGCGGCCGGACAGGCCGTCGACCGAGGCGATCTTCACGGTGCCGTCGTTCTCGATGTCGATCGTCGTGCCGGTCTCTTCGGTGATCGCGCGGATGACCGCGCCGCCCTTGCCGATGACCTCGCGGATCTTCTCCGGGTCGATCTTCATCGTGATGATCGACGGCGCCCATTCCGACATCTGCGCGCGCGGCGCAGCCAGCACTTTGTCCATCTCGTCGAGGATGTGCAGACGGCCGGCCTTCGCCTGGTCGAGCGCGACCTGCATGATCTCGCGCGTGATGCTGTCGATCTTCAGATCCATCTGCAGGGCGGTGACGCCGCCGCGAGTACCCGCAACCTTGAAGTCCATGTCGCCGAGATGATCTTCGTCGCCGAGGATGTCGGTGAGCACCTGGAAGCGATCGCCTTCCTTCACCAGACCCATCGCCACGCCGGCGACGGCACCCTTGATCGGCACGCCCGCGTCCATCAGCGCCAAACTCGTGCCGCAGACGCTCGCCATCGAGCTCGAGCCGTTCGACTCGAGGATTTCGGAGACGACGCGGATGACGTACGGGAAATTCGCCATGTCGGGCATCACGGCGGAGATGCCGCGGCGGGCCAGGTTGCCGTGGCCGATCTCGCGGCGCTTCGGCGAGCCCATCATGCCGGTCTCGCCAACGCTGAACGGCGGGAAATTGTAGTGAAGCATGAACGGCTCTTTGCGCTCGCCCGCCAGCGCATCGATGATCTGCGCGTCGCGGCCAGTGCCGAGCGTCGTCACCACCAGTGCCTGCGTTTCACCGCGAGTGAACAGCGCAGAACCGTGCGTACGCGGCGCGACGCCAGTGCGGATCGCGATCGGTCGCACTGTCTTGGTGTCGCGGCCGTCGATGCGCGGCTCGCCGGCCAGAATCCGGCGCCGGACGATGCGGTATTCGAGGTTGGCGAATTCAGTCGCCACGTGGCCCGCTTCGAACTGCGGGGCATCGCCGCCGGCGAGAGCAGCGAGCGCGGATTCCTTGATCTTCTGAATGCGGTCGCGGCGCGCCAGCTTGTCGGTGACCTTGTAGGCGTCCGACAGCGCGGCTTCGGCATTCGCCGCCAACGTGGACTCGAGCTGCGCGCTCGCCGCTGCGGGCTGCCAGGTCCACGCGGGCTTGCCCGCCTGTCCCTTGAGATCGTTGATCGCCTGGATCGCGGTCTGCATCTGCTGGTGACCGAACGTCACCGCGCCGAGCATCACGTCCTCAGGCAGGCTGTCCGCCTCCGATTCGACCATCAGCACGCCTTCGCGCGTGCCGGCCACGACGAGCTCGAGCTTCGAGTCTTTGAGCTGCGCGGTCGTAGGATTGAGGAGGTACTGGCCGTCCTTGTAGCCGACCTTCGCCGCGCCGATCGGGCCGCGGAACGGCACGCCGGCGAGCACCAGTGCGGCCGAGGCGCCGAGCATCGCAGGGATGTCGGAATCGACGTCCGGGTTCAGCGAGATGACTGTCGCGACGACCTGCACTTCGTTGAAGAATCCTTCCGGGAACAGCGGCCGGATCGGCCGATCGATCAGCCGCGAGGTCAGCGTCTCTTTCTCGGAGGGCCGGCCCTCGCGCTTGAAGAAGCCCCCCGGAATGCGGCCGGCGGCATACGTCTTCTCGACGTAGTTGACCGTGAGCGGGAAGAAGTCCTTCTTCGGATCGGCTTCCTTGCGAGCGACTGCGGTGACGAGCACGACGGTGTCGCCCATCGTCACGACGACGGCGCCGTCGGCCTGGCGGGCGAGCTCGCCCGTCTCGATGGTGACCTGATGGGTGCCGTACGGAAATGAAACTTTCTTGATTGAGCTCACGATGCGTACCTGTCTCGGTGCCGGACCCCTTGATGGGGCGATGCACCGGACGGAGAGTGGAGAGAGAGAAGCTGCCTGCAGTCCGCGCTGCGGACTTTCAGACTGATGCCGATCAACGCCGCAGGCCCAGGCGCGCGACCACTTCCTGGTAGCGCTCCGGTGCGGTGCTCTTGAGATAGTCGAGAAGCTTGCGGCGCTGATTCACCATCTTCAGCAGCCCGCGGCGCGAAGCGTGATCGCGCTTGTGAGCGGTGAAGTGCTCACCGAGCTCGTTGATGCGTGCCGAGAGCAGTGCGATCTGCACTTCCGGCGAACCCGTATCTTGCGGGTTGCGACGATACTGCTGGACGATCCCGCCCTTCGTGTCGGTCGACAATGACATCTGCCCTTTCCTCTGCGGAGCCTCCACCGGAGGCTATGTGTGCCGTTTTGCGAGCCGCGCATTGTACTCGCGCGGCCGATAATCTCAAGCAAAACCGCGGAATTAGGCTGCCACCAGCTCAGCTCGCGGCCACGTCCACGAACAGCCTGACCGGCCGGACCCGCCCTTCGGGCGCACCCTGCACCACGCCGAGGAACCGTCCGCCGTCGTCGTACGCCCTGAGCTCGCCCGGCGCGGCCCGCTGGCGCGCCGCGACCGTCCTTCCCTGCAGCAACGCCGCGACCGCGCCCGGGTCCAGGTCGACCCGCGGCAGGTCAGGGAAGGCTCGGTCGGACGGCAGCAGGACTTCGTCGCGGGCGGCATGCGATCGCTCGGCCAGCTGCTCCATCGTGTACATGGGCAGGTCGTCGAACGGATCGAGCGTCAGGCGGCGTAGCCCGCGGACATACCCGAGGGTCCCGAGTCGGTTCGCGACGTCGCCCGCCAGGGTCCGGATGTAGGTGCCCTTCGAGCAGTAGACGTCGAACTCCAGCTCGGCCCGCTCCAGCCGCACCCGCGCGATGCGATGAATGAAAATCCTGCGCGGCTCGCGCTCGACCGACTCGCCGCGCCGCGCCAGCTCGTACAACCGTTTGCCTTCGAACTTCAGGGCCGAGTGCATCGGCGGCACCTGCTGCTGCTCGCCGAGGAACGACGCCAGGGCCGCATCGATGACACGATCGTCGAGTTGCGGAACGGCTGCGCGCTCGACCACTGCGGTTTCGCCGTCGCCGGACTCGGTGCGCTCGCCCAGCTGGACCAGCACCCGGTAGGTCTTGCCCGAGTTCAGCAGCCGGCCGCAGACCTTGGTGGCTTGCCCGAAGCACACCGGCAGCAAACCGGATGCGAGCGGGTCGAGGCTGCCGGCGTGTCCTGCCTTGGCGGCGTTGAACAGCGCACGCGCCTGCTGAAGAGCAGCATTGGAAGAGACGCCCAAAGCCTTGTCGAGCAGCAGGATGCCGTCGATGTCGCGATAGAAACGAGAGGGTTTGGACACAGTCGAGTCGGGCCGAAGCCCGACATCCTCAGCGCTTGTCTTCGTCGTCGACGTGACGCTCGGTATCTTCCTTGACGGCCTGGTTGATCAGCGCCGACAACCGCGCACCGCTCTCGATCAGCTCGTCCTGCACGAAGCGCAGCTCCGGGCTGTGCCGGATACCGAGCGCGCGACCGAGCGGCCCGCGCAGCAACGGCGACGCGGCCTCGAGAATCTCTTGCGCCTGCTGCGGCTGCGCGCCGAGTACCGAGAAGTACACCTTCGCGTAGCTCAGGTCCTTCGACACGCGCACTTCCGTGAGCGTCACCATGCCGAGGCGCGGGTCGCGCAACTCGCGCCGGATCAGCTCGCTGAGCGTCTGCTGGATCTGCTGCGCGATGCGCTTGGCGCGGGGAAAAGCCTTGTTGGTCATGTCGTGGATCAGGCCACCGTTCTCGCCACTTCGACGCGCGAGTAGCACTCGATCTGGTCGCCGACGCGCACGTCGTTGTAGTTCTTCACGCCGATGCCGCACTCGGTGCCGGCGCGCACTTCGTTGACGTCGTCCTTGAAGCGGCGCAGCGACTCGAGGCCGCCCTCGAAGATCACGACGTTGTCGCGCAGCACGCGGATCGGGTTGTTGCGGCGGACGTAACCGTCCGCGACGATGCAGCCCGCCACCGTGCCGAACTTGCTGGAGCGGAACACTTCGCGCACCTGCGCCAGCCCGACGATCTGCTCCTTGACCTCCGGCGCCAGCATGCCCGACAGCATCTGCTTCACGTCGTCGATCGCTTCGTAAATGATGCTGTAGTAGCGCACGTCGGTGCCGGATTCCTTGATCATCGTGCGCGCCGAGCCGTCGGCGCGGACGTTGAAGCCGATGATCCGGGCGTTCGAGGCCATCGCCAGCGTGACGTCGGATTCGGTGATGCCGCCGACGCCGCTCGAAACGACCTTGACCGCAACCTCGTCGGTCGACAGCTTCGACAGCGAATCGCGCAACGCCTCGGCGCTGCCCTGCACGTCCGCCTTGATGACCACCTGCATGGTGGCGGCCTTGCCATCGCCCATCTGCGACAGCATGTCTTCCAGTTTGGTCGGACCCTGCCGCGCGAGCTTGGTGTCGCGGAACTTGCCCTGGCGATACAGCGCGACTTCACGCGCCTTGCGCTCGCTTTCGACTGCGAGCAGCTCGTCGCCGGCATTCGGCGCGGCCGACAGGCCGAGCACCACGACCGGCAGCGAAGGACCGGCTTCGGTCACGGGCTGGCCGTTCTCGTCGAACATCGCACGCACGCGGCCGTACTCCTGGCCCGCGATGATCTGATCGCCCGGCTTCAACGTGCCGCGCTTGACCAGCACGGTCGCAACCGCGCCGCGGCCTTTTTCCATGCTCGACTCGATCACGACGCCGGCCGCGAGACCGTCGCGCGCCGCTTTCAACTCGAGCACGTCTGCCTGCAGCAGGATGGTGTCGAGCAGCTCGTCGATGCCCTGGCCGGTGCGTGCCGACACGTTCACGAACAGCGTGTCGCCGCCCCAGGCTTCGGGGAGCACGTTGTACTTCGCCAGATCGTTCCTGACCTTTTCGGGGTCGGCGTCGCCTTTGTCGATCTTGGTGATCGCGACCACGATCGGCACCTCGGCCGCACGCGCGTGCTCGATTGCCTCGACGGTCTGCGGCATGACGCTGTCATCCGCCGCCACGACCAGCACGACGATGTCAGTGACCTGCGCGCCGCGCGCACGCATGGCTGTGAACGCCGCGTGGCCTGGCGTATCGAGGAAGGTGATCACGCCCTTCGCCGTTTTCACCTGATACGCGCCGATGTGCTGCGTGATGCCGCCCGCCTCGCCGGCAGCGACCTTGGTGCTGCGGATGTAGTCGAGCAGCGAAGTCTTGCCGTGATCGACGTGGCCCATCACGGTGACGACCGGCGGACGCGCCTCCAGCTCGTGCGAGGTATCGGTGCTCTGCAGCTCGTCCTCGATCGCGCTTTCCTTGACGACGACGGCGGTGTGGCCGAGCTCCTCGACCACCAGCACTGCGGTGTCCTGGTCGATCGGCTGATTGATCGTGGCCATGACGCCCATGTTCATCATGACCTTGATGACTTCGTTCGCCTTCACAGCCATGCGCTGCGCCAGCTCGGCGACCGTGACGGTCTCGCCGATCTGCACGTCGCGCTTGACGGGCGCCGCGGGGCGCTCGAAGCCGTGCTGCGTCGACATGTTGACCTGCACCGGGCGCCGTGACCGGGAAGCCTGGTGCTGCTTCTTCTTCTTGAAGCGCGCACTGGCATCGCTCGACACGTGCAGCTCGGCGCGCTGCGCACGCGCCGGCTCGGGTTCGCGGGTCTTCGAAGCAGTCTCCTGCTCGCGGCGACGCTCGGCTTCCTGGCGCTCGCGGGCCTCGGCCTGGCGCCGCGCCTCTTCTTCGGCGAGCACGCGCGCTTCTTCGTCGGCGCGACGCTTCGCTTCTTCTTCCAGTTGCTGACGCTGCCGCGCTTCTGCTTCGCGCTGCTCCGCCTCCATGCGCTGCTGCTTCAGCCGATCCTCTTCAATCGTCTCCTTCGAGCGTTCGACGTCCTGCTTCTGGCGCTCGGTCTCCTGCTTGTGCCGATCGACTTCCTCCTGCTGCACACGCGCGCGCTCTTCGAGCACGCTGCGATTGAGGTAGGTCTTCTTGCTGCGCACCTCGACGTTGACCATGCGCGCCCGGCCCTGCGCCGAGGCGACCTTGATCTCGCCCTGCGACTTGCGCTGCAAGGTGATCTTGCGCGGCGCCGCCGTGTCCTGCGTGCGGCCGTGGGCACGACGCAGGAACGTCAGCAGCTCCATCTTGGCGTCGTCGCTGATGGTGTCGTCCGCGCCGGAAACGCGAATGCCAGCTTCGTCGAGCTGCGTCAGCAGACGCTCGACAGGTACCTTGAGTACCTCGGCAAACTGGCTAACTGTGACATCCGCCATGAATCCTCCCGCTCCGACTCACCTTCACCGCTTCGAACTGCTCAGGCCTGGCCGGCGGCAGCTTCGAACCAGTGCTTGCGCGCCGCCATGATGAGCGCGCCGGCGCGCTCGGCGTCCACGCCCTCGATCTCCAGCAAATCATCGACCGCCTGCTCCGCGAGATCCTCGCGCGTGACGATGCCGCGGCTCGCCAGCATCGAGGCGAGCTCCTCGTCCATGCCGTCGACGCCGAGCAGGTCCTCGGACGGCCCGGCGCCGTCGATCTTCTCTTCCGTCGCGATCGCCTGCGTCAGCAGCACGTCGCGGGCGCGGTTGCGCAGCTCCTTGACGATCTCCTCGTCGAACTCCTCGATCGAGTTCAGCTCGGAGGCCGGCACGTAGGCGATCTCCTCGATGGTCGAGAAGCCTTCCTGCACCAGGATCTGCGCCACGTCCTCGTCGACGTCGAGCTGCGTCTTGAATTGCTCGATCAGCTCGCGCTGCTCGCCCTCGCTCTTGGCCTCGGCGGCCTGCTGCGTCATGACGTTCAGCTCCCAGCCGGTCAGCTCGCTCGCCAGCCGGATGTTCTGCCCGCCGCGGCCGATCGCCTGCGACAGCTTCTCTTCCGTCACGGCGATGTCCATCGAATGCGAATCCTCGTCGACGACGATCGACACGACTTCCGCGGGCGCCATCGCGTTGATGACGAACTGCGCGGCGTTCTCGTCGTACGGAATGATGTCGACGCGCTCGCCGGCGATCTCGTTCGACACCGCCTGCACGCGCGAGCCGCGCATGCCGACGCACGCGCCGACCGGATCGATGCGGCTGTCGTTGCTCTTCACAGCGATCTTGGCACGCACGCCCGGATCGCGCGCCGCGCCGAGGATATTGATCAGGCCCTGGCCCACTTCCGGCACTTCCAGCTTGAACAGCTCGATCAGGAACTCCGGCGCAGTGCGCGTCAGGAACAGCTGCGGGCCGCGCTGCTCGGAGCGCACGTCCTGCAGATACGCCTTGATGCGATCCTGCGAGCGCACCGGCTCGCGCGGAATCATCTGGTCGCGCGGCACGAAGCCTTCGGCGTTGCCGCCGAGATCGACGTACACGCCGTTACGGTCGACGCGCTTGACGATGCCCGACACCAGCGTGCCGACGCGGCCCTTGTACTCGTTCACGACCATCTCGCGCTCGGCCTCGCGCACCTTCTGCACGATGACCTGCTTGGCGGTCTGCGCGGCGATGCGGCCGAACGCGACCGACTCCATCGGCACTTCGACGTAGCCGCCGACCTGCGCTTCCGGATTGATCTCCAGCGCGTCTTCCAGGCGCAGCTCGGCGTCCGGATTCTCCAGCTCGGTCGAGTCGTCCGCGAAGGCCTTCCAGCGGCGCCAGGTGTCGTAGTCGCCCGACTTGCGGTTGATGGCGACACGCACGTCGATACCTTCGCCGTGACGCTTGCGCGTGGCGGAGGCGAGCGCGGCTTCCAGCGCCTGGAAGATGATCTCTTTGTCCACGCCCTTCTCGTTCGACACCGCGTCGACGACCATCAGGATTTCTTTGTTCATCGCACCTGCTCACATGTCCGGGGCGAGTCGCGCCCTGTGAATATCATCGATCGGCAGGCTGATCCTGCCGTTCTCCAGCTCGAGCGTGATGTCGCTCGCGCCGACGCCGAGCAACCGCCCGGAAAACCGTTTGCGTCCTTCGACAGGCTGCATCATCTCCAGCCGCACGCGCTCGCCGGCGAAGCGCTCGAAGTGCGCGCGCGTGCGCAGCACCCGATCCAGCCCCGGCGAGGAGACCTCGAGCGTGTAGTGGCCCGGGATCGGATCCGCAGCGTCGAGCGTCTCGCTCACGCCGCGGCTCACGCGCTCGCAGTCATCGAGGCTGATGCCCGCTGCCGACTGCTCATCCGCCGAGTCGATGTAGAGACGCAGCATTCCGCCGCCCGACCGCGGCAGATACTCGAGCTCCCACAACTGGTAACCCAAGCCGGCAACGACCGGCGCGAGCAGCTCGCGCAGCTGGTCTCTCAGCATCGGTCACCTCCGGCCATTACCCCCGCCTGCCCAACCGAAAAACGGGCATAAAAAATGGGCCCGAGGCCCATTTCTTCTCACTGTCCCTTCCGTGCCGGTCGGTGCGTACCGTCCGGCCTCCCTGCAAGCCCGAAAATCCTCGGAATTTCCGGACCGCTGAAGCGAAAAAGGCCCTGGAAAACCGGGCCTTTTCACGCTTCGAAAGCGTGGTAGCGGGGGTAGGATTTGAACCTACGACCTTCGGGTTATGAGCCCGACGAGCTGCCAGACTGCTCCACCCCGCAACAGAGGGCGCGGATTGTAAGGGCCCGGGTTGGGCAATACAAGGCGAAGACCCGCCACCCTGACCTTTCCGCACCGGCCATGGATGCGGCCGGCGGGCAGGAAATTCAAGGAGCTAGAGATCCGCGGCGACGTACACGGTGAAGCGGCGCGGCGCGTTGTAGACGTACGCACCGCTGCTCAGCGCCGTCCAGCCGTACTTGTCCGTGACGTTCTGCACCAACAGCCGCAGCGTCGCAGGCTTGCCGAATATCTGGAATCGATAGCGGCCGCCGATGTGCATGACCGCGCGAGCCGGCACTTCGATCGTGTTCGCGCTGTTCCCGACCTGGCTCGTGATGTGCTCGATCGTGGCATCGATCGACGCACGGATGCCCGGCAATCGATAGTCGACCGACGCGAGCGAATACTGCCGCGCCGACCCGACCGGCTTCTCGCCGATCAGCCCGGCGTCGACTGTCGGACCGGACACGGTCGCATCCAGCCAGCGCGTGCCGACGATCACGGTCAGATCGTCGCGCGGCTCGCCCGCAAACGAAACTTCGACGCCGCGGTGCTCGACGGTGCCGAGCTCGGTGAAGAAGCCGGCAGCGTCCAGGTCGAAGTAAGGCTTCTCGACGTTGAACACGCCGGCGATCAGTTTCATGTTCGCGAACGCTGCCCAGCGCAGGCCAGCGTCGTATTGCTCGGTCTCAAGCGCGGGCGCCGCGACGTTGCGATTGAGCGCATTGTTCGGCGCCACCGGGCTCTCTTCCAACCCTTCGGTGTAGCTGGCGTAAAAGGCCAGCCGCTCGTTCAAGTTCACGGTCCCGGTCGCGTACTTGAGCCACGGCTTGGCGCGCGATTCCGGCAGCGGGCCACCCGGCGTGTCCGTGGACTTCGAGTAAGACGTCTTCTGCAGACCGACGTTCAGCTCGCCGACGTTCCCCCACTGCAACCCGTACGCCGCGCCGATCGTCTGCTGCTTCACTTCATCGTGCGACTGCTCGCCGAAGGTAAAAGCGGGCTCCGCGATGGCGCGGCCCACTCCGAGCTGCACGGGCCCGACATCGATGACGTCCTCGCCCCCGTAGCGACGTTTCTGCAGGCGGGCGCGCGCCGCAAACTCCAGCGCGTGCCGGAGCGACCCGTCCTCGAACAGACGGGACAGGCGCAGCTCGCCGGACCTGGACGAGTAACGCGAGCGCGGAAACGCGACCACCACCTCGTTCGAATTGCCGCTGGGGTCGATGTTGGTGAACAGCTCGCCGAACTGCGCGTCCGGCTCGAAGACCGATTCGAACAGGCCGAGCCGGGCGGTCCACGCGCCGAAGCCCGCTGCACCGAGGACGCCATAGTTGAGATGTTCGCCTTCATCCTGCGCCCACGGCTGGCCGTAGTAATGCTCGCGGCGGATCTTCGGCGGCATCACCTCGCCGGCCGTCAGCATCAGCGGCTCGGCTTCGTCTTCCCTGAACGCGATGCGACTGAAGAACGGCCGCAGCTCGAGATTCTCAAGCGGGCGCCATTGGGGCGCGATAGCGAACGAGATCGACTTGTTTTCGCCGCCCCAGGGCGACGCATCCTGATAAAGCCCCAGGCCGACCGTCAGGCCGAGCTCACGGCTCAACGGCAGCTGCGCATCGACCTCCGCGCCAAGACCGCCGAACGGACCATAGTTGACCAGCGCGCTGATGACCTGGTGTTCGCCGACGCGGCGTAGGTCGTAATCGACGATGCCGGTGGGCGAAGGAAAGGGATAACTCTGCGAGGCGATGCCGACGCGAATCGTCGAGCCTTCGACCAGGCGCGAGGTCAGCTGACCGAGCCGGTCGAAATACAGACCCTCGATGCGCACGTTGCCGGCTTCGATGGGCGAGAAGCCGCGCACGTCGCCTTCGTTGTAGATGCCGATGCTCTCGTTGCCGATGCTGCGGCCGAAAGCGTCCTCGGAGCTCGTGGTGACGTTCTCTTCCGTGCGTTGCGCGTGCGCGGCCGACGCCGACACGAGCGCGATCGCCACCAGCGCGACCGCCAGAACCGTCCTGTGAGGAAGCCAGCGCATGACGCGCGATTCTACGGCAGAACGCGCGCGCAGAGATCTATCAATGCGGAAGGGAAAACGCCCAAAGCGAGCACAGCCACACCATTAGCGCTGAGGACGGCGCGTAAGGTGCCGCCTGCCTCGATCGCGTGACTGTCGGTGGGATCGTCGAAGTACATCAGCTTGATCACGCGCAGGTAGTAGTACGCCGCGACGACCGACAGCACCACCGCAACCGCAGCGAGCCATGCCAGGCCGACGTCGAGAACCGCGCCGATCACTGCCAGCTTCGCCCAGAAGCCGATGAACGGCGGCACGCCCGCGGTGCTGAACATCAGCATCATCATGATCGCCGCGAACCACGGGCTGCGGCGATTCAGGCCCTTGAAGTCCTCGAGCCGGTCGGCCTCGAAGCCGTTGCGCGACAGCAGCAGGATCATGCCGAAAGAGCCGACCGTCGTGATGACGTAGGTCAGCGTGTAGAACATCGACGCGCGGTAGCCTTCGTTGGTGCCGGAGAGAATGCCGAGCAGAATGAAGCCGACGTGCGAGATCGTCGAATACGCGAGCATGCGCTTGAGGTTGGTCTGCGCGATCGCGACCACGTTGCCGATGAGCAGCGACAGCACCGCCAGCGCGATCAGCATGTCCTGCCAGCTCGCGACCATCGCATCGAGGCCTTCGGCGAGCACGCGGATCGCCAGCACGAACGAGGCGATCTTCGGCGCCGAACCGATGAACAGCGTCACGGGCGTCGGCGCGCCGTGATAGACGTCCGGCACCCACATGTGGAATGGCACGGCGCCGAACTTGAACGCGATGCCGACGATGATGAAAGCGAGGCCGAACACCAGGCCGAGATTGGCCGCGCCGACTTCGCGCACGCCGACCGCGAGCTCGTCGAGCTGCAGGGTGCCGGTCACGCCGTAGACGATCGAGAAGCCGTACAGCAGCGTGCCCGAGGAGATTGCGCCGAGCACGAAGTACTTCATCGCCGACTCGGCCGCGACGCCGGACTCGCGATCGAACGCGACCATTGCGTAGAGCGACAGCGACAGCAGCTCGACGCCGAGATACACGGTCAGCAGGCTCCCGGCCGAGACCATCACCATCACGCCGAGCAGCGCAACCAGCCCGAGAATGAAGTACTCGCCCTTGAACAGTCCGCGGCGCTGCAGGTACTCGCGTGAATACAGGAATGAGACCGCAACCGTGCCGTACGAGAACAACTTCAGGACATCGCCCATCGGATCGGCGATGTACATGCCATCGAACGCCGTGACGCGCGCCTGCACGCCGTAGCGAACCGTCATGTAGGCCGCACCCGCCAGCGTCAGCAGCGACAGCACATAGGTGAGCCAGCGCGTGCGGTCCGTCAGGAACACGTCAATCACCAGGATGACGCACAGCGCCGTGAGGACGAATGCCTCCGCCGACGCGACCTGCCCGCCCATTTCCGTCCAGCTGCTCATAGTTTCGGTGTGGTGATCGTCTGCACCAGGTTCTCGACGGTTTTGTGCATCACTTCGAGCAGCGGCGCCGGCCACAGGCCGAGCGCCAGCACCGCCAGCGCGAGCACGCCGAGCACGACGAACTCGCGGGCATTCAGATCGGTGAGCCCCGCGACGTTGTCATTGGCGACCGCGCCGAAGATCACGCGCTTCACCATCCACAGCGTATAGGCCGCGCCGAGGATCAGCGTCAGACCCGCCAGGAACGCATACCAGAAGTCGGCGCGGAAGCTGGCGATGATCACCAGGAACTCGCCGACAAAGCCGGACGTCGCCGGCAGACCGGAGTTCGCGAGCGCGAACAGCACCGCGAAGGCGGCGAAGATCGGCATCGTGTTCACCACGCCGCCGTAAGCATTGATCTCGCGGCTGTGCACGCGGTCGTAGAGGACGCCGACGCAGAAGAACAGCGCGCCGGAGATCAGGCCGTGCGAGATCATCTGCACCATCGCGCCCTCGATGCCCATCGCCGCGCCGCGCGTATCGGCGTTGACGCTCATCAGCTCGAAGGTGAGGAACGAGCCGAGCGTGACGAAGCCCATGTGCGCGATCGACGAGTACGCGATCAGCTTCTTCATGTCCTGCTGCACCAGCGCGACGAAGCCGATGTACACGACCGCAATCAGCGACAGCGAGATCACCAGCCAGTCGAGCGTGCCGGCCGCATCGGGCGTGATCGGCAGCGAGAACCGCAGGAAGCCGTAGCCGCCCATCTTCAGCATGATCGCCGCCAGGATCACCGAGCCGCCGGTCGGAGCTTCGACGTGCGCGTCCGGCAACCAGGTGTGCACCGGCCACATCGGCACCTTGACCGCGAAAGCGGTCAGGAACGCCAGGAAGATCACGATCTGCGTGTTGAGGTCGAGCGGCACGTCGTAGAAGTCCGCTATCAGATAACTGCACTCGCCGACGTTGCAGGTCTGCTGGTACAGGTAGATCAGCGACACCAGCATCAGCACCGAGCCGAGGAACGTGTACAGGAAGAACTTGATGGTGGCGTACACGCGCCGCGGACCGCCCCAGATGCCGATGATGATGAACATCGGGATCAGCATCGCCTCCCACAGCACGTAGAACAGCAGGGCGTCGAGCGCCGCGAACACGCCGATCATCAGGCCTTCGAGGATCAGGAAGGCTGCGTAGTACTGCGCCGGCTTCTTCTCGATCACGGTCCAGCTGGCGATGACGACCAGCGGCGTGATGAAGGTCGTCAGCAGGATCAGCGGCATCGAGATGCCGTCGACGCCGAGCGAATATGTGGAGACGAGCGTGCCGGGAATGTCGATCCAGCCGCGCTCCTCGGTGAACTGCATCAGCGCGGTGCTGCTGTCGAAGTGCACCCACAGGAGCGTGGAGATGCCGAACGTCGCGGCCGTCGTGAGCAAGGCGATCCACCGACCGAGCGCGACGCCGCGCTCGCCGAGCGCGAGCATGACCACGCCACCGAAGATCGGCAGCCAGATGAGTACGCTGAGAATCGGCCAGTCCAACTGCATAGCTTCTTGTTACCGCAGCACGTACCACGCGAGCAGCGCGGAAAGTCCGATGACCATCGCGAACGCGTAGTGATACAGATAGCCCGATTGCAGGCGACGCAGCAGCCCGGACATCCATCCGACCACGCGCGCCGAGCCGTTGACCATTGCGCCGTCGATCAGCGCCACATCGCCGACGCGCCACAGCGCCGTGCCTATGCCACGGCTGCCGCCGGCGAACACCGCCTGATAGATCTCGTCGAAGTAGAACTTGTTCACCAGCAGCTTGTAGGGCCCGGACAAGCGTGCGGCGATCTGGCCGGGCAGCTCGGGCCGTTTGAGGTACAGGAACCATGCGGCCAGCACCCCTGCAGCGGCGAGATAGACCGCCGGACCTGTGAATGCGTGCAACACGAACAGCGCCGGGCCGTGGAATTCCTCTTTGACATGACCGAGCACATCGTGTGCTGGCAGCACCGCGATGGCATTACCGAAGTAGCCGCCGAAGAGCACGTTTTCGACCGTGATCCAGCCGATGATCAGCGAAGGGATGGCCAGCAGGATCAACGGCAGCGTGACGACCCACGGGCTCTCGTGCGGTTTGTGATGTTCGTCGGCGTGGAAGCGCTCCTCGCCGTGGAAGGTCATGAATACGAGGCGGAAGCTGTAGAACGCCGTCACGAACACGCCGAGCAGCACTGACCAGTAGGCGTAAGGCGCCATCGCGAGATGCGACTCGCCCACCGCGTCGATCAGGATGTCCTTGGAGAAGAATCCCGACGTGCCCGGCACGGCGATCAGCGCGACCGAGCCGATGAGCGCAGTCCAATACGTGATCGGCATGTATTTCTTCAGGCCGCCCATCTTGCGCATGTCCTGCTCGTGATGCATGCCGATGATCACCGAGCCTGCCGCCAGGAACAGCAGCGCCTTGAAGAAGGCGTGCGTCATGAGGTGGAAGATTGCGCCGGCGTACGCCGAAGCACCGAGGCCCACGGTCATGTAGCCGAGCTGCGAAAGCGTCGAATACGCGATGACCCGCTTGATGTCGTTGTTGACGATGCCCAGCAGGCCCATGAAGAACGCCGTCGTCGCGCCGATGAACAGCACGGTGTTCAGCGCCGTCTCCGACAGTTCGAACAGCGGCGACATGCGCGCGACCATGAAGATGCCGGCGGTCACCATCGTCGCCGCGTGGATCAGTGCCGAGATCGGCGTCGGACCTTCCATCGAGTCCGGCAGCCAGACGTGCAGCGGCACCTGCGCCGATTTGCCCATCGCGCCGATGAACAGGCAGATGCAGACGACGGTCATCGCCTGCCACTCCACGCCGGGGAAGATCTGCATCGTGTCCGCCGCGATGACCTCGCGCAGGCCGAACACCGTCGAGTAGTCGAGCGAGTTCGTGTAGTAGACGATCGCAGCGATGCCGAGCACGAAGCCGAAGTCGCCGACCCGGTTCACCAGGAACGCCTTGAGGTTCGCGAAGATCGCCGTCGGCCGCGTGTACCAGAAGCCGATCAGCAGATAGGACACGACGCCGACCGCTTCCCAGCCGAAGAACAGCTGCAGGAAATTGTTCGCCATCACCAGCATCAGCATCGAGAACGTGAACAGCGAGATATACGAGAAGAAGCGCTGGTAGCCGGGATCGTCGTGCATGTAACCGATCGTGTAGACGTGCACGCACAACGACACGAACGTCACGACGACCATCATCAGGGCCGTCAGGTGGTCGACCAGGAAGCCGACCTCCATGCGGATGCCATCGCTCACCAGCCACGTGTAGACGCTGCCGTCGTAGGTCGGCAGGCCGTCCACCAGCAGCTGCTTGAGCACATAGGCGGACAGTGCGAACGACACGGCGACGCCCGCGATGGTCACGCTGTGCGCGCCGACGCGACCGATCACGTGCCCGCCCAGGCCGGCGAGGATCGCCGCGAACAGCGGCGCCAGCACGATCGTCAGCAGTATGGATTCCTGGATCATGCTCAGCCTTTCATCGTGTCGAGCTCTTCGACGTCGATGCTGCGCCGCTCGCGGAACACCACCACGAGGATCGCCAGGCCGATCGCCGACTCCGCCGCCGCCACCGTCATGATGAAGAACACGAACACCTGCCCGTGCAGATCGCCGAGCTGGCGCGCGAACGCGACGAAGTTGAAGTTCACCGCCAGCAGCATCAGCTCGATGCACATCAGCAGCAGGATGACGTTCTTGCGGTTGAGGAAGATGCCGGCAACGCTCAGCGCGAACAGCACTCCGGCGAGCAGCAGCACGCTATGCAGCGGAATCATTGCTCGGTCTCCGCGGGCATCTTGACGACGCGGATGCGGTCCTTGGCGCGAACCGCAACCTGGCCGGCAATGTCCTGCGCCTTCATGCCGACGCGATGGCGCATCGTGAGCGCGATGGCGGCAACGATTGCGACGAGCAGCAGCACGGCCGCCAGCTCGAACGGGTAGAGGTACTTGGTGTACAGGAGCTCGCCGAGCGCTCTTGTATTGCTGTAGCCCTCGACCGCAACGCTTGCTGCAGCTTCAGGCATAGCGCCGCCCAGGCTCTTCACCCACACCACGCTGCCGATTTCCACGACGACCAGCGCGGCCACCAGCAGTCCCAGCGGCGCATAGCGCGTGAAGCCTTCTCGCAGCGCCGCGATGTTGACGTCCAGCATCATCACCACGAACAGGAACAGCACCATGACCGCACCGACGTAGACCAGCATCAGCACGATCGCGAGGAACTCCGCTTCCATCAGCAGCCAGATCACGGCGCTGTTGAAGAACGCGAGCACCAGGAACAGCGCGCAGTGCACTGGATTGCGGGCGGTGATGACGCCGACCGCCGCGCCGACCAGCACGAGCGAGAAGAAATAAAAGAGGAGCTCGACGATGCTCATGTCAGCGGTACCGCGCGTCCGCGGCCTTGTCCGCCGCGATCATCGCTTCGTAGCGCTCGCCGACCGCGAGCAGCTTGTCCTTGGTCATGATGTTCTCGCCGCGGTTCTCCATGTGGTACTCGTGGATGCGCGTCTCGACGATCGCGTCCACCGGGCAGGCTTCTTCGCAGAAGCCGCAGTAGATGCACTTGAACAGATCGATGTCGTAGCGCGTGGTGCGGCGCGTGCCGTCGGCGGCGACGTCGGATTCGATCGTGATCGCCAGCGCCGGGCACACGGCCTCGCACAACTTGCAGGCAATGCAGCGCTCCTGGCCGTTCGGATAGCGCCGCTGCGCATGCAGGCCGCGGTAACGCGGCGACTGCGGCGTCTTCTCCTCCGGATACTGCACGGTGATGTTCGGCCGGAACGCGAACTGGCGCATGGTCACCCACAAGCCCTGGATCAGCTCGGCGAGAAAGAATGTCTTGAGGAAGCTCGCGGGTGTCTTCATATCAGCGCGACCACGGGCCGACCTCGTAATACTTGAGAACGCCCTCGAACGTGATCCACACGAGCGTCACCGGAATGAATACCTTCCAGCCGAGCCGCATGATCTGGTCGTAGCGGTAGCGCGGGAAGGTGGCGCGGAACCACAGGAAGCAGAACAGGAAGAAGAAAATCTTGATCGCCAGCCAGTGAATGCCGGGCGCGGTGATGAACGCCGGCAGCGGATAGCCGTCGAACGGCGACAGCCAGCCGCCGAAGAAGAACACCGAGGTCAGCGCCGAGATCAGGATCATGTTCACGTACTCGGCGACGAAGAACACGGCGAACGCCATGCCCGAGTACTCGACGTGG
>Ga0134123_10000115_pt1 | contig 48999 bp, 34 predicted proteins | sample KB303_FD_96460 | JGI IMG/M metagenome (GOLD analysis project Ga0134123, IMG submission 96460) | Terrestrial soil microbial communities without Nitrogen fertilizer from Kellogg Biological Station, Michigan, USA - KB3-0-3 | ecosystem: Environmental > Terrestrial > Soil > Unclassified ...
GTGCCGGAAGCATTGCAATTACCATAAGCCGGCCCGGTTATAGTGCCCGGTGTTGCGGGAACAGAAGCTATAGATAAAGTCCGCAACGCACTTGTTCCGCAGGCATTGGTTCCTGAAACGGTCAGGGAGCCGGATGTAAATGAAGCGGAGAAATTTACAGTTACCGAGTTTGTTCCCTGTCCGGCAGCAATAGAAGCATTGGCAGGAGCGGTCCAGTTATACGTAACCCCGCTCACATTGGTAACCGAATACGTACCCGAAGTTCCTGCACACACAGCAGTGGCTGCACCGGTGATCGTAGAAGGAGTTGCAGGCTTTGATAAAATGCTGAGCGTGCGTGCCCCGCTTGTTCCGCAGTTATTGGTGGCTGTTACCGAGAGGGAACCCGAAATCCATGAAGCAGAAAAGCTAACGGTTACTGCACTAGTTCCCTGTCCGCTTACAATAGATGCATTGGCAGGAGCAGTCCAGTTATAAGTGATACCGGCCACATTGGTTACTGAATAGGGCCCTGAAGTTCCGGCACACACACCGCCCGAGGCGCCAATGATTACAGAAGGAGTGGAAGGGTTATTCCGTGAAACCGTTAATGTTTTTGCAATGCTGCTTCCGCAGGCATTGTTTGCAACCACACTGAGTGTTCCCGAAGCGGTGAAACCCGCTGTATAATTTATACTCACAGAGGTATTCCCCTGGCCACCGGTGATGCTGGCTCCTGTGGGAGGCGTCCAGGTATAGGAAGTTGCACCCGATACTGCTGCAATACTATATGTTCTTATATCACCCGGACACACTTTGGCAGAGCCTCCCGTAACAGTAATAGTTCCGGGCTGGGACGGAGCGGCACAATTGGTCACCGTAGTTTGCTGTGATGAACTGTTTGAGCAGCCATTTGCATCAGTATAAGAATAAGTGATCGTATAAGGGCCACCCACTCCAGCAACAGAAGGAGTGAACGTGTTTCCTGAAATACCCGGCCCGCTGAAAGTTCCACCCGAAGGAGAGCCGGTCAGCGTAGCAGCAGCAGCAGCTACGTTATAGCTTGCAGCTAACCCGGAAAAAGAAACAGTGGGTAAGGGATTAACTGTTATAGTAGTTGCTACAGATGTGTTTGAGCAATTGTTTGAATTTGTAACAACAACGGTATAGTTGCCCGAAGCCGTTGCCGTGTAAGAAGCATTTGTTGCTCCTGAAATATTTGCTGTGTTTAATTTCCATTGGTAGGTTAAGCCTGCGCCTGTGTTTGCATTTAATAAAACACTACCGCCTGCACAAAATGCAGTGGGTCCGGCCGGAGTAATAATTGCGGAGTCGGGTGCAGTATAAAATATAATTAACCTGGGATGTTTTGATAAATCCGGATGATCACTTGAAGCAAAAACCAAAGCTTTATAGGGGGTTTCATTTTGCAGCGTCATTATAAAACCAAATGATGATGACGGATTATTAATCATATCAATAACCAATGACGTAACATTCAGGTTCATAAAATCCTGGTGTGATGATACAGATGCAGGAACAGAAACACTATTTACACTCGTAAATGAGGGCATGGAATTCCATGTAACACCAAATTCACTCCACGATGAAGTAATTCGTTTTATAAATGATTCATTTGTTCCGCTATAATTCTGATGTTGTCCGCTGTACCAAGTGGTGTTCGGGTCATTAAATAAAGAGAGAAAGGCAGACTGTACAGTTGAGTTGGCCGGAATTCCGCTGAGATTAAATTGAATCAGCGTTCGTGCATTATCGGCAAGACTTTGTGTCGTCCAGCTATGTACAAGCAAAGTAGGGCTTGTGCCATAATTAGTATTTTCATTATCATATCCTTGTGCATCGGCAGTCCAAATCAAAGCATCTTTTCCGTTTGCTGAATCCGGCTGAGAAATGAGCGTTTGTTGCCCTATTGAAACTATCACTTCTGCAGAGACAGCGGAGCAACCGGAAGCATTAGTAACCAATACAGAATAAATTCCGCTGGTTGTTGCAGAGTAAGCAGATAAGGTAGCGCCTGAAATATTAATAGCATTTTTTAACCATTGGTAATTCAATCCGCTTCCTGTATTCGCATTCAATACAACAGTTCCTCCGGCACATACAGAAGTTGGACCGGCAGGTGTAATGGTTGCCGTTGGAGGATTACATAATGTTGTGAACAGCGATGAGTAGCTGAATGCAGATTGTCCACCGGTGCAAATTGTCATTATCTGCCATTCATAATTTGACGCGGGTGTTAACCCTGTTGCATTGTAAGTTGTACCGGTGGCAGGATTGGTTGTCCACGTTGTGGTTCCGACAATACGATAATGCACATAATAGCTGACTGCACCAGTTGGAGCCATCCAGTTAAATGTTGCAGAAGTGGAAGTAATATTAGTGGTAAAAATATTTTGCGGAGAATTACATGGAGGAGCTGAGGTTGTAAAATTAACAGAGCTGCTGAACGAAGATGTTCCGCCCCCGCTGCAAGCTGTCTGCACCTGCCATTCATAATTTGAACTTGCTGTTAAACCTGAGGCGGTGAAGGGTGTTGATGATGTGCTCCCGGTTGTCCAGGTGGAAGTTCCTACAATCCGGTATTGAACATTATAACCTGTTGCACCTGATGCTGCGCTCCAATTGAAAGTTGCTGAAGAAGAGGTGATGCCTGTAGTAGATAAATTAGTTGGCGGAACGCAATTAAGCGGTGTTGTTATAAAGGTCATTGATATAGTAAAAATGGACGAACCGCCAGAACACACTGTCTGCACCTGCCATTCATAACTGCCACCGGGAGTTAAGCCTGTTGCATTATAGGATGTAGTTGCAGAGGTTGCCGTTGTCCATGTTGAATTTCCGATAATCCTGTAGCGGATATTATAGCTTGTTGCACCTGTAACAGCAGCCCAGTTAAATGTCGCTGTTGTTGTGAGAACACTGGCCGTTGACATGTTAGCAGAAGGCATGCATGATGTACCCAAACAAGCAGTAAGGCAAGCTGCAGTATTATAGTTATTAAGAATTACAGCTTTAGGCTGAGGTCCGAAACCATTATTAAAATTTATTCCCACTGCATTCAGATGGCAATAGCTCATAATAGTTCCCCCGGTGGGCGGAATAGGAGCTCCGCTGCAGCTTCCTTCATAGCCATACCCGGCAGCAGGCCCGCAGCCGTCAATAGCAGTGTTGTTTCCATTCCAGACGCAAGCATGCGTATGGCGTGATCCCATCAGGTGCCCCTGCTCATGAGTAACTACCATTACTGTCCATGAATATGTAGGAACATTGTTGTAGGAAGATTGAACGCCACTGTAACACTGACTGCTATTTAAATTCGAAGCGCAAAATCCACTGAAGCCTGCTGCAATTCCGCCTCCGCCCGCATAACCGAGCAAATGACCCAGGTCGCCATTGATGGTGTTACGATAGTTTTGAAACTGGCCCAATAAACCGGAAGTGCTTGTTGATGTATAAGGGTCGGTTGTGTTCCAGACAAATATTTCAGAAAGCTCCACCGGTATAGCATCATTGGCATAAATAATAGCACTTTGATTAAACACAGCGGTTACATAATTAGCGGCATTAGCAACGCTTCCTTTGTTGGTATAAATATCAAAATCCACTTCCCAAAATAACCGGACGCAATTTACCAACAGGCTTGAGCCTTGTAATTGCTGTTCTGTATATGATCTGCTATCATTTGCCGTAAAACAATCTGTTCCGGGTGCTGCATTCAAATTCCGGTCATTGTAAAGAATATGATTTCCGGCAATATCGTTTTCTATTTTGCCAAGTACGAGATTTCCCTGTCCCGCACCGGATATTATCCCCATCACTTCGTTATCGAAAATGCTGATGGCAGCAATAGATGCATCATTTCCTTTAATGATTCCCCAGTAATGAACACCTCCGCTGTATGGAACAGGCTGCCCGTTATTACCGCTGGTGACCACCGCAAAATCAGGAGTGAAAATATTTGATTGGTACAATTGCAGCTCGATGCTATTGCCTCCGTTTACCGGAATAATAAAATCGAGATATTCCGGTCTGCCGGTGACAATATTTCGTGCATCGTTGCTGCTGAATTGCAAAACAGTTGCATCTGTAACAGTACTTCGCATCTGGTTACTTAGTTTTGAAGTTGTGCTGCTTACGCTGAATAATTCAGTTCTTGCAAATGATGCCTGGCGACTTATTGCATCTGAAACTTTTTGAGCTACAGGTTTTAAATTTTGTGACAGCGAGATGGTTGTAAAGATTATTGCTGCAAATAATGTAAACAGGTTTTTCATATTAATACGGGTTTTATAATCAGCTAATGTATGAAGTTTTGCCGGATCAAATTAAAATTCAGCCATGTCATCGTGACAAATAATACTTTTGTATGATTTCCGCTAACCGCTGATTTCACGAGGCGTTCATCGGTTTTACGAGGCGGGGCACATTTTTTTTATTAAAAAAGTAAATAATAATTTTATTAATCATTTAAAACATATAAAGCAATGAAAAAATTATGGGTAATCGCAATGACATGTATAACTACAATGGCATTTGCGCAGCAGGATCAGGTTATAAAAGAAGACAAGGTTAAAAAGCAGGATGAGATCAAACAGGATCAGATCAAACAGGCAGGGGAAGTAAAAACTGATCCTTCGAAAGTTTCAAACAGCAGAACTTCATCAAGCCTATCAGGCCTTGATGGTAAATCATTTAAAATTACTTTTAATGCAAAACCAGCTCCTGAAAGAAAGGATGCTCTGAGCATGGATGCTGATAACAAAAAAAATGAAGTAAAGAGTGAACAACAAGCTGTTACTCCCGGTAGCACGCCATCCGTACAATCCGGGCAGCATAACAATGAACAGGGGATAACAAAAAGCACGGATGCAAATGCACCGGCTAATAAGCAACCTGAACAGAATACAGCCGAAAAGCCGGTTATACAGGAACAGAATATGACACATCCTGCTCCCAATACCACCACCGGCCAAACACCGGATACAAAGCAGGACACACGGATCGAACCAAACTCGACAACTCAAACTCAGCCGCCTTCAGCAACCCAGGATAAAACAAAGGTTGAGCAAAATAATACGGCTGCTGAAATGCAGAAATCACAGGATCAAAACAGCCAGCCGGGAACAGTTGCACCTGTTTCTGAAACAAATAATCAAAATATGAGTGCTGATGCAAAGCCTGCATCCGATTATCAATTGCTTGACGGAAAGACGCTGGTTCTTACATTTAATGATGATCAATTAGAAGTTGCAGGAAATGCAATAAAGGATGGTAACCTCACGATTGAATCGTGCACGTATAATAAAACAAGCGGAACGGGTTCTCTCTGCACCATCGTTGCATCGTGCATGAGTCCGGGATCAACGGAGCGTTCATACTGGAGCGCCCTTATAGACGGAAGTCAGATTACAGGCAGCGTCTATTTTACCAATACGGGGACATCGGAAGAATATTTTAAGTTTACAGGAAAGAAAACTTCTGTGTCAGCAAAAAAATCTGCCGCAAGGGAGACATCTTCTTTAAAATAATTGGTGAATATAGCATGCAGCTTTGGCTTTTCAAAGCATAAAAAATCCCCGGGAACTTCCGGGGATTTTTTATTGATTTAATGGTAACGATGATTTGAAGAATAAGAAGCGGGAATATCATCCAGCCAGCTTTCGAAAAAAACTGTTTGCTTTGATTTATCCTGCCTTTTGTGGCAACGCATACAATAACGGAATGAAGACCCTTGACTTTCCCAATCTGCCGATGCATTCCAAATCCTTTTGTATTGCCATTTATGCCCGATCAATTTGCAAAGTATTTGCATTTTTATTTCTTCAATATGAATCCGGTAAAAGAAAATGCCAAACGTATATATATGAAGCATTACACCCCAGCGTGTTTCCACAAGTGTGTCAATTGCACCTCACTTTGATGACACAGCACAGGGTTTCATCCGGTTTTGTGAGCCAAAAAATGAATGGCACAGGATTTACAATAGTTGTTCCTGGTTAATCTTATGAATAAATCCTGTTTGCCCGATCCTTCTGTCTCATGTAAATTAAATTATAAAATTTAAATTTATGTACAGGTGTCTCTTTCTTGGCCATAATTGGAAATCTTTTAACAGAATGTATAAAAGGGTGAGCGATAAGGAAGAGTATGAATATGTTAGCTCAAAGTATTGCAGGCGATGCAAGAAAAAAATTTTATACAAAAAGTTTGTTATTGACTTTGCAAATATTTTAAGCCGGCAGGCTGACCAGCGCCCGCAAACGCTTTAACCCGAAGCGTGTAAACAATACTTCATTTTATTTCCATTTAGAACAGCCTGGCGGCACAAGTTTTTTAACTTTTTTACTCAGAACATATAATTAAAAAAATATATACAGATGAAAAAAATGATTACAATTTTACTTGCAGTTTCGGTAATGAGTTTGTCTTGGCTGCGGGTAAGTGCAACAATGCATTTGATTATGACACAAGACTTTTCTTTTACCCCGGCTAATTTATCGGTAGTGGTTGGCGATACCATCCAGTGGATGTGGGCAAACGGAAATCATACCACCACATCCACAAGCGTTCCCACGGGCGCTGATGGATGGGATGCTCCTCTTAACAGTAGCTCAACTTCCTTTACATATATAGTACTGGTAGCGGGAACCTATACGTATGTTTGCGTTCCTCATCAATCTATGGGTATGGCGGGAATGTTCACTGCTTCCAACCCGACCGGAATTCCCGGGCAGGTTTTGCTGCCTTATTTTAATATAGACGGAAACTTGGCAACCGGCCAGGTGAAGCTTAATTTGAATTTTGATGAAGTGCAAACCCTTACGCTCGATATTTATGACCTGATCGGAAATAAAGTGTCATCCGTTTACATAGGAACAGTGCCTGCGGGCGAAACTGAAAAAATTATTTCACTAAGCGGGCTGGCAAAAGGAGTTTACCTTGCAAAGCTGGAAGGCAATGATGTAAGCCTTACAAGAAAGGTTGTGCTGCAATAATATAATATTTATATACAGGAGTTTTTTTACGGTTTCGTTAAACCGGATAAACTTGTGGATCATAATCCTGCTTCTTACAGAGCAGGATTTATTCTTTCACAAATTTCCTCACTTCATTTCCCGCTTTTACAAAATAAATTCCCGGTGATAGCAAAGAAATATTTATTGTAGTTTCTCCAAAGAAATCATTCGTGACTGAATTCTGACTTCTGACTTCTGATTTCAAAACCGTTCTTCCGAATAAATCATAAATTTCTATCTCCCTTTTTCCTGGCCTCTTATCGCTTATCACCAATAACTCATTTGCCGGATTGGGATAGATGGAAATTGCGGATTGCGGATTGTTGATTGCGGATTGAACATTAGTTGTTAGTGTACTGTCGCAGAATTTTATGATCCAGTAGTCCCATGAATCATTCCAAGCTGGTTGTGTTTTATCTCCCGCGATTCCTCCATCCGTATAATTTGCCATGAGGTAACATCCATCATTTGTCTGAATTGCAATTCCGATTTCATCATAATAAAATATATCGCAATCAGTGTGCAGTGTTTTATCCCATAGTAAACTTCCCAATGAATCTGTTTTGACTATCCAGGTTTGACGTCCCCCGAGATTATCTTCTGTTTTGTTTCCGCTGATGGACGACCAGGATGTGCCTGAAATAAGATAGCTTCCGTCCGAAAATTGACGGATATTATTAAGTGTCTCATCTTCTGTACCGCCAAAATCTTTATCCCATTGCTTATTTCCCATCGAATCAATTTTAATTATCCAGTAATCAGTTAATCCCCATCGGTTTTGTGTTTTATCACCGTTAGTGTCGGAAGTTGAAAATCCTCCAAGAATATATCCGCCATCTGAGGTTCGCTGCACAGATCCAAGAGACTCATGACCATAACCGCCAAAATCTTTGTCCCAAACTTTGTTTCCAAGTGAATCTGTTTTTACAATCCAGTAATCTGGTAAGCCTAAAGTCCCCCACAATGGATGGGTTTTATCTCCACTAATCCCTGAAGCTGAAAAACCACCGAGAATAAATCCACCATCAACTGATTGCTCAATAGATGTAAGGCAATCAGCATAGTTTCCTCCAAAGTCTTTATCCCAAAGCTTGTTGCCCTGCGAATCGGTTTTTACTATCCAATAATCTTCGCCACCCTTTGTATTTTGTGTTTTATTTCCACTGATGAAAGAACTGGAATATCCCCCAAGAATATATCCGCCATCCATCGTCTGTTGAATGGAATAAAGATAATCGTGATCATTTCCTCCAAAGTCTTTATCCCAAAGCTTATTGCCAAGCGAATCGGTTTTTACAATCCAATAATCATAACCTCCATAAGAGTTTTGAGATTTATCGCCACCACTGTCTGAATTAGAGGCCCCGCCAAGAATATATCCACCGTCAGTGGTCTGCTGCATAGAATAAAGATCATCCCAATGAATTCCACCAATGTCTTTATCCCATTGTTTAATCCCCATTGAATCAATTTTCACAAGCCAATAGTCCGCATTTCCCCACTTTGGCTGTGTTTTATCTCCGCTAATATTGGATCGGGAAAATCCGCCCAGCATAAATCCACCGTCAGCAGTTTGCTGAACAGAATGGAGATTATCATCAAAGGTTCCACCAAATCTGTAATCCCACTGCTTTACCAGCGGGTTCTGTGCGGAAACCTCACCCCCGGCCCCTCTCCAAAGGAGAGGGGAGAGAAAAATAAAAAGGGTGGAAAGTAATTGTTTTTTTCCCGGTAAGAATTCCCGGGAAAACCGGGGCAGGCGGGATTTCACTTTTATATTTAAAAGGCTGTTCAACATTTCATAAAATTATTCTTTCACAAACTTCCTCACTTCATTTCCTGCTTTGAGAAAATAAATGCCGGGGGATAGTGAAGAAATATTTATTGTCGTTTCTCCAAAGGAGTCCTTCGTGACGGACTTCCGACTTCTGACTTCTGATTTCAAAACCGTTCTTCCCAACACATCATAAATCTCAATTTCTTTTTTCCCTGTTCCCTTATCGCTTATCACTAATGACTCTCCTGCCGGGTTGGGATAGACCGCAACTCCCTCTCCGCCTAAGGCGGACTGAGTGGGGTTTGACGTTGTTAATGTACTGTCACAGAATTTTACGATCCAATAATCCTCAGTTATATTTGTTGTGTCCCAATTTGGCTGTGTTTTATATCCGCCTATTCCTCCATAAGTATTATTTGCAACAGCAATGCATCCATCATTTGTTTGGATTGCCAGTCCGGTTTCATCATGTCCTATGGTAAAGATCGTTTTATCCCATTGAAAGTTTCCCAGTGAATCTGTTTTTACGATCCATGTTTGCTCTCCTCCAAGATTATTTTCTGTTTTGTTTCCGATGATAGTGTCAGAATAGGAAGTACCTGCAAGTAAATATCCGCCATCCGTTGTCTGAGTAACATTTCCGAAATCATCTTCGTGAGCTGTCCCGCCAAAATCCTTATCCCATTGCTTATTGCCAAGCGAATCGGTTTTTAGTATCCAGTAATCCTCCTGTCCCCATGAGCCTTGTGTATTATTTCCGTCTCCTGATTTGGAATATCCTCCAAGTATAAACCCTCCGTCAGAAGTTTGCTGTAAGGAATAAAGATGATCCTCATTAGTTCCCCCAAAATCTTTATCCCATAGTTTGGTGCCCAGTGAATCAATTTTTATGATCCAGTAATCAGCAGTTGTTCCTGATAAGGACCAATTTGGTTCTGTTTTATCTCCGCTGATCCCTGAAAAGGAATATCCTCCGAGAATATATCCTCCGTCAGTAGTTTGCTGCAAGGAAAAAAGCCGGTCATTGAATGTACCTCCTAAATCCTTATCCCATTGCTTATTGCCAAGTGAATCTGTTTTTAAAATCCAGTAATCTGAGCCGCCCCAAAATGGCTGTGTTTTATCTCCGCTGATTGGTGACCCGGATAATCCTCCGAGCATGTATCCCCCGTCTGCAGTTTGCTGCACCGAATAAAGCTCATCACTTAATATGCCTCCAAAATCTTTATCCCATTGCTTATTGCCGAGTGAATCAATTTTTACGATCCAGTAATCATCGCTGTTCCCGCCCCAGCAAGCTTGTGTTTTATCCCCGCTGATCCCTGACGAGGAATATCCTCCGAGAATATACCCTCCGTCAGCAGTCTGCTGCAATGAATAAAGGTAATCACTGCTTGTTCCTCCATATCGTCTGTCCCATTGAATGTTGCCAGGTGAATCGGTTTTGACTATCCAATAGTCCGCATTTCCCCATGACATTTGAGTTTTATCTCCGCTGCTATCGGAATAGGAATATCCTCCGAGAATATATCCTCCGTCAGCAGTTTGCCGCAGGCATGTAAGAACATCTTTACTTGTCCCACCGTACCTGTAATCCCACTGTTTCACAAAAGGATTTTGCGCTGATGAAAAAGCGATCAATGATAAGTGATAGATGATGAGAAGTAAATATTTATTCATTGTTTGTTCTTTTATTCTTTTACAACCTTCCTCACTTCATTTCCTGCTTTGAGAAAATAAATTCCCGGTGATAGCGAAGAAATATTTATGGTAGTTTCTGACGTCTGACTTTTGACTTCTGATTTCAAAACTCTTCTTCTGAATAAATCATAAATTTCTATTTCTTTTTTCCCTGACCATTGACCACTGACTACTAATGACTCATATGCAGGATTAGGATAAATGGAAATTGGGATTTGAAAATTGGAATTTGTGTTTATTGATGTAGTGGTTGTGCTGTCGCAGAATTTTATGATCCAGTAATCGTAGTTTCCCTGGGAAAGTTGTGATTTATATCCTCCCATACCTCCATCCGTTGCATTTGCAAAAACATAGCAACTTTCATCAATTTGAACAGCAAATCCACCCTCGTCATGCCCTGGAGTGAAAATTGTTTTATCCCATTGCTTATTGCCAAGCGAATCGGTTTTTATAATCCACATTTGCTTTGGACCAAGATTATTTTCTGTTTTATCCCCGCTGATAGCTGAGAAAGATAAGCCTGTTATTAAATATCCCTTATCAAAGGTTTGAAAACAGCTTCTTCCCCGTTCGTGTTCGTAATCTGTTCCTCCGAAATCTTTATCCCATTGTTTATTACCCTGTGCATCCGTTTTTATAACCCAGTAATCGGGAGTACAAACGGGGTTGCAAAGTGTATCCCAATTGTTTCCTGTTTTATCCCCTGAAATGTTTGACACCGAATGCCCTCCGAGAATATACCCTCCGTCTGCAGTTTGATCTGAAGAATATAACCAATCCCCACCGGTTCCTCCGAAATCTTTATCCCATTGCTTATTACCCAACGAATCAATTTTTATAATCCAGTAATCCATGGAACCCCATGATGGTTGTGTTTTATCCCCGGAAATACCCGAATAAGAAAATCCTCCGAAAATATAACCTCCGTCAGCAGTTTTTTTTAAAGAAAAAAGTTCTTCCGTGTTGGTTCCTCCAAAATCTTTATCCCATTGCTTATTACCCAGCGAGTCAATTTTTACAATCCAGTAGTCAGCTCCTCCCCAATTTGGCTGTGTCTTATCTCCAGTGATGCCGGAACTGGAATTTCCTCCAAGAATATAACCTCCGTCAGCAGTTTGTTGAACAGCATAAAGCTGATCGTAATTTATTCCTCCAAAATCCTTATCCCATTGCTTATTACCCAGCGAGTCAATTTTTACAATCCAGTAATCGAATGATGAACTTCCGTTATAATGCCAGGTATCTTGTGATTTATTTCCACTGCTGTCAGAGTCAGTAGTTCCACCAAGAATATAACCTCCATCAGCCGTTTGCTGTAAAGAATACATACGGTCATCACCTGTTCCTCCAAAATCTTTATCCCATTGTTTATTTCCTGCAGAATCTATTTTCACAATCCAGTAATCTCCTGTCGAGCTTAACGAATCCCAGCTATTTTGTGTTTTATCACCGCTGCTGTCGGAAAAAGATTGTCCTCCAAGAATATATCCGCCATCTGACGTTTGCAGAAACGTCCAAAGTAGATCACCAGATGTTCCTCCAAACCTGTAATCCCACTGCTTCACCAGCGGGTTCTGTGCGGAAACCTCACCCCCGGCCCCTCTCCAAAGGAGAGGGGAGAAAAAAATAAAAAGGATGAAGAGTAATTGTTTTTTCATTTCTGAAATTTCAGAATATAAATGTAAGAATTTTTTTCATTATTACTGAAGGGAATACGCTGATAGGCAGAAATACTTACAACAATAGCCTGAATGATTTGTGTCAATAAAAAACTTAACCAAAACTACTTCGATGGTCTCTCCGCCTCAGGCGGACAGGGGTGAAAAGGCAAGTTTTGGTAAGGTTGAGAATGGAAATTAAAACAAAAGATAAATAAAAGACACACCAGTTATGATTCAAGCCTGAAAAGAACAGGCTTGCTCGGGCTGGCATCATTTTCAAAAGATGCAATTTGAATATTCAGGATATAATCTCCGTCAGCAATTTCATCAGGCACATAGATCATTTCTGTGATCGTGCAATCAAAACGTGTTGCTGCGGGATGATTCCAGAAAGCATGATGCGCTAAGAGCTTTCCCCCATCTTCTTCACGGTCCACGGAAGGCAGATCAATGAGCAAATGTTTTATTCCGACACCTCTCATCCATTCAGCGGCCTGGTGATCGAGATATGGCGGGTTGGTGTGCGAATATTGCCTGGTCAGCTTTGAGGCATCGTTAGGCAAGGTTCGTATCACAAGCGCATTGGCAAAAATGTTATGCAGTTCCATCACGAGCTGCCTTTTGGTAATCACTAAATCCCCGTTTTCTTTTTTTTCGGGTTGAATGCTTACCACCTTGGCGCCAAAGAAAAATTTTTTGAGGCATTGATTAAGTGAAACAAATTCTTTGGTGATGTGTCCCACGCATTCGGTGTGCGTACCGTTACCATGCGGGTTAAAAAAAATATTCCTGAAATTAACAGGCCCTCCCTGGCTCACTTCTCCGACCCAATCACCCATTTTCACCGCTTCAATCCGCACCGGTTCGGCATACCAGGCATTCACATTTTCTGTTCCTGCGCGCAGCGGAATTGAAATGTCGAGCGGCTTGTTTAAATCTATTGTATAATTTTTGTCGTGGTAATGGATGCTGGCGTGCATAGGTGATAAGATTTTAGCGCCACAGATTAATAGATTAAGCCCCGCCCTTCCCTCCGAGGGTAACAATCCGTGAATCTGTGGCTTTTATTTTTTATTCAGGAGTTGATATTTTGTCAACATGAAATAATTCAGATGCAATTTTATCGGCAAATAATTTTCCTTTGTCGGTCAGGTAAAAAACATTTTCTTTTTCAATCAGCAAACCCTCCTTTTTAAATTTTCCTGCTTCGGTTAAGAAATGTCTTTCAAATTCAACACCGAAAGTATCAATTATTTTTTTTACGGACGTTCCCCACCTGGTACGGAGGGAAGTCATTACATACTCGTTATATTTTTGTTCAGCAGATAATTCTTCTTTCCCGTAATTCATTTCGTTCCTCATTAATGATTTAATGTAAAGCGAATTATTTGCAATGTTCCATTGACGTACTGTTCCGTTATAAGAATGTGCCGAAGGCCCTAACCCAAGATAGTACGCGCCTTTCCAGTAATTGCTGTTATGAATGGCATATTTTTCATTCCGGCAGAAGTTGGAAATTTCATACTGATCAAAATTGTTTTCCCGGCTGAATTTAATAAGCAGCTCAAATTGCTCAACTGCTTTCTGATCATTTACACCAGGCGATTTTCCCTGCTTTATCATTTTAGCAAGAGCAGTCTGCGGTTCCACAGTTAATGAATAGCATGAAAGATGGTTAACAGGCATTGCAAAAACTGTTTTTAAATTATTTATCCATGTTTCATTGCTCATGGTCGGGGTGCCATAAATAAGATCAACGGAAATGTTTTCAAAACCAAGTTCCAAAGCAAGATCAATGGAATGCTTTGCAGTATTGGAATCATGCACACGGTTCATGAAATGCAGGTCATCATCAGAAAAAGATTGAATACCTATGCTTAAACGATTTAAAGGTGTTTCACGCAGTGATTTCAAATATTCTTTGGTGAGATCATCAGGGTTCGCTTCAAAAGTTATTTCTGCATCAGCGCTGATTTGAAAATATTTTGTGAGCTTATCGAATATGCTATTGATTTCAACGGATGAAAGAAGTGATGGGGTTCCTCCTCCAAAGTAAACTGAGGTAATGGTTTCCGGTTGTGAAAAAAAATATTTTTGTAATTCGATTTCCTTCAGTAAAACTTTTAAAAAATCATTTTTATTTTTCAGCGAGGTTGAAAAATGAAAGTCACAATAATGACAGGCTTGTTTGCAGAAGGGGATATGGATGTAAATACCTGCCATCAATGAATACGAATATTTACGAATTTACGAATCCGTATTTGATTGAAGACCACTGAATGAAAAAGATATTTGTTTTTTTATTCGTTGATTCGTAAAGATTCGTAATTCGTTGATGAATCTAAACTTTGTTCAGCACAATCCTGAAAACAGTTCCTTTGTTCAGCTCTGAACTTTTGACAAAAATTTGTCCTGAATGGTATTCTTCAATAATCCTTTTGGAAAGTGATAAGCCCAAACCCCACCCGCGGTTTTTGGAGGTATAGCCCGGTTTAAAAACGGTTTTGAATTTTGATTTCTGAATTCCTTTTCCTGAATCACAAATATCGAGGTAAACAAATTGCTGCTGGTCGGTAATCAGCACAGAAATTTTTCCGTTTCCTTCAATGGCATCCACGGCATTTTTAAAAATATTTTCAAGCACCCATTCAAAGAGCGGAACATTGATGGGAACATAAATAATATGTGAATGATTGGGTATGCTGGTCAGCGTAAAATCCACCTTGGAAGATATACGTGATTTAATATACTGGATGGAATTATTTACTACTTCTGAAATATTTTCCTTCTTAAGCGTGGGCGCTGAGCCGATCTTTGAAAAACGTTCTGTAATGGTCTGCAACCGGTTAATGTCTTTTTGAATTTCATCGAGGTGTTCCTCGTTTTTATTCTGCATCTTCAAATATTCCACCCATGCAACCAATGATGAGAGCGGGGTGCCTAACTGGTGAGCCGTTTCCTTTGCCATTCCCACCCACACCTGGTTCTGCTCTGCTTTGCGCGATGAGCTGAATGCGAGATAGGATACCAGCAGGAAAAGTGAAATCACTCCCAGTTGAAAATACGGGTAATACGTAAGCTGCTGCAGAATAACGGAATCTTTGTAATAAATATAATTGACATTCTCTTTATCAATTTTTACTTCGATGGGATCATGCTGTCCCTTCATAACTTTTATCTGGTCCTTAAGAAACGCAATGCCGCCCTCTTTTTTATTAAGCGTATCAAGATTGATCGTAGCTATTATATTGTCATTTTTATCTGACAGGATCACAGGAATCGTTGTGTTGCTTTGCACCACATCAAGAGCAAAGGTCTGGTCACCGGCATTCACATCAACGTTTGAAAGATGACGCGTTGCCTGCGCCCAAAGCTCAACTTTGATTTTTTCCTGCTCTGAAAGTTTTTTTACAAGGCTGTTCGTATACCAAAGGGAACATACACCGATCAGCACTGCAGTTATAAGCAGAAACATTTTCCAGCGTTGCTTGCGTGTGTAAATATTCACTTTATCCCCCTTTATTAAATTGATAACTCCCGGCAAAGACCAGGACATTTATATCATTGAAAATTCTAAAAATAAATTGGGTACAAGTTTATTCCAGGCAGAATACGTTTTAAAAACGGGTGCAAGTTATAACAATTTTCGGAATCAGGAGGTATATAAAAGGAATGACTGAATTGTGGAAAAGAAGCACACAATTTTCCCTTTTTCAAAAATTCTCTAAATTGTTCTAATTGGGGGTATCTTCCTCAGTTTCAATCTGTAATTCTTCCTGTTTTTTCGTTCCGTCTTTTTTTACAGGGCTTTCTTCTTTATTTCTGCCGAACTCTTTTTTAAGAATTTCTTTCAGATTTTGTTTTTCTTTAGCAATATCCAATGCAATTTTCTCAGACATTCCTTTTGAATCATAGGAAAATTTGGGGTCGGCTGCGGGTCCCTTCATCGAAACAAATATTTTTGTTTTACCGAGATTGTCATCTTCGATCGTACCAAATTCAGTGTTCAGGTTTTTTACTTTTTTACCAAGCAATTGCGACAGGAGCAACTGCAAATGGTAATCAATCATGTTATCAAAGCCATGAATCCCGCTGGCAACAATATTCATGGCGGTTGAATTAATTTCCATGGAAGGGATAATCACTTTGCGGTCTTTGATCTGAATCGTGTTTTTTAAAGTGGAGAACTTTACATCGTTGAGGTCAGCGCCTTTTACATATTTAGAAAGCGCCAGCATCGGGGCAAAATTTACCAGCTCACCGGATTCGATGGTAAGAACAGATGTTGCGGTCACTTTATCAAGATTGCAATTTAATGTGTTGCTCCATTTGGAAAAAAACCGGACATCGGCCGTTACATTTCCATTCAGGTTTTTATCCGTTATTACCTGCTGGCCAAAATTTCCCATCTGGAAAAATAATTTGGTGATGTCGAGATTTTTTATAGAAGCATCATATTGAATGACCAGGCTGTCGCCCCTGATTTCTTTTATGGAACCCTGCAAATAAACACTGCCATCCATGGAGCTGAACTGCAAAGCGTGTGTGGCAAGGTCGCTGTTTTGAAGCTCAATAGTTCCCCCGAGGTTGGTTGCGTTGAATTTGTTGAAATGCAGCTGGTCCACATCTACACGAATAGCGAGGGACAGATCATCTGCAAAAGTGATTTTATAAACGGTGTCATGTAAAGAAGAGGATGCATCTTTTTCCATGATTTCATTCAGGTCAATCTTTTCAGATTGCAATGCTGCATCAATTTTCAGCTTTTGATTTTCGGCAAAAAAATATCCGAAAATATTATTGAGATTCCCCGAGAATGAAAAATCGCTGAGCGCTGTATTTCCGCTCAGCGCATTTACTTTAAGATTGTTTTTAGAAAAAACAAGATCACCCCGTACATTAGAAAACACAACAGGCTTTTGTTTCAGCTTAAAGCTCACATTATTCAACTGCACATTTCCTGATGAAACATAGCTGGAAATATCTTTTGCTTTTCCTGTAAAGACTACGTTTTTTGCGACAAGGTCACCGCTCATTTTTTCCAGTGTATCGGGTTTGACGAATTTGCTGAGCGCAGCAAGATCAGCGGAAGCATCTGCGTCAATGTGTAAAAAGGGATCACGGAAATTTGTAATTTCCACATTTCCTTTTATCATCCGCCCCTGTAAAACAGCATGAATGTTTTCAAGGTGCATATAAGTTACCGGTTCCTTTCCTGTTTTGCGACTGGAGAAATACCCTTTCAACTTTACTTCCTTCATAGCGAAAGTCGAATTTTTCGGAGAGACCGTTGAATTATCAGTTCCGAAATCAATTATAAAAACCGGTTTTTGTTTTTTATCCGAACGGCCTTTTATGGATGAATGAAAATAAACATTGCCGGTGTATGAATAACCGTCCAGCTCCTTTGCGTACGGGTCAGGAATTACGGATAATAATGATTTTAAATCTGCTTTTTTTGCATGTGTGTTAAGGTCATATTCTGAATACCCGGCAGGAGAATGAATAATTCCGTTCACGGTAAGATTTAACCCGGCAATTTTTATGTCTGAATTTTTAATGGTGTACAAATCATTTTTGTTATCAACATCCAATGCCAGGTCAATAGTTGCTTTCTTCTGTTTCACCCAATTGACCTTTTCCGCAACCAATTTTTCAACCATCATGTTTGAATGTATGGCAACAGTGAATTTATCCGAAGAAAAATTTCCGGCAAGTGTTCCATCTTCAATTTGAAAAGTATAATCCTGTTCAGATTTTATGCTTTTATAATTCACATGCACATTTTTCATTTGTAATTTCTCCAGCTCCATTTTAAAATTATTACCCTGTGAAGCAGTTGAATCTTTTTTCCGGATTTCATAATTGTTTTCTCCATCCCTGTTTATTTTGAGGCGGAGATCAGCATCGCTTAAAACTATTTTTTTCAAATTGTACTTTTTGCTGATCACATCAAATATGTTGAACAGCATGGATATTTCCTTTGCTGTAAGTAACGTATCATCTGTTTGAAGACGCTTTGGTTCTTTTACAACCACATCCGAAAAATTGACCGATGCGTAGGGGAAATTGCTGAGTATTGAAAAATCAACCCCGCTGACCTTAACTTCAGAATCAAGGTTATTATTAAGGCTTGTGATGACATATTGCTTTATTTCTTTGCTGTATAAGAAAGAAAACAGGATGACAAAAAGAATTATGGCTGTTAAAGCCATAAAAAAATAAAGAAAAAATTTCTTTGCTTTTTTAAATTGTTTTTGTTGAACTGCTGCTTCTGCCAAGTGAAATGAAGAACAAGTATTTTTATTGAAAGATGTTTACCGGATTTCATGGCCACAGATTCACAGATTGAAGATTTTTATAAGTCATCGAATAATCTGTGAATCTGTGGCTCCTTTAGTTATCCTATTCTTAATGCAAAATTTAACTTTTTATTGCCTTAGATGTTGACAATAAAAAAAATCATTCAAGATAGCGTTGTTGAAAATTATTTCACTTTTTACAAGCTGATCATCCGCTGATCGGAGAATTCTTCATAGCTTCGTGTGATTAAAAATTAGAAATTGAATGAAAAAATTAATTCTTGGTTTGACAGCATTGGCGCTTGTTTCCGCTATTTTTATTTCTTCAAAAAACAATAATCGTCTTCCCGGGAAAGATGCTGCTGAAGAAGAAGCAGGGTTTGATTATTTCTACGCCCAGCGTTCTTATCCTTATGATAAAATAGACTACAATGCTTACCAGGCAGCAGCATCTGTGAGCAAAAACCAGCTTGCCCTGTCGCGTTCCACCTCTGTTGCCTCCTGGCAATATGCCGGACCCAATAATATTGGAGGAAGAATAGTTGATATTGAAATGGATCCCACTAACATGGATGTGGCCTTTCTGGGTGCCGCATCGGGTGGAGTATTTAAAACTACTGACCAGGGCACAACATGGTTTCCGGTTTTCGATAACGAGACTTCTCTTTCAATCGGGGATATCGCCATTGCTCCTTCGAACACAAATATTGTGTATGTGGGAACCGGTGAAGCAAATGGCGGAAGCGGCTCGCTTACTTATGATGCAAACGGAGTTTATAAATCTACAGATGGCGGCCTCACCTGGACAAATGTCGGATTGCAGCAGACAAGAATCACAGGAAGAATAGCCGTTCACCCAACAAATCCGGATATTGTTTTTGCGGCAACAATGGGTGAACTGTACGGGCAATCTCCCGACAGGGGCTTGTATCGCTCCGCGGATGGAGGCGCTTCGTGGACAAAAGTTTTATTTATAAATGATTCAACCGGGTGTGCCGATGTGGTTATAAATCCTGCAAACCCGAATTATGTTTTTGCAACTACCTGGGAACGTTCAAGAAGGCCGAATGATAAACGGTATTTCGGAGTTGCAAGCGGGGTGTGGCGTTCCACAGACGGTGGATTAACATGGAGCCAGTTAACCAGCGGTTTGCCCGCGGTTGGCGGACTCTACAGCAGGATTGGCATTGATTTGTGCACATCAAATCCTTCCAATGTATATGCCATGTATATAAATGACTCCTATACTTTCGGAGGTTTATTCAAATCAACAAATAATGGCAATACATGGACGCAAACCAATGACGTTGATATTTCAGGAAGCATGGCGACCCAGGGCTATTGGTACGGAAGAGTTAAAGTGGATCCGACTGATGCAGACATTTTGTATGTCATCGGCTTTGATATGTATAAGACTAGTGATGGAGGCAGCAGTTGGGATTCGACTTTTATTGGTGTACATGTTGACCACCATGAAATTGCCGTTCATCCATTGGATCATAATTTTGTAATGAATGCCTGTGATGGAGGATTGAATGTTTCCAATGATGGAGGAATTAATTGGATTCATCACGAAGATTTGCCCATTACGCAATTTTATACTTGTTCTATGGATGAACAAAATCCGACCAATTTATATGGAGGAGCACAAGATAATGGATGCAACAGAACATTGACAGGTTCTTTTTATGATTGGGCACGAATTGTTGGCGGAGATGGCTTTTATACGTTTGCCGATCCGAACGATAACACTTATGTATATGGGGAATATCAATACGGAAATATTTTCAGGTCGGATGATGGCGGAAATAATTTTAATTACATAGTAAACGGCCTGAATGGATTTGGATCAGGAAACTGGAATTGCCCGATTGTGTTTGATCCGCAAAATACACAAACACTTTTTACCGGGTACCAGCAGGTTTTCAGAACGGATGACAGGGGCGATAACTGGTTTTCCATAAGTCCTGATCTTACAACGATTGATTTTACAGGAAGCCTGTTATTCGGAACAATTACATCTATTGATGTTTCACCGTTGAACAGTGATATTATTTATGCAGGAACAGACGATGGCAAAGTATGGAATACTTTAAACGGGGGAGGTAACTGGACAGATGTTACCGCCACTTTACCCACCAGGTGGGTAACGCGGGTATCATGTGATCCCTTTAATTCAAGTCGTGCTTTTGTAACACTTTCAGGTTACCGTTATCACGATAACATGGTCCATGTTTATATGACAACTAATAACGGAACCACATGGAATGATATTTCAGGCAACCTTCCCGATGTTCCATGCAGTGATATTATTGCAGACCCGGCAGCGGATTCCCTTCTTTATCTTGCTTCTGATGTTGGTGTTTACTATACGAAAGATATGGGAACTACATGGAATCTGCTTGGCACCGGGATGCCAATATTAATCTGTACAGATCTTGCTTTGCACACTCCTACTCATACTTTGCTTGCCGGAACGTATGGAAGAGGGATGTATAAAATAGATTTGAGCGCTGCACTTGGAATTGGAGAACCGAATATTTCCGTCTCAGGCGGATTTAAGGTATATCCGAATCCGGTTAAAGATTTATTGTTTGTTAATTGTTATTCTTTAAAAGGAGATGTTGAATTAACTATTATAAATGTTCAGGGTAAAGAAGTGTTTCAAACCAAACTGCAAACTGAGAAATCCAAAGCCGGGACTAAAATAAATGTAAGCAGTTTTTCAAAGGGAATTTATTTTGTGATAGTGAACAATGGAGCAGAAAAAGCAATAAAGAAGTTTTTGAAAGATTAATCTTCTATTAAGATGTCATCTTTTCCATTTCATGGGTACTGATCATTTCTTTATTTACGGCAGCCTTTAAAAAAGTTCCCCAGGTTAAGTTATCCTGCCCTTCACGATGCTGTTTTGCTTTCCTGATCAGCATATTGGCCGCAGCTTCCCGCACCCATTCAAAATTTTGCTGTCCAACTGATGCAGGTTCACAATCCGGTGTCGGGTTAGTAAAATCTATACAGTAAGGAACACCATTGCGGATAGCAAATTCAATGGTATTGAAATCATATCCCAACGCAACATTTAATCTCACCACATATTCTCTCATCAATTCTATAAGTTCACTTCCCACATGAGGAAACTCAGCAGAGTAACGCTGGTGATGAGGATTACGCGGTTCATAAGGCATAATATGAATTTGGTCCTGCCCGATGCAATAGCAACGGAAGTAGGCATCAAATTCAATTGCTTCCTGAAGTAACATCACTAATTGTCCTGTGGTCTGGTGTGCTGCAAAAAACTCATCCGCATTATTCAATTTGCTTACACTTTTCCATCCGCCACCGGCATGAGGTTTCATGTAAGCCGGAAAACCCACATATTCAAAAATACTTTTCCAGTCCCACGGCATGGTCATATTGCGGAAAGAATTTTCAGTTGTGTCGGGAGGTAATTGGTTTGAAGGAACCAGCACGGTTTTCGGAACCGGCACCCCGACTTTTTCAGCAATGACGTTCGCCATGAATTTTTCTTCGAGGCTTAAATAAAAAGGGTTGTTTGCAACGGCTGTCCCCGTGAGCGCTGCATTTTTTAACATGGCACGGTAAAATGGCACGTCATGCGAAATGCGGTCAAGCACCACATCATATCCTAACGGCTTTCCCTGGACAAGTTTGTCAACTTTAACCAGTTCGGCAAAAATTCCATTTTCGTTCTTATTGTTAATGTGCTCCACAAGAGCCTGCGGAAATGTATTTTCCTGTCCGAATAGTATGCCGATTTTTTTCATTGTTTAAAGTTTAATGCCCGGGATGAGATGTATTCGTAAATTCGTTGATGTCATTCAAATTTTATCAAAGATAAGTAATGCGGAAACATTTCACGCCATACAGGCCAGTCGTGGATTGCCCCCGGACGGATATCTAACCAGTGATTGACTCCTTTCTTTTTCAGAATTTCGGACATCTGAACGTTAGCTTCCATGCACATGTCTTTATCACCTGTTCCGAAGACAATTCCCATTTCATTGAGTGCCGCGCTGTTTAATCCCGGAAGGTAATCAGGAGGGTTATTGAAATAAACATTGTCATCGTAGTAATCTTTCACCTGGTCCTTAATATTAAATGCACCGCCCATATTGAATAAATATCCTACAACTTCAGGATGGCGAAAAGCAAAATTTGTAGCATGATAGGCACCGAAGCTGCAACCTGCTACTGCCACTTTATTTTTCCCGGTTTCATTCATTCCGCGTTTTGCAACTTCCTCCAGCACAAACTGGTCATACAACACATGATTGCGCGCGCGGTCAGCGGGGTGCAAATGTTTTCCGTACCAACTGTCATTATCAATGCTTGAAGGCGTATAAATTTTCACCAGGTCATTCTCAACAAACCATTTGGCCGAATCTATAAGTTGAAAGTCTTTATTCTGTGTGTAAGATCCCATTGAAGTCGGGAAAATAATTACGGGGTAACCCTTTTCGCCAAATACGAGCATTTCCATTTCTTTTCCAAGAATCGGTGAATGCCATTTAAAATATTCTTCTTTCATTTTTGAGTTGTTCGGTTATTGGGTTGTTAGGTTGTTAAGTTGTTAAGTTGTTAAGTTGAAATTGATAGATTTGAAATTTAGAAGAAGCTTTTTTATTAACAACTCAACAACTCAACAACCAGCTTACCTTTTAAGGGGTGCAAAGATAAAATTTTAAGTGATTGTCTCTTACTTGCCCTTCACTTTGAAACGGAATTCTAATTTTGCCCGTTTAAAGAAAATATGAGCATAATAAGCACCAATGGAGGGCATTCAGCGGTTATCAATATTTTTTCCAAATCGCTTCAGCATGGATTTATTGTAAATATTCTTTTTCCCCCTGAATATCATTATTGTAACCAGCGGTACAAAGTTTTGTTCCTTAATGACGGCCAGGATTTGGAGCAGCTGCGAATGAAAGAAACACTGAGCAGCTTATATCTTGAAAATAAAATTGAACCGATCATTGTTGTTGCCATTCACATCGTGGAGCGTATGCAGGAATATGGAATTGCAACCCGTCCTGATTATCTCGAACGCGGCAGCATGGCTTCGGGTTATTCTAAATTTGTAACCAATGAACTGATCCCTTTTATCAATTATAATTTCCGTACACTGACCGGAACCGGCAATGCTGCTTTTGCCGGATTTTCTCTCGGAGCCCTTTCGGCTCTCGATATTGTCTGGAATCATCCGTATCATTTCGGAAAAGCAGGTGTGTTTTCAGGATCGCTCTGGTGGAGAAAGAAAGATTTGTATAGCGGGTACAAAGATTCAGACCGTATCATGCACGATAAAATCCGCAGGAGCAAAAAAAGAGAAGGAATAAAATTCTGGTTTCAAACCGGTACGCATGATGAAACCCACGACAGGAATAATAATGGCGTAATTGACTCGATAGATGATACACTCGATCTTATACATGAACTGAAAAAGAAAGGGTACAGCGATGCAGATATTACCTACCGGGAAATTCAATACGGCACGCATGATTTCAGGACATGGTCAGCCGTGATGCCTGATTTTTTAACCTGGGCTTTTGGAAAACAGAATCATTAAACAACGATTGCCACTGATTCACAGATAAAAGAAAAAAAACAGGCCACATATTATGAATGAATTGTGAGTTGTAATTTCAAATTGAGAATTTATCAATCTTAAATTTCTCATCTGTGAATCTGTGGCTGAATAATTTTTTTCAACATTCCCGTCAAAGTTCTACTTTCACACCAGAATTTTTGTGAATGAATAATTCTGCAGAACAAAAAAAAATAAAAGTTCTTTTTCTTGCGCGCTGGTATCCTAATGAAACCAATATTCAATTGGGCGTGTTTATTCAAAAACATGCTTTAGCTGCATCGAAATACTGCGATGTTGCATTGCTGAATGTTGTTTCGCACGACCGGTTAACCGAAAAGTTTAAAATCCATTATACTGAAGACAATGGATTTCCGGCAGTAATTGCTTATCACAGGAAAATAAAATCTTCATTTTATCCTTTCAACAGAATTTTATCATTCTTCCGTTACCTGTCTGCGCACCGGAAAGGAATGGACCGGGTACGACAGAAGCTGGGTGAACATGATATAACACACGCCTATATTTTTATACGGCCTGCCGTCCTTGCATGGCTCATGAAGATTTTCAGGAAAACTCCTTTTGTCATCAGCGAGCAATGGTCGGGATTTGTTTCCGGGAAATTTGAAAAGAAAAATTTATTTGAAAGAATGCTGATAAAATATGTTTCGGCAAAAGCTGCGGCTGTTACAACCGTTTCAAACTTTCTTAAAGAAGGCATGATGCGTAATGGCATCCGGGGAAAATTTTATGTGATTCCTAACGTTATCGAGACAGATTCAAAACCCGCGTCAGAAAAAAGTAATGACGGGCTGATAAGAATCCTTTCTGTGGCTGATCTTGTGGATGAAATAAAAAATATTTCCGGAAGCATTAAAGCGATTGCTGAAATAACAAAAACATATCCTCAAGTGCGTTTCGATATTGCAGGAGGAGGGCATGACCGTGAAAAGTTAGAGCAGCTTGCCGCGGGGTTATCTGTGCTGAACGAAAATGTTTTTTTTCATGGGATGAAAACGAATGAAGAAGTATATCAATATTTACATCAATGTGATTTCCTTATCATGAACAGCCGCTTTGAAACTTTTTCATCTATTTGTGCGGAAGCAATGAGCTGCGGGAAACCTGTAATAGCAACCCGTTGCGGGGGGCCCGATGAGTTTGTTATTCCGCTCACCGGAATATTAATTGAACCCGGTAATCAAAAGGAACTGGAAGCAGCGGTTAAAAGTATGATTGAAAATCACCATAATTATGACGCTGAGAAAATAAAAAAATATGCATCCGAAAAATTTAATGCAGATGTGATAGGGAAACAATTTTTTGAGATTTACAAATCCATCCTAACGTAACCTGACTGATGTTCCGTAAATCATTCTATACTTTTTTCAACAGGTTTTTTATTGCCGTCCTTAATTTCCTCACCATCGTAATTACGGCACGTTACCTTGGCGCAGAAGGCAGGGGAATCATCAGCCTGTTTATGCTGAACCTTACCATTATTTTTATGATCGGCAGTTTCATCGGAGGCCCGGGATTAGTGTATCTTGTTCCGAGACACGATGCATCCCAACTGCTTAATGCTTCTTACCTGTGGACAATTTTTACAAGCGTTGGTGTTTCGCTGGCGCTGTTTGTTTTCAATTTAGTGGAAGGTGGTTTATTGCTTCATCTTATTTTATTATCCGTTATTCAATCGGTGGTGAGGATACAAACATTTTACCTGCTCGCCAAAAAAAGAATTAAAGCCTACAATTTTATTTCGATCATTTACCCTGCCGTGCTTTTTATTTTATTGGTTTATTTTTTTATTGTACGGGGCCATGCAACCCTCGGGGAATTTTTTATTGCCTTTTATGCAGGCTCTGTGATTACCATGTTCATCAGCACCGTGCTTGTTTATAAGAGCCTTACTGCCTCGTTTACCTTTGATTTGAAGGAAATTTTTTCACATGCATTTAAGCTGGGTTTTGTTATTCAATGCGCGAATATTTTGCAATTGCTTAATTACCGTTTTTCTTTTTTCCTGCTCGATCATTACTTCGGCAAAAATGAAGTAGGCATTTATTCCACTGCCGGTTCAATTGCGGAAAGTGTGCTGATCATTGCAAACAGCTTTGCCGTGATTCAATATTCGCAGATAGCGAATTCAAAAATTGATAAGGAAAATACAAAGCTTACTGTGAGAATATCGAAAGTTGTTTTGCTGCTGACCATCCTGGCAACCGCGATGTTACTGTTGTTGCCGCAGAATATTTTTACCCTGATTTTTGGAAACGACTTTAAAGAAATAAAAAATCTTTTGCCGTATCTTGCCCCCGGAATCCTGCTTTTTATTTTTTCAATTACGATCAGCCATTATTATTCAGGCTCCGGAAATCCGAAGATCGGGTTGATGGGTTCTGCTGCAGGATTTATTGTGACTCTTATCGCGGGACTTACACTTATTCCCCAATACAATTTAAAAGGCGCAGCTTTAACATCATCACTGTCTTACATTACTTCTTCGCTGCTGCTGCTGTTTATTTTTACAAGGCAAAAAAAATTATCTCTTTTTAGTTTTATTCCTGACCGGAAATTTTTTACGGATATTAAAAAACACCCCTGACCCCTGAAGGGGAACCAGGGAAGATTTTTCAGAGCATATTATTTTTTTAAGAGATAAAAATAAGAACAACCTTAGCTAAAAACTTATACAACCCTTAATTAGCAGGTTCCCCTTCAGGGGTCAGGGGTGAAACTAAGGCATATTTTTTTATAAATTAAGAAGTATGAAAAGCGAAGCCGAAATACTGGAAGACATTTTAAAATTTTCAGCAGGCACATATGAACTGCATAAAAAAATTGTGGATGAGTTAAAACTGCTACTTTGTTGAAATTCCAGAACCATTAAAATTAAGCAGCCAAGTTTGTTCATCGCAATAAAAATTACGGATAATGGATAATAAATAAACCTCTATATCTAAAAAGATGTATTTATTCTATCAAAGGTAAGGGAATAAAAGAACCTTTCATTGCAGCTTAACTCATTCAACCCTGAACCTTTTTTACTTTTGTTCATCATGATCAGCAAAACCCTGCTCCGATGGTATCACCAAAACAAACGCGACCTTCCCTGGCGGCATACTAAAGATCCATATATCATCTGGCTGTCAGAAATTATGTTGCAGCAGACAAGAGTGGAGCAGGGGCTGCCTTATTTTGAAAAATTTTCAGAAAAATTTCCCACTATAAAACATTTTGCGCGGGCCAAGGAAGACAACATTTTGAAAATGTGGCAGGGGCTGGGATATTATTCACGCGCCCGCAACATGCATCATGCAGCAAAACAAATTGTAAAAATTTATAATGGAAAATTTCCCGGTGAATTTTCAGAGTTGAAAAAATTAAAAGGAGTAGGGGAGTACACGGCTGCAGCGATTGCATCGTTTGCATTTAACAAACCCCATGCAGTGGTGGATGGGAATGTGTATCGTTTTCTTTCAAGATTTTTCGGAATAAAAACTCCTGTAGATTCACCGAAAGGAAAAAAAACATTTTCAGCATTAGCTGATGAACTGCTCGATAAAAAAAATCCGGGCCTGCATAACCAGGCTATGATGGAGTTTGGCGCACGGATGTGCAAACCTGCTAACCCTGATTGTGCAGCTTGTCCGTTGAATATGCAATGTGTTGCTTTCAGGATAAAAAAGGTGAGGCTGTTCCCGGTAAAATCTAAAAAGCAAAAAGTTAAAGACCGCTACTTCAATTATTTTTTTATCCGCTGGCAAAGCAAAATTTTTCTCGGCAAACGAACCGGAAATGACATCTGGAAAAGCCTGTATGAATTTCCGCTTATCGAGACAAAAAGAAAAACTTCTTTAAACAAATTGATGCAAACAAAGGAATGGAAGGATGTTTTTAAAACAACTCATTTGCACATTAACGGAAATTCCAAATCATATAAGCACCAGTTATCACATCAAACCATACATGCGCAGTTTTATGAAATAAAATTAGAAGCAAGGCCACCCGGTCAAATCTTAAAAAATTTCCTGGTTATACCAGGTGATGATTTAAAAAAATACGGAGTTCCCGTGTTAATTGACAAATTTTTAAAAACCTTAAACTTTCCCGAAGGGATGCCTTCGGCATAAACCTTAAACTTTTCACATAGGGATGCCTTCGGCAAAACTTTTTTCAGTACGTTTGCTATAATAAAAACTTAATCTAACAATTAAAAATTTAAGATCATGGCAGGAGTAAACAAAGTAATTTTAATTGGAAATGTGGGTAAGGACCCCGAAATACGTCACCTTGAAGGCGGAGTAAGTGTAGCCAAGTTCCCCCTTGCAACGTCAGAAAGTTATAAAAAAACCGATGGTACAAAAGTGGAAACCACGGAATGGCATAATATCGTTTTGTGGAGAGGGCTTGCAGATGTTGCCGAACGGTTTGTAAAAAAAGGAAGCCAAATATACATTGAGGGTAAAATCAGGTCGCGTTCTTATGATGACAAAGAAGGAATAAAGCGTTATTCTTTTGAGATCATTGGCGATAACCTGACGTTGCTTGGAAAAAAGCCTGACGATGCAAATTCAAATACGGGTTCTGCAGCTGATTATTCCAGGAGCAATACAGAAGCTCCGGCAGTTTCCGCTGAACCTGAGGCAGGAGATGATTTACCGTTTTAATTTTATTAGTTCATTTTGACAGGGATAAATGGTTCAAAGTTCAATGTTCAAAGTTCTGTAACTTTGAACATTGAACTTTGAACTTTGAATCGAATTGATACTAACCATTCTCAAACCTTTTACTGTTGCTGTTGCAATTGATTTTGTTGCAATAATTATTTTACTTTTTTTCTCGGGGATGCTCGCCAGCTCGGAAGTAGCTTTTTTTTCATTAGGGCCTTCTCAATTAGAGGAAATTAAAAACAATCTTCACCGAAAGTCAAACAACATCATCAACGCTTTGCTGGCGCGGCCAAAACGGCTGCTTGCAACTTTATTAATCGGGAATAGCCTGGTTAATATTGCCATTATCATTATTTCGTCTTTTACTGTAGGCCAGATTTTTGATTTTTCACTGCATCCCCGGCTTGGTTTTATAATCCAGGTCATTGTAATAACATTTATGATCGTATTGCTCGGTGAAGTCATGCCAAAAGTATACGCCACCCAGAAAGCTTTGTCCATGGCGCAAACTGTGGCTTTTCCATTGTATGCTTTTGACAAATTATTAAGCCCGTTAAGTTATGTGCTCGTATCACTCACTCACGTGATCGAAAAGCGCCTCACAAAAAAAGGATATGACATTACAATAGATGAGCTCACCCATGCAATTGACATCACTTCTGACCAGACCACTCCGGCTGACGAGAAAAAAATTCTTAAAGGCATTGTAAAATTCGGCAACATAGATGTCAAGCAAATTATGAAAGCCCGTGTGGATGCTATTGCGTTAGAGAAAAAATTCCCTTTTTCAAAAGTGCTGCAAATTGTTGAAGAAGCAGGCTATTCACGATTGCCTGTGTACGAAGAAACGTTTGATAAAGTCATCGGCATACTTTACATCAAGGACCTTATTGCACACCTCGATAAAAATGATGATTTCAAATGGACCACCTTAATACGCCCTCCTTACTTTATTCCTGAAAGCAAAAAAATAAATGATTTGCTCGATGAGTTCCAGGAAAAGAAAATGCACATGGCAGTTGTTATTGATGAGTATGGAAGTGCAAAAGGAATTGTATCGCTTGAAGATATCCTCGAAGAAATTGTCGGTGAAATCAGCGATGAATTTGATGATGAAGAACCGGTTTATTCGAAGCTGGATGAAAATAATTTCGTGTTTGAAGCAAAAACTTTATTGAATGATGTATGCAGGGTGATGGAAATCGAGCGCAGCCTTTTTGATGAAATAACGGGCGAAACGGATACGCTGGCAGGGTTAGTGCTGGAGCTTGCAGGAAAAATACCGGTGAAAGGCGAAAAAGTAAATTTTAAAGATTTTATTTTTACCATCGAATCCGCTGACCGCAGAAAAATAAAAAGAGTGAAAATCACCAAAGTTGTTCATAAGGAAGAAGAAGTTTGATGTCTGAAAAAAAACTAAGTCATTGGTCACTCGTCATTGGTCATTGGTCATTTATCATTTGCCTCTTATCTTTTTTTTCCTCCTGCGACCGTGATTATGTTCCCAAGCCGCGTGGTTATTTCAGGATAGATATTCCGGAAAAAAATTATGCAAAGTATTCACCCGGTGATTGTCCGTTCTCATTTGAAATTCCGCAGTATGCAACAGTGGTTCGTGATACCAACCGGCTTGCTGAACCCTGCTGGATGTATGTTAAGTTTCCACGATTCAATGGTGAAATTTTTCTCAGCTACAAAGAAGTAAAGAACAATTTGAATAAATACCTCGAAGACGCGCATACTCTTGTTTACAAGCACACGGTAAAAGCCGACCAGATCACTGAAAAGCGAATTTCAAACACGAATAATGTCCACGGAGTGTTATATGACATTGGAGGAAACGCAGCATCCTCTGTACAGTTTTTTGCGACCGACAGTACCAAACATTTCCTCCGCGGGGCGCTTTATTTCAATACAACTCCTAATAAGGATTCCATTGCACCTGTGCTCGATTTTATTAAAAAGGATATCCAGCAATTGATTAACACCATGGAGTGGAAATAAATTATAATTTATACACTGCAAAAAAATCATTTTCAAAAACAGCCGGGTAGCTTAACCTGTTTTTAAAATCCTTTTTGTTAATGAAAATATATTTACATCCTTTCTCCCTTATAGAATTAATAAAGCCCGTATCATTTAATTTTTCATTTGCTATCGTCCATCCTTTGCGATGAGCAAAATATAATTGCTGAGGGTTGCCGGCACCATTAATTGCAATCTTATCGGACCGGGCGGAAACCCGGTCGGCAATTTTTTCAAGCGTCAGCTTATATTTTTCAGAATCTTTGGTTGTGAAATCATGCTGCTGGTTGGCGATTCCTTCGGCAATGATGATAAGCAGGGCTATTTGGCGTAAGCGGGTATTCTTAATTTGAATAAGAGCATATCCCGCAACCAGGCACATTACCGGAACAAACGGAATGATATAATAATTGTGATGGTAAAAGAAAAAACCTGATTTGAAAATATAAAGCAGAAAGACAACGAACGTCAGAAGAAAAACAAAAATCATTTTTAAATTTCTTCTGACAAAAATTAAAATTAATCCTGCCATGAACGCTGCAAAGCCCGTGAATGATAATGCGTCAAAATAAAATCTTTTAAAAACCATTGAAAGATTTCTTGCAATTTCAGTTAACCCTTCATTTAATTCTTTGCCGGTGTTGTACCATATTCCATACACTTCCGAAAGATTTTTGCACCATATAAAATACCACCAGTACACAACGGTTAAAATGAAAGCGGAGGATGTGATAAAAATTATTTTATTGCGCAATAAAATCTTTTGATCCACAATTGGAAGCAAGAATATTGAAAAAAGATAAACGGCCGGAATTTTTGAAAGAGATCCCGTTAATCCAAACACCACAAACAATAAAAGCTGCTTCCATTTTCCATCAGATAAAAAATTCAGCCCATGGCAGATGGCCGCAATAAAAAGCGAAATGCTGAATGTGTCAGGCATTGTTTTGCGCGAAAAAGCAAACCAGATGGAACACAACATCAGGATGGATGAATAAAAGGCAAGGTCTTCAGAAAAATATTTTTTAAGAATCCTGAAAAAATAAAATATTCCAATTGATGAAACAACCAGGTTGATTAACCTCCCATACCAATCCCGGAAGCCGAACGCTGAAGATATGATGTACATACAATAATTCATAACCGGAAATTCCATTCCTACAATCCCGGAGTTACCTTCATTGTCATCTACCCTGGGATAAAAGATATTTGCATCTGTTTCGTAAAAATTTCTTGCCACCATGATACCGGTGGTCTGCCTCCAGTTATGGCTGATTTCAAGCGGGGGATTTGAAATGCCATATAATCGGATGATGAAAAAAAATAAAATCCAGAACCTGATATCTTTAAAAATTTTGTTTTGTCCATTCGGACTCTTTCGGGAAAAAACCATTTTTTTTATTTGCAGGGACACAAACATACAAAAGCATTAAAACTCAGATAAAAATTTCTCACCTTCGCAATTCCAAGCCACACGTTAAACTTTCCCGAAGGGATGCTCCATAGGAGTCCTATGGACCTTCGGCTTAAACCATAAACCTTAAATTTTAAACCCATCATGTCTTATGCATTGATCACAGGAGCGACAAAAGGAATAGGAAAAGCAATTGCAACCGAACTTGCAAGCCGCATGTACAATGTGTTGCTTGTAGCACGTTCCGAAAATTTATTGAAAGAAGCTGCAGATGAATTGCAATCAAAATATGGCGCAGCCTGCCATTATCTCCCGCTGGATTTGTCACAGCCGGATGCCCCGGAAAAAGTTTTGGAGTGGATTGAGAAAAATAATTTTCCGGTTTCGGTGTTAATTAATAATGCAGGCTATACAATTTGGAGCGAGTTTGAAAAATCAGATTTGAATGAACAGCTGAACATGATGCATCTTAACATGATAACGATGGTCCAGCTTACTCATAAGCTGTTGCCGTTTTTACGGAAGCAAAAGCAATCCTATATTTTAAATGTTGCCAGCACATCCGCTTACCAGGCAATTCCGGCCATGAGCACGTATGCTGCATCCAAATCGTTTGTGATATTTTTTACAAGGGCGCTGCGATTGGAATTAAAAAAATCAAATATTTCAGTTTCATGCCTTAGTCCCGGCACTACAGAGACTGATTTCATGAACCGTGCAAAAATGGATGCATTAAAAGAAACCGCTGCTAAATTTAATATGAAACCCGGAGTGGTTGCGAAGACTGCCGTTGATGGAATGTTAAAAGGGAAAGCTGAAATTATCCCGGGGTTCATCAATTGGTTTTCTGCGATGATGACCTACTTTTTACCAAAGTCAATTCCTGAAAATATTGCTGAGAAAATTTATATGGGTAAGAAATAAAAAAAATCGGAAGTGTCTCTGTTGGAAATATTTTAGTGGAATTTTGTGCCTTTGCGGCTATTCTTTTTTTGCCACGAAGGCACAAAGGCGTAAAGAAGACACAAAAGAAAAACCAAACTGAGACCCTGCCAAAAAATCTTCAATTCGTAAATTCGCAGCACTACAAAGAAAAAATGACGATTCACGAAATAAAAACTTCTCTTTCCAAATATATCCCCGAAGCTGCCCTGGATACATGTGTGGATTGGATTGCGGAACATAAATTTTTTTTACGGATCACCAAAAGCCGGAACAGCAAGTATGGGGATTATCGTCCTCCCAAAAATGGAAAGGGACATATTATTACTGTTAATCATGATATGAACCCTTATGCTTTTTTAATTACGTTCACACATGAAGTGGCTCACCTTGTTACATTTTTAAAAACAAATACACTGAAGGACCCTCACGGGAAAGAATGGAAACATGAATTCAGGGAACTGATGGCTCCTTTTCTCAACACTTCTGTTTTCCCCGATGACCTCATCCATGAGGTTAAAAAATATATCCATAACCCTGCGGCCACAAGCTGTTCGGATGTGAATATGCTGAGGGCTTTAAAAAAATATGATACGCATAATGGCGAATGGCTGCACCTGGAAGACCTTTCCATCAACACAAAATTCAGGATAAAGACGGGGCGAATTTTTATTAAAGGAAAATTAGTGCGAAAAAACTTTCTTTGTACCGAGGTAAAAACAATGCATAAATACACGTTAAATCCGTTGATAGAAGTACAACCGATGGAGGTTTAAAGCCGCGAGTCCGCCTTAGGCGGATCGCGATGGCGGGTTCACCTCGCCATTTAAGGGTTTTTGCTTAATTTTGATGAGTTATTTTCCAACGTCTAATTTCCAGTATCTATGAGTACAACTCTTGCCCCTCCGGCCACCCCGGTTTCTGAGATGGCCGAACACCTGATCGGATCAGAAATTATTAAACTGGCGAATGAAATCAATGAGAAAATAAAGAAGGGTGAAAAAATTTATAATCTCACTATCGGTGATTTCGATCCGAAAATTTTTCCGATCCCTTCTGAATTGCTCGATGAAATAATCGCAGCTTATAAGGACGGGCAAACGAATTACCCGGTGGCGAATGGAATGCCTGAATTAAGAAAAGCGGTAAGCGGTTTTATAAAATCAGTGCAGCATTTGGATTATACAGCTGATGAGGTGTTGATTTCAGGAGGTGCACGCCCTTTGATTTATGGAATTTACAAAACGCTTATCGATCCGGGTGATAAAGTGATTTTTCCAGTCCCTTCATGGAACAATAATCATTACTGCCATCTTTCGCTTGCAAAAGGAATTATGGTAGAGACACAGCCTGAAAATAATTTTATGCCAACGGCTGATGAAATTCGCCCGTTTATTAAAGACGCACGGATGATTGCTTTGTGCTCGCCTTTAAATCCGACAGGAACCGTTTTTGCAAAATCTCAACTGGAAGAAATCTGCGACCTCGTAATAGAAGAAAACAAAAGAAGGGAAGGGCAGGATAAGCCGCTTTACCTGCTTTATGACCAGATTTACAGCGTGCTTACATTTGGAAGCACTAAACATTTTGATCCCGTTACATTAAGGCCTGAATTGAGAGATTTCTGCGTGTTTGTTGATGGTATTTCAAAATCACTGTCTGCAACCGGAATCCGCGTGGGGTGGTCATTTGGTCCTAAATTTATTATTGACAAAATGAAATCCATTCTCTCACATGTGGGAGCATGGGCCCCGAAAGCAGAACAGGTTGCTGCAGGAAAATATTTATCTCAAACACAAGCAGTAAATAATTTTCTAAGCAATTTTAAAAGCGAAGTTGACCAAAGGTTAAATGCTTTTTACAAGGGATTTATGACATTAAAAAATGAAGGATATCGGGTGAATGCAATTGTTCCGCAGGCGGCTATTTACCTTACGGTGAAAATTGATCTGACGGGAAAGAAAACAGCAAACGGAAATGTGCTGAAAAATCAAAAAGAAGTAACTTCCTTTCTTGTGGACGAGGCAAAAATGGCGCTTGTTCCGTTTTCTGCATTTGGTTCTTCAGATGATTCTCCATGGTACAGGCTTTCAGTGGGAACCTGCAGGCTCGAAGAGGTTGATACTATAATTAACAATCTTCAAATTGCATTATCATCTCTGAAATAATTACAAAAAAATTACTTTTAAATAAACTTCTTTTTAGGGTTTTTATTCGAAGGATTTTACTTGCTTTGCGCAAATTTTAATATATCAGCTTTCTGATCCGGAAAACGATAAGGAAACTTTCGGAAAGTTGAAAATTTTTTCACGGAATGAATAAAAATAATTATTGCATTATAATGGCAGGAGGTATTGGAAGCCGTTTTTGGCCGATGAGCCGTAATGCATTTCCAAAACAGTTCCTGGATATTCTCGGTATAGGCAGAACGCTTATCCAGCAAACCTATGATCGTTTTCTTAAAATATGCCCTAAAGAAAATATTTATATAGTCACCAATGAATCGTACATGGAGCTGGTTAAAAAACAGCTTCCTGACCTTTCACCTTACCAGGTTCTGGGAGAGCCTCACAGGAAGAATACAGCTCCCTGTATTGTATACGCAAATTACAAAATTTCAAAATCGAATTCCGATGCTAATATTATAGTAGCACCAAGCGATCATATTATTTTAAAAGAAGACGCATTTGTAAAGGCGATTGAAAAAGCGCTTGCATTTACCGAGAATAAAGATTGTCTTTTAACCCTTGGAATCCATCCCAACAGGCCGGATACAGGTTACGGATATATCCAATTTATTGATGATAAAAAAGAGGAAGAAAATAAAATTTCGAAAGTAAAAACATTTACAGAGAAACCTGATCTTGAAATGGCCAAATTCTTTTTACATACAGGAGAATTTCTCTGGAATGCCGGAATATTTATCTGGAACCTTAAATCCATTATGAAAGCTGTTCGTGAATTTTTGCCTGAGATGGATGCATTGTTCAGGGAAGGCGATTCTCATTACAATACCCCGGAAGAAATGCTGCATGTAAAAAAAGCATACGAGCAATGTTCCAATATTTCGATTGATTTTGGAATCATGGAAAAAGCAAAAAATGTTTTTGTAATGGATTCTGAATTCGGCTGGAGCGATTTGGGAACGTATGGCTCCTTGTATGAACACATCAGGCATGACGAAAATCAAAATGCAGTGGTGGGAAAAAATGTGATGCTGTATGATTCAAAAAATTGCATGGTGAACATGCCTAAAGAAAAGCTTGTTGTGCTGCAGGGGCTCGATGACTATATCGTTGTTGAATCAGATTACGTACTGCTTATTTGCCGCAAGCGTGACGAGCAGCAGATCAAACAATTTGTGAACGATGTAAAAATTAATAAAGGCGACCGGTATGTGTAATGAGGTCAGAGGTCGAAGGTGATTTGATGAAAATGTTTGTGGGGACAAAAACATTGGTAAAAAAATTCCATGTTTAAAATATGGTTCTCGAGTCGCCTCTTTAATAATTTCTAATGACATAATAAAATAATTATACAGAATCGTATTCTTTCAGCTATTTTTGAAATCTTCCCTAATATTATTTTCCTTTATTCCATTTTCTATAGGGCAATTTCCAATAACTATTTTTAATTTTTTTATTATTTTAAATAATCCAAAGACTCCTATTATTCTTTTTCTCTTACTGTTACCTTGTATTTATCACCAATATAAATTACCTCACGGAGTATTAAGTCATATTTATGGTCTTTATAATCGAATGTCCATGCCCGTCCAGCACCTTCGTTCACAACAGGAATTTGATTACTTCCCGGTAATCTAATCGTACCATTTGCTTTTCGTTCAGATGAAATAGAATTTATTCCAATAACTGCTCCTGAATTAGGATCAATAAAACTTGCACCAACTGGAATAAAGTCACTTTCATATAAATATACATCATGATATCCATCCACTTTTAAAGATAAGTTTAGTTTATATATAGAATCCTGAGAGGTTAATTCTTTTATTCTTTTTTCGAAATAAATTGCAGTACCTGGAATTGATTGCAACCATTCTTGTTGTTTTTGATTTTCAGAAGTTAATTTTGAATTTTCAGACTCTAATAATTTAATTCTTTCGTTTAAAGTTTGTATTTGTGTTGAAAGATTTTCTTTTTGTGCTGATAGATATTCTTTTTGTGCCCTAAAACTTTTTTCTTTATTTTCATCCAATACAAAAATCATGGTCGCAAAAGCAGCAGCTAATAAAGTAATTGTATAAATAATTATTGATCTTGTAGGATTATTTTCGACCCAGTTACTCATAATTTTTATTATTTTAATTGTTTGATCAACGAGTTTCGTTTGTATTATTAATATGTATGTTCCGGGTCACTCAAAGGGCTACCTCAAAAATAATTTGAATATTTTTCATCTCCAAACCATAAGCGGGTGCGGCTGGCGCTCCCTCCCCATCGGGGAGGGTTGGGGTGGGGCTTAATCACTTGGTTTTCGTGGTGCACTTTCTTTTGTAACTTTTCTTTGTGCAACCAAAGAAAAGTTTAAATGACGTGCGCTTTTCTTTGGAGCCATCGCACAACCTGTCTCAAAAGCCTACCGGGCTTTTGTCCTTCTTTTGCACAAGCAAAAGAAACGAACAAGAATATAGAAACCTGACAGGGGCTTCGCGACCTGCCAGGTTTTTATCCCATTCGTTCTTTTTACGCAACAGTGACAGTATCCAAAATTTTGATATGGATTTTGCAGAATAAAGATTTATCTTTATAGTGTCAAAACTAAAATTTACCGCTATGAAAAAAATTTACTTTACAACATGCCTCGTTGTTTCTCTGAGTATTTATGTGAAAGCCGGAGAAATCAAAACAACAAAAAAAACTTCTTCACATCACAACATGCCGCAAACCGGGTGTGTGAATACGGTTGCACACGCTGACCTCGATATTGCAAACGTGAGAGCAAGAATAATGACCGGTGGCGACATGTGGTGGGATCTCGTTGGTTACCCTCAATATGAAGTGCCAAACGGCTCGGGGAAACATTCGATGTTTGCCGGTGCATTATGGATTGGCGGACTTGATCCTGGTGGTCAGGTCAAAACCGCTTGTCAGACTTATCGTCAGACGGGAAATGATTACTGGGCCGGACCGATTGATACATGCGACATTACTGCGGCAAATTGTCTTGTATACGACAGGTTATGGAAGCTTAACAAATCGGATGTGGCAGATTTTGTAAACACAGGTACTACCACTGTGCAGGACATCATTGATTATCCCGGCAACAGCCCTTATGCCGGTAATGCTCCTCTTGCACCGTATTTTGATAATAATGCAGACGGGTTGTATAATTATCTCGATGGAGATTATCCGCATTTTAATTTAGGAACAGGTACCCCGGATTGTTGTGATATGCTCCATGGTGATCAGTGCCTGTGGTGGGTTATCAATGATGTCGGAAACCTGAAGACCGAAACTAATTCGCCTGCTATATGTCTTGAAATAAGATGCCAGGCATATGCTTTTAGTTCTTCTGTCGCGCAAACAGCCAATACTACATTCTATCAGTACACGATGATCAACCTATCAGGCAGTACGTATACTAATTGTTATTTCGGACAATGGGCAGATGCGGATCTTGGTTTTTACCAGGACGATTTTGTAGGTTGCCATGTTGGAAAAGGAGTCGGGTATTGTTATAATGCCGATGCGGTTGATGATCCTCCCGATGGTTATGGAGCAACTCCTCCGGTTATCGGGGTTGATATTTTACATGGCCCTATTGCAGATGCAGGTGACGGAATTGATAATAACAGGAATGGAATCATTGATGAGCCCTCCGAGGATATTATTATGTCTAAATTTATGTTCTATGACAACAATAATAACCCGGTTAATGGCAACCCTTCGGGCTTTATTGAATATTATAATTATTTAAAGGGACATTGGAGAACCGGTGATCCCATGACTTACGGACTTAATGGCGCTGGAGGAGGTACGGATTATTGCGATTTTATGTATCCTGGTTTAACAGATCCCACACATCCCACAGAATGGACTGAGGAAACTGCGCTTCATACCGGGGATGACAGAAGATTTCTCATGTCAGCCGGAGAGTTTACTATGTTGCCGGGTGAAGTAAATTGTATTTCACTCGCTGTTATATGGGCAAGAGCTGCTTCTGGCGATAATCATGCAAGTATTCCGTTATTGCTGTATACTGACAGCATCGTTCAATTAATGTTCGATTCATGTTTCACAAACTTTTCTGTAGGAATGGATCAGTTGACCGATGGAAATATCAGGGGGATAATACCCAATCCTTTTTCGGAAAAAACGACCATTCGTTTTAATAACCCAAAAGGTGAAAAATATTCTTTTGACCTTTATGATGTAAATGGTTCGATGGTAAAAAGAATAGAAAACATTAAAGACAATTTTCTCATTGTTGAAAGAGAAAATCTGAAAAGCGGCATGTATGTTTTTAAATTAAGAAGCGAAAGCGGAAAAATAAATTCAGGGAAACTGCTGGTGAAGTAAAGATGGGGTTTTTAATGTCCATTCATATCCATTAACGCTTCTATAAAAAGCCGTTCGCCCGTTGAATTAATTTCATAAGGAAGATATTTTCCGCTGATGGGCCACGAGGCAGGAATGCCGCCATTGAGAAAAGCATGGCGTGAGCGAAGCTGTTTTTCTTTTACATATTGGAGAAGCTTAACAGCAGCCGATTTATAAATTTCATCTCCGGTTTTTTTGTAAAGCATCATTCCCAGCGTGCTGAGCAGGCTGTTGCCGGGAAGACAACAGTAGTTTACCGTGGTTTTAAATTCACTGTTTATTTCACCCGGCAAATAACCATTGTTTCCAAGCAGGTTGAATAATGATTTGTATAACTTACAAACCAATTCAATATGCGAATTGTCGTTCATTTCATCTGCCGAAAGCAAAATTCCGGTTAATGTGTAAGCTATTATATCAGTATAATGATAAACTGATTTTTCAGGGAATTCGGTAAAAGACCCGTTTTCACTGAACTGTTCTACTGTGAAAAGAATATTTTTTTTACCTGCATGAACGAACCGCTCATCGTTTATCATGCTGCCGATGCTGATAAGTGAAAATGCAGTCAGCGTATTTGCATGAGGAACATTAAATGTGTAATGCTGCCAGCTTCCATCGGTCATTTGCATTTTCAAAAGCCATTCAGAACTTTTTAAAAGTGCTGCCAGGATTTTTTCATCCCTGTTTTCAGAATAAAGTGAAATCAATCCTGCATTGACGCAACCGTTTGCAAAAATAGCAGGAGGCTGATCAGAAGGATCGTCATACGATGAAGCAAAAGTGCCGTCAGGCCGTTGAACGGCAAGCAGCCATTCAGCAATTTTTTCCGTGGGGTCGGAATTGACAAAGACCCTTGAATAGATGTCCGGATGTTTTTTCTTAATCCTTATCAGCGTGGTAATCCATCCCGCAGCCGATTCGGGTAAGGGAGAAAAATATTTATTCCACAACATGGAATATTTTGAGGCATAGCATCCTTCATAAGCTGAGCTGCGAAACCAGAAGAGCGCATTTTCAATGATGGAGTCCCTGCTGAGATTCTGAAAATTAGAATTTGGAGAATAATTAAAAAACCTCAGGTTAATCTCCTCGAAAATTTTATTAAACCAGCCCATTCCCAATTAACTCAATTACCATCATTACCCTGACTACTTTTATAGAGCTTTCTCAACCAGCTCATGATATTTGTGCATGCCGGCAATCTCACCATTTTTTAATTCAAAAATCTTATCACAGTTTTTTAAAGTGGTAATCCGGTGTGCAATAATAAAAATAGTTTTATTTGTTTCCGATAAAGAATCAATTGATTCGGTTACCTCCTGCTCAGTTGCATTGTCAAGTGCGCTGGTTGCCTCATCAAATATCAGGATTTCCGCATCGCGGTAAAGTGAACGGGCAATCCCGATTCGCTGTTTCTGGCCGCCCGACAAACGTGAACCGAATTCACCAATCAATGTATTTACGCCATCCGGCAATGATTTGACAAATTTTTCGAGAGAAGCCTGCTGAATTACTTTCATCAATCGCACCTCATCTGCTTCATCCTCGCCAAAAGCAATATTTTCTTTTATCGTTCCGTCAATCATAAAAATATCCTGTTTCACATAGCCTATTTTTTTTCTCCAGCTCGACATATTATCGCGCGTCAACTTTACTCCGTCAACCAGCACATCCCCTGAATTTTCAATATAAAACCGCAAAAGGATATTCATCAAAGTGGTTTTCCCGGAACCCGAGGTTCCTACAAAACCTATCTTCTCGCCTTTTTGTATGCTGAATGAAAGATGGTTGAGCACATGCTGATCCGAATCCGGAAAACGGAACGTGATATCCCGGAACAGAATCTCTTTCACAAACGAAATATCTTTATCACTTTTTTTCTGCTGCTGTTCTTTGCGGTAATCCTCCATATAGTTGTCCAGGTTGGTTATGGAAACCTGGTTTACATTTAAAAAATTCGTGCAATTAATGATCCTGTTCACAGAAGGCATCAGCCGGTAAGATGCTGCTGCAAACAACCCGATCAGGCCCACAATCTCATGGTTGCCGCTGCTGAAAAAAAGCGCGTATACGAAAATCACCACAATGCCGAGCAATGCAACAATTTCGTTGGTACGAAAAGGAACCTGGTTCATAAAATAATATTTCATCATGTGCCATTGAAACCGGTATTGATAAATTAAATATTTGTTGCGGTAATAGTCCAGCTTATCTGCAAGTTTTATATCTACATAACCATTCAATGCCTGTGTGACTGCACCGAGCGCTTTAGGATAATTAACATCTATGCCTTCACCGATCTCCCCGCTTTTTCTGCGGATCAATGAAGAAATCAACCAGGTCGCAGGACCCACGGTTGCAATTATAAAAGCAAATAATTGAATGTTGGCAATTGCAATCCCTCCCACGATGAGCACTACTATCAAAAGCTCCGAAAACAAGGTGATCAATGACAGGATGATCCACTGAACGTACGAATTAGGATTGGCAACAATGTCTTTTGTGATATCTGCCGTTTTAAGGTTTTGAAATTCTCCATAGTTTAAAGCAAAAAATTTTGAAAACTGGTGCTTTGATAAGTAAACGGCAATTTCAGAAGAAAGCTTTACCTGTATAAAATTTACAAATAATCCAAATGCACTTTTCAAAATAAAAAATACAAGTATTGCAATGATGAGAAATAACAAAAAATTATTTTCACTTTGAAAATGCATACTTTCAAAGATCGGATAGAGGTACGGATTGGTATGAATTAATTCAGGCTTGGTAGCGGCAGAAATAACCGGAAGGATGGAGGCTAATCCGAATACGTCAAGCACAGCGCTGAAAAAAATAAGCACAGAGAGCCATAATAAACTTTTTTTCTGGGATGCACTCAGATGATTTTTTATGCTTTGAACGGAATTACGGATGTTTTCACCCCTGCTTGCTGATTGACCTTCTTTCATCTTAATTTTCTTAATCCGGTATTTCTGTTCAGGCTGCTTACGAACGTTGAGTTTCGCTATTTATAATATCCTCCTCCGTATCCGGCAGGAATATTCTTTGCATTTACACCGTTCAAAATAAAGCTCAGGCTCTTAATATTATTTTTTTCAATGATCTGGTGCGCAATGTCAACAAAATCTTTTTTAGAATAATTTGCTTTAAGCACATACAGATTGAGATCGGAATATTTCATCATCACCAGCGCATCCGATAACAGCCCGACCGGTGGAGTGTCCAGGATAATGTATTCATATCTCGACTTTAATTCCTTTATCATTTCTTCAACCATCGGATCGAGAATAAGCTCAGAAGCATTTGGCGTGCGGGGTCCGGTTAAAATCACGTTGAGATTTTCAACCGGGGTTTCCAGAATAATGTCATTCAGGTTCGCTTTTCCCACAAGAAAAGAAGTTACTCCCACATCGTTTTTCAGATTAAAAGCATTTGCCTGCTTTGGTTTATGAAGATCAAGGTCAATCAGTACCACAGGCCTTTTTGCCTTTGCAAGAATAGAAGCAATGTTAATTGCGCAAAAAGTTTTCCCTTCGCTTGCCATTGAAGAAGTAACAAGAATAACCTTGCTCGTTGATTTCGGGGCAAAATACGCGAGGTTTGTCCGAATAACCCTGAATGCTTCTGCGGTGAGCGATTGCGGATTTTTATCCACCACAAGATAACTTTCTTTGGCTTCTTTACTCTTTCCGATTACACCTATGACCGGCAACGTGGTAAGCTCAGCAAGATCATCTTTAGTTTGAATATTATTATAGAAAATTCCTTTTAAGAAAATAACAAGGAATGAAAGCGCCAAACCGATACCGGCTCCCATAGCCAGGATTTTTGCCTTTATGGGTTTCAATAATCCTGTGGAAACAGAAGGGCTTAAAACAAACTTATCGGGAACAATAGAGGCGCGTGCAATTACAGTTTGAGCACGGGTTTCAAGTAGAAATAAATAAATTTTTTCGTTGACTTCCACTTTCCTGTTAATGTTCACCAGCCCTTTCATGGTTGACGGCATGCTGCTGATACGCGATTGATAGGTTCCAAGCTGCCCTGATAAGGTGTTATATTTTACGGCAAGCGATCTTCGCAGGTTAAGCACCAGTTGGATGACTCTTTGCCTGGAGTTTGCAATCTGGTCATCCACTTCTTTGACAACAGGGCTGTTTGGTGTATTACTGAATAAAAGATTTGTTTTTCTCTGGTAAAGAGTAGAAAGCTCGGTGAATGCAGTGCTAAGCGAAGGATCATCCTGGTCGGCAAGCAAGGCGGGTGCAACAGTTGTTACATCTCCACCCGCGGTAAGATTTTCGTACAGGTAATTAACCGACCCTATTTTAGCAGTTAGTTTGGTAAGCTCGGCTTCCGTCTCAGCTTTTTGCTGAAGGTACATGCTTCCCTGCTCTCCTGTGTTCACAGTGCCTGTTTGCCGCTGGTATTGCTCGAGGTTTGATTCCACACCATTCAATATCCCTTCCACATCCTGCAGCTGATCGTCAACAAATTTTATGGTATTGGAATTTATTTCTTTTGAAACGGCAATCGAATAATCAATATACAGATGAGTTAACGTATCAAGAAATGCGATTGCCCGGTCCGGAACTTCATCTTCCACATTAATATCAATTACAGAAGCATTTTCATCTTTCGACATTCTAAGCGAACTTTGGAATTTGCTGACAAGGTAACTGTGATTATTAATCATAAACAGGAAATTAATTTCCCCCAGTTTGCTGTTGTGAATAATCTGATCTGAATTGCCATTTACAACCAGCGAAAATTTGGAGTTAACCACCGGGTCCCCAAAACGGTATGTCTGATTAAATTTATAATCCCCGTATTCCAAATTGATGTTAAAAGATTCTTTAGAAATGATCCGGATATTAAATGGAATTCCATAAAAAGTTTCATCAAGAACTTTAGCATCCACTACCTTAAAGGGGATATTCTGATAAATCTCACCGGTTCGCAGCCGGCCTTTTATATAATAGGAAACGTCAAGGTTCAGCCTTTGAACAGTTTCATCAATGATACGTGTTGATTTAAGAACTTCAATTTCATTGGCTATGTCTTCCTTTGGAGGTGCACCCGGAAGTGATTCGCTCAACGCATCCTTAAAAGCATTTTTTTGCGGCTTGACCAAAATTCGGGTATTTGCTCCATAAATATTGGTTGATCTTTTGAGATAAACCATAGATGCGCCAATGCTTAAGCTCATGAAAATAAAAATCCAGTACCAGTTCTTTAATATTTTAACCAGCGTTTTTTTAATGTCTTTCTGGTCAAGAATGGTGTTATCGCTTCCGGCAGGTTTCATTTTGCTTTTTTGCAGATTTAAATAATGTTATACTGAAAAGTTTGAATTATGTTTTAAATTGAAATCAAATTAAAAGACCTATAAACAAAAATTTTATAGTTATTTTGCACAAAAATATAACAACAAGTTCAAAGTTCAGGATTCAAAGTTGATGGTTCAAAGCAGAATATCCACACTAACTTTTTAATAAATCCAACGTTGAACATTGGACTTATCGTATAAATTTTTAATATGAAAACAGCGCTCATCACAGGAATTACCGGTCAGGATGGTGCATATCTTGCGGAATTCCTTATCAATAAAGGATACATGGTGCACGGAATTAAAAGAAGAAGCTCTCTTTTTAATACCGAACGTATTGATCATTTATATCATGATATTCATGAAAAAAATGTAAAGCTGAAATTGCATTATGGCGATCTTACCGATTCTGCCAACATTATCAGCATTGTACAGGAAGTGCAGCCTGATGAAATTTATAACCTGGGTGCGATGTCGCATGTTAAGGTGAGCTTTAATACACCCGAATATACGGCAAATGCCGATGGTATCGGAACGTTGAGAATCCTTGAAGCAGTCAGGTTGCTTGGTCTTGGAAAAAAATGCAAGATCTACCAGGCTTCATCATCTGAACTGTACGGGCTTGTACAGGAAATCCCGCAGAAAGAATCTACGCCTTTTTACCCGCGCTCACCTTATGCTGTTGCAAAATTATATGCATACTGGATTACGGTGAACTATCGCGAAGCGTATAATATGTTTGCCGTAAACGGAATTCTTTTTAATCATGAATCACCGTTAAGAGGCGAAACATTTGTTACGCGTAAAGTTACGCGCGCTGTGGCGCGAATTGCTCTCGGCTTGCAGGAAAATGTTTTTATGGGAAACATTGATTCAAAACGCGACTGGGGCCATGCAAAGGATTATGTGGAAGCAATGTATTTAATGCTGCAGCAGGATAAGCCCGAAGATTTTGTTATTGCAACAGGAATCACAACATCTGTCCGCGATTTTATTTCAAAAGCATTTGGCGAGGTGGGGATTGAAATTGAATTTAAAGGAAAAGAGGAAAATGAAGTTGCTGTTGTAAAAAAATGCAATAACCCCGATTACCAGGTGGAGATCGGAAAAAAAGTGATGTTGATTGATAAAGCGTACTACCGACCTTCTGAAGTTGATTTATTAATCGGTGATCCTGCGAAAGCAAAATCAAAGCTCGGATGGAAACCCAAGCACGATCTTAATTCCATCATAAAAGAAATGGTGGCGGCTGACGTTAAACTATTCGGCAAAGAAAAATATCTTAAAGAAGGCGGGCATCACATTTACAATTATCGTGAAGCCTGAGCAATTAGTATGGAAAAAAATTCACGCATCTACGTTGCCGGTCATCGCGGAATGGTGGGATCGGCCATTGTAAGAAAATTAAAAGCAGAAGGTTTTACAGGTATTATTGTCCGCACATCAAAAGAGCTCGATCTGAGAGATCATGTTGCGGTAAAAGATTTTTTTCAGTCCGAAAAACCCGAATATGTTTTTCTGGCTGCAGCCAAAGTAGGAGGGATTGTGGCAAACAATACATACCGTGCTGATTTTTTGTATGACAACCTTGCCATTCAAAACAACATCATTTACGAATCGTACAAAACCGGGGTAAAGAAATTATTGTTCCTCGGTTCTTCGTGCATTTACCCGAAGCTTTGCCCGCAGCCGATCAAAGAAGAATATTTGCTTACCGGTTTGCTTGAAAAAACAAACGAACCATATGCGATTGCAAAAATTGCCGGGTTAAAAATGTGTGAAGCTTTCCGCGACCAGTACAACTGCAATTTTATTTCAGTGATGCCGACTAATCTTTACGGGCCTAATGATAATTATGATTTGAAAAATTCGCACGTGCTGCCGGCTTTGATCCGTAAATTTTATGAAGCAAAAATCAACAGCGTTCCCGAAGTGGAAATTTGGGGAACCGGTTCTCCGAAGCGCGAGTTCCTGCATGTAGATGATCTTGCAGAAGCATGTTATTTTTTAATGCTCAATTACAATGAAAAAGAAATTGTAAACATCGGCACGGGAACCGATCTTTCTATTAAAGAGCTTGCGGAGCTTGTGATGAAAGTAAGCGAATACAAAGGCAGCCTTCGTTTTGATACTTCAAAACCCGATGGCACGCCCCGTAAACTTTTAGATGTTTCTAAAATTCATTCGCTCGGATGGAAGCACCACATTTCACTTGAAGAAGGTATCCGCCAGGTTTGGAAAGAGGTGACTGAGAAAGCGGAAGTTTTTTCGGTTTAAGAAAATCAGTATCCGTTTCACCCTCATCTTACACTAGCCTGAGCGCATTAACGATGGCAAAAATAGTTTTGATGACTGCATAGTTCCAGCGAAAAGGCGGGAGACGATGCAGGGACATACGGTCAGTTGATACTAATGTTCTTCCGCATTGCTTTTTGTAAAGTATGAAAAAAGCCGTTGATTGCCTGAAGAACTTTTAAGTTAAATTCTTTTGAAAAGCGTATTGCGATTTTGTCATAGTCAATTATGGCAACTAATAAACCTTCGTTTCTTTTTGCTAATCCAACAGCTTTTTCTCTATCAGCCGTTCCGTCACCATGAACAAAAATATTTCGGAGTTTATTATAGTCATTCAACTTGCCCCATGTTTGGTCAGTAAAAGGCTCGTTTATATTACAAACTTTCTTAATATAAACAGAAGCTCTGAAAATTCCATTGCCAGTTATATCTGAGAGACTCAGTTTATAATCTTCGGTTTGCTGTAGGTTTTTGCAAACCTGGTCTAAGCAAGATTCCAAACGAAAGTAAGAATGAAGGAAAGTCGTCCGCCAAAGAATGTCAGGAAAAATACTTCCAAATTGAACTTCTAGATGAAGTCTTGGGTTTAAGTGCTCAGGTTCTTCAGAGAGTTGTTTGTTGTTTTGTAAGTTGTCCGCTAAAAATTTGTCAGTGGATTCAATAAAAGCTTCAATGTCTTTTAATTCATGAGAAATATAGTCAAAGTGATATCGATAAGTAAATTGTGTTAATTGTTCTTTATCTACTTTTTCATCCATATAGAGATTTTCACTAATAATTTGTTTCATCGTGACATTTCTGTTTTGAGTTAGTAGTAACGTTCAATCGAAGCGGTTATCATTTTGTTTACCTATCAAAGCCCTTCTTTTTTTTATTTCTTTTAATCTTTATGTTAGCTGCTGCCCTGCGTTTACTCATCATCTCAATTATTTATTATGATAGACCAAAAACTTCAATTCTTGCTGGAGAAAAAATAATTTTATCAAATGATGAACAAAAGGGTTGTATCGGAATTACATTGCGAACAAAAATATTTACAAAGTCAGGAAATTCGAAAAGCCTTTTTGGGTCAAATAAAATGGACAAAACATAATGACCATCAGTTCTTATGTTCTTTTTCTTTTCATTTTCATCAATCGTTTGCCAAAAATCTTTTCTTATACTCGATAACAAAAGTTTCTCAGAAACTGATGACCTATTAATTGCAATATTTGTCGAGAATTCAACGCCTGTCATTCTTCCAAAAATTTTTCCCAATCCACTGTACTCGTACTTTGCTCCAATTAGATAACTAGATATGCAATCAAATAGTTGTTCGTTACTATATGGTAATCTTCGTAAGCCATCCCACAAAATGGAAACTACTTTATTGCATTCAATCTGTGGAATTTTATCTCCTTCTAATAAATCTGCATCTTCGTCATCAATTAGCAAAGTTTTTCCATCCTCATCGTTGATTTTCCAAGTAATATTTTGAGTTCTAGGATTATCAAACTTATTCTCAATTTCAAATAGCTGTTGTTTAATGAATGCTTTTTGCTCTGGAATGGTTAACAAAGATTTTAAGCTAATATTTACGATTGGATTATTTTTTAAATCTGAATACACCTCTTTAGGTTCATGCAGCCAATCTTTAATTGACTTAATTTCCCAACTAGAAAGTCGATTGGGTAGAACATTATTGATAAAA